>Ga0335074_10000310_pt1 | contig 73312 bp, 64 predicted proteins | sample Lox_Sample_23_FD_206715 | JGI IMG/M metagenome (GOLD analysis project Ga0335074, IMG submission 206715) | Soil microbial communities from Loxahatchee National Wildlife Refuge, Florida, United States - Lox_Sample_2.3 | ecosystem: Environmental > Terrestrial > Soil > Wetlands | place: USA...
TGGCCAGCACATTGCGATGCGTATGCACAATCCCCTTCGGCTCCGACGTCGTCCCTGACGTGAACACAATCTGAAACGGCGCATCCATCACCACCGCCGCATCCACATCAAACAGCGCCTCACGCGGAAGCTCATCTCGCATCCGCTCCAACACCACGCGCCCCGAATCGCTACCCAGCCCACGCAGCAACTCCGCATCCGCGACAATCAGCCGCGCCTGCGTGTCCGCGAGCACCCGCTCCACAAACTCCCGCGACCCCGCCGCATCCAGCGGCACCGCAATCACGCCACGCAGCACGCAGCCGAAGAACGCCGCCACCCACTCCGCCGAGTTCGCGCCCCACAGCACCACGCGCTCGCCCGCATGAATCTCAAGCCGTTCGAGCTCCGCCGCAAACCGTCCCGCCAGCTCCGCAATCTCTCCATAACTTGTGCGCAGGTGCCGCACCCCGCGATGCTCCACCACCGCCGTCTCGCGTCCACGCCGTTGCATGTCGCCGACCAGGCTTGCCAGATGTTCGCGCCCCATGCCGCTCGCCTCTCACTGCGCCGCTGCAACAAAGCGCGCCACGGCATGCCCCTCTGCGTTCAGCAGGTTCAGCTTCGTTCCAGAAACCCTCCACTCGCGCGTCTCATCCAGCGCCTTGATCAACGCGTCCTCCGTCGCCATCCCACTCGCACACGCCATCATCGTTCGCACCGGAGCCATGAACTTCACATGGTCCCCCTCCAGCTCGTATCCACCCATCAGCGTGTTGCATCCACCCGAGCCCCTCATGCGATGACTCGCCGAGTCCAGTTCGATGTACGCCGCGCGTGGCGGCGTCGACGACCCGATCTTCACGCCGGGCAGCCACGTCAGCTTCCAGTGCATATTCTCAATCTGCGTCGCCGGCGTCTGCTGCGCGTTCAGCCCGCAGCATCCCATCACAAAAACTCCCGCCAGAGCGCAAACCCATCGACGCCGGACACTCATCTCAACCTCCAGCGAAGCGCACGTTGCCACGCTACCTAAAATCCTACGCGCGCGTCATTCTGTCTGCATCCCGGCAGCATGCGCTCCATCTCGCTCTGCGCCGTTCGCATACGTCGCGGCAACACCGGTGTGGTCTCATCACTTAATTCGCTGGAGATCGTTTTCCGGCAGCGTTATCCTCATCTGTCGGCACACTTCCTACACAGGAGCCGTTTATGTCTTCTCTTGCGTACGCCGCCGGACAGGCCGAATCGGCCACCCCGCTCCTCAACCCGCTCTTCAGCCACTACTCCGGTCCTCCCTTCGCGATTCGCTTCTGGGACTCGACACAGTGGTCCTCCTCCGAACTCACACCCGCCTTCACCCTCGTCCTTCACACGCCCACCGCGTGGCACACACTATCGCACACACCCGACGAGCTCGCTCTCGCCGAGCACTACATCGACGGCCACATCGACGTCGAAGGCGATCTCTATCTGGCTCTGCGCGCCATTCCTCAAATCGAATCCTCCATCCGCAGCGCCGACATGACCTCCGTCCCGCTGCGCGTCTACACCGCCGCCATCGCCGGCCGCATGGAACGGTTTCTCCACGCCGGAAACCAGCACTCGCAAAAGCGCGACGCCGCCGCCATCGCCTATCACTACGACAAGCCGCCCGCCTTCTACGAGCTCTTTCTCGGCCCCACCATGGTCTACTCCTGCGCCTACTTCCGCTCGCCCGGCAACACGCTGGAGACCGCGCAGCGCGACAAGATGGACCACATCTGCCGCAAGCTCGCCCTGGTGCCCGGCGAACGCTTCCTCGATATCGGCTGCGGCTGGGGCAGCCTCACCCTTCACGCCGCCGCGCAGTACGGCGCCGCCGCGCATGGCGTCTCGCTCAGCCAGTCGCAGGTCGAATACGCCCGCCAGCGCATCGCCGCCGCCGGCCAGTCAGCCAACTGCAACATCTACTGGAGCGACTTCCGCGACCTCGACCAGGTCCACACTCCGTTTAACAAGATCGCCAGCGTCGGCATGGTCGAGCACGTCGGCCTCAAACAGATCGACGCCTACTTCCGCGAGGCGTATCAGTTGCTCGTCCCCAACGGCCTCTTTCTCAACCACGGCATCACCCGCCGTGCCGGCACGCACCGCGGCGGCCCATCCTTCATCGACCGCTACGTCTTCCCCGACGGCGAGCTGCTCACCCTCACCGAGATGATTCGGGCTGCCGAAGACGCCGGCTTCGAGGTCCGCGACGTCGAAGACCTTCGCGAGCACTACGAAGAGACGCTGCATCGCTGGGTCGCCAACCTCGTCGCCCATCGCGACGAAGCCATCGCCCTTACCGACACCAGGACCTTCCGCATCTGGCAGCTCTACATGGCCGGCTCCGCCGAAGCCTTCCGCCGCGGCGACATCGCCGTCCACCAACTTCTGCTCAGCAAGAACGACCAAGGCCACAGCGCCGCCGCCCGCACCCGCGACCCCTGGTACAGCACAAACGGCACCCACTAGCTCGCATCTCGAAGCGCCGGGTGGCCTGCCCTTTCACACCGGGAAAGGGTGGGTTATCGCGCGTTAGGACGCTCGAGAAAAGCCGAGCTCCAAACCTTCCCCGGAAACCCAGACGCTTGACATGCCTTATACAATTAAAGCTAGAAGCACCTCCGCCCGGCTCAGCGCCGGGCGTTCGGATTTAAGCCCCGCTTAGATCGCTATGTTCTTTTTCATCAAGACTTTGCGTCGGACGTCGCCGAACGGCCCGTAGAATCAAGACTTTAGCGGACACACCCGTGCGAAGTCCGCTGCTAACTCCCATCGGCTGAAGACTTTGCACAATATCGACGGGGGAGGGGGAGCCGCGGATCAGCCACTTGGGACGTCAGCGAGCGAAGGTCTATCCTGACCTCCAATGCGTTTTGAGTTCTTCGTCGCCGCCCGCTACCTCCGCGCCCGCCGCCGCCAGGCCGGAGCCCGCGGACACGGAATGATCGGCGTCGTCACCGGAATTTCGGTCCTGGGCATCGCCGCCGGAGTCGCCGCGCTCATCATCGCGCTGGCCATCACCAACGGCATGCGCCGCGACCTCCAGCAGCGCCTGGTCGGCGCGCTCGCACCCGTTGATCTCATGCGCACCGCCGGCGACGGCATCCGCGACTGGCGTCCGCTGATGCAGCGTCTCGCTCAGGAGCCGCACGTCGTTGCCGTCGCTCCCGGCCTCTACGGACAGGTGCTCATCTCTCGCGGCGCGCGATCCGGCGGTGCACTAATTAAGGGAATTGTTCCTTCAGCCGAGCTCCGCGTCGGCAACCTGCTCCAGACTGTGAAGGAAGGCTCGTACACCGAACTCAACCCCGCCGCTGATTCGAGTTCCCCGCGATCCGCTTCCGCGACGTGGGTTCAGCCGCCGCCGATCGTCCTCGGCAGCGACCTCGCCGTCGCCCTCGGCGCCGGCGTCGGCGACACGGTGCTCGTCACCAGCCCCCAGGGCGAGCTCACCCCGCTCGGCCTCGTCCCGCGTTATGAACGATTCCGCGTCGCAGGCATCTTCGACTCCGGCTTCTACCAGTACGACTCGGACTATGCCTTCATGCGGCTTTCGGATGCGCAGCACCTCTTTTCCGAGCCGGACCTGATCTCGGTCCTCAGCTTCAAACTCGATGACATCTATCGCGCGCCCGAGGTCGCCAAACAGTTGGAGTTCGCTGCCGGCCCCGGCTATCAGGCCACCACCTGGATCGAGCAGAATCGCGAACTCTTTCGCGCGCTGCGGCTCGAGCAGGTCGTCACCTTCATCATCCTCGCGATGATCGTCGTCGTCGCCGCGCTGAACATTCTCATCGCCCTCACGATGATGGTGATGGAAAAGACGCGCGACATCGCCGTGCTGATGAGCTTCGGCGTCTCCAGTGCGCAGGTGCGCCGCATCTTTCTTCTCGAAGGCCTGCTCATCTCCGCCGTCGGCAGCGTGCTGGGCCTCATCCTCGGCTACACCGGAAGCCTGCTCGGAGCGCACTACCGCTTCATCCCGCTCGACCCCAGCGTGTACTCGATCAGCTATCTGCCGTTCGCTCCGCGCATCACGGACGCGCTGATCGTGCTGGCGGTGTCGCTCGGTCTCTCGCTGCTCGCCACGCTCTACCCCTCACACTCGGCAGCCAGCATTCTGCCCGCTGAATCGCTGCGCTATGAATGAGGCGCTTGAGTGTGGAGCGCAGCGTCGTGAGTAAGCAGTATCCTTGCAGTCAGAGGTCAACTATGCCGCGCCTTCCGTATCCCAAGCTCGCGCCGGACGCGTACAAAGCACTGCAGTCGCTCGGCCACTACCTGCGCACGGCGACTACGCTCGATGCCGTCCTGCTTGCCCTCGTCGATCTGCGCGCCTCGCAACTCAACGGCTGCACCTTCTGCATCGGCATGCATACGCAGGAGCTGAAACACGCGCACGAGCCCGACTCGCGCATCGATGCCGTGGCCAACTGGCGCGATTCCGACGCCTTCACCCCGCGCGAGAAGGCCGCGCTTGCCTGGACCGAGGAGATCACCAACATCCAGGACGGTCACGCAGCCGACGAAGCCTACCGAGCGGTGAGCCAGTACTTCAAGGACAAGGACCTCGTCGACCTGACCTGGGCGATCGCGGCGATGAACGCGTGGAACCGCATGGGCATCGCCTTCGCTGCGGAGTGGAATCCTTCGATCCGCCCCGGCTCTTCGCCGGCCAAAGAAGAGCCAGCGACCGCTGCCGCAGGATCATGAAGAGCTGCGACCAGATGCTATGCGCGATCGCGCTGCGCAAGAGTTACCCTCCCGTCGCGGCCGGCGCGCCCCCACTCGAGCTCTTCCACGATCTAAACCTCGAGGTGGCCGAGGGCGAGATGGTCGCCATCGTCGGCGAATCCGGCGCGGGCAAGAGCACGCTGCTGCACATTCTCGCCGCGCTCGACTGTCCTACCGCCGGCGAGGTCTGGTGCGGCTTCACCCACGTCACCGGGCTCTCGCCCGCTGCAGCCTCCGCCTTCCGTAACCGCGAGATCGGGTACGTCTGGCAGTTCCACTACCTGCTGCCGGAGTTCACCGCGCTCGAAAACGTTGCAATGCCTCTGCTTGCGCGCGGAGTGCAGCGGGCAGAAGCGCTTCGGCAGGCTGCGGCCTGGCTTGGCAAGGTCGGTCTCGCGGACCGCGCGGCCAACCGTTCCGGCGAGCTCTCGGGCGGCGAGCAGCAACGCGTTTCCATCGCGCGTGCGCTGGTTACGCAACCCAAGCTGCTGCTTGCGGATGAACCGACCGGCGATCTCGACGGCACGACAGCCGACCGCGTCTTCAGTCTGTTGCAGCAACTGCATCGTGAGCATGGCCTTACGAGCGTCATCGTGACGCACAATCTGGATTTCGCCAGGCGCTGCGATCGCGTGCTGCAACTGCGCGCTGGAAGATTGAGCGCGGCGTAACTCCCTATTTGCGACCGATTTCCCACAGAGGCATCTAACGGGTAGCCCTTTTGTACGTTTGTGGGAGGTCACTGGACCGTCCTTCTCCAGCTACACTAGGGGCACTACTCCTGGCTGCCTCACGGCACTCAGTTTCTTTTGCGCCGCAGACCACCGCGGCGTCGGCCACGGTCCAGAGGCGCTCCGGCGCTCGCCCGCGAACCGGAGCGCAGTTCGAAGGGGGAGCATGTTCGAACGCTACACGGAGAAAGCGCGGCGCGTGATTTTCTTCGCGCGCTACGAGGCCAGCCAGTTCGGCTCGCCATACATTGAAACAGAACATCTCCTGCTAGGGCTGCTTCGCGAAGACAAAGCACTTACCAACCGCTTCCTTCGCTCGCACGCCTCGGTTGAATCCATCCGGAAACAGATAGAGCAGCACACGACGGTGCGGGAGAAGGTCTCGACGTCTGTCGATCTTCCACTTTCCAACGAGTGCAAGCACGTGCTCGCCTATGCGGCCGAAGAGGCCGAGCGGCTGAGCCACAAGCACATCGGAACCGAACATTTGCTTCTTGGTCTTCTGCGCGAAGAGAAGTGCTTCGCCGCGGAGATCCTTATGGAGCGCGGCCTGCGCCTTCCGGCCATTCGCGAAGAGCTGCAGCGGACGACGCAGGAAAAACCCGCCGCGGCCGGAGGCAAGCAGGCTCGTCAGCAGCAGGAGCAGTCGATGCTGGCGGAGTTCTCGCGCGATCTCACGCAGGCGGCGAGCGAGCAGACGCTTGATCCGCTGGTGGGACGCGATCACGAGGTAGAGCGCGTCATCCAGATTCTTTGCCGACGGACGAAGAATAATCCTGTCCTCATTGGCGAACCTGGCGTTGGAAAGACAGCCATCGTCGAAGGTCTCGCGCAGAAGATCGCCGACGGCGAGGTGCCGAGCTTCCTCTCCGACAAGCGCGTTCTGTCGCTCGATCTTTCGCTGATCGTTGCGGGCACGAAGTACCGCGGCCAGTTTGAGGAGCGGCTGAAGACCATCATGAAGGAGCTGATGGAGTCGCAGAACTCCATCGTCTTCATCGATGAGCTGCACACACTCGTCGGCGCTGGTTCGGCAGAAGGCTCGCTGGATGCAGCGAACATTCTGAAGCCCGCGCTCTCGCGCGGCGAGATTCAGTGCATCGGCGCAACCACGCCCGCTGAATACCGCAAGTCCATCGAGAAAGATCGGTCTTTGGAACGCAGATTTCAGGCTGTCAAGGTTCCTCCGCCGAACGAAGAGGACGCGATCAAGATCATCATGGGCATCAAGGAGCGCTACGAGAAGTTTCACGCCGTCAGCTACACCGACGACGCGATCAGCTTCTCCGTCTCGCACTCCAACCGCTATATCCCCGATCGCTTCCTTCCGGATAAGGCAATCGACCTGATCGACGAAGCGGGCGCGCGCGTGAAGCTGCGCCAGACCACGCTGCCCGAAGAGCTGACCGAGGTGCAGAAGCGCATCAAGTTCATCGTGCACCGCATGGAGAACGCGATTGCGAACCACGAGTTCGAGAAGGCCCGGTTCTACTCGGACGAGGAGCGCAAGGAGCGCGACAATCTGCGCGCGCTGCGCGACAAGTATCACCTCGATGAATCGAGCTCGGGCATCGTGACGCGCGAAGACATCGAGGATGTGGTGTCGCGGTGGACCGGCGTTCCGATTACCTCAATCAAGGAAGAGGAGACGCAGAAGCTGTTGCGCGTCGAAGAAGAGCTGCACAAGCGTGTGATCGCGCAGGACAAGGCGATCTCGGCGCTGGCGCGGTCGATCCGGCGCTCGCGCGCGGGCTTGAAGAATCCGAACCGGCCGATTGGGTCGTTCCTGTTCCTCGGGCCGACGGGCGTCGGAAAGACGGAGGTCGCGCGCACGCTGGCGCACTTCCTGTTCGGCAGTGAGAAGTCGCTGATCCGCTTCGATATGTCGGAGTTCATGGAGAAGCACTCGGTGTCGAAGCTCATCGGCTCGCCTCCGGGCTATGTGGGCTACGAGGAGGGCGGCCAGCTCACCGAGCGCGTGAAGCGCTCGCCGTATTCGGTCGTGCTGCTCGACGAGGTCGAGAAGGCGCATCCGGACGTCTTCAACCTGCTGCTGCAGGTGTTTGAGGACGGCCAGCTCACCGATGGGCTTGGCAACACGGTCGACTTCAAGAACACGATCCTCATCATGACGTCGAACATCGGGGCCAAGCACCTGATGAAGCGCGAGGGGCTGGGCTTCCAGTCGTCGAAGGACGAAGTCGTGATGGAGAAGATGCAGGAGATGGTGATGGGTGAGGTGAAGCGCACCTTCAACCCGGAGTTCCTGAACCGTCTCGACGAGGTCATCGTGTTCACGGCGCTGGGCGACACCGAGCTGATGCAGATTCTCGAGTTGCTCGTGCAGCAATTGAACGTGAACCTTGTTCACAAGGCGATCACGATCAGTGTCCACGACGATGCCAAGCGCTGGATTCTCGAGAAGACGCTGACTGACCGCAACTACGGAGCGCGTCCGCTGCGCCGTGCTCTGCAGCGGTTCATCGAGGACCCCTTGTCGGAGGCGTTGATCGCCGGACAGATTGTGGAGCGGCCGGCGTTTCTGGAGGTCTATCTCGAGAACAACCAGCTGTTCTATCGCCCGGTCTCGAACGAGGGCGAAGAGAAGCTCGCCGGACTCGCGTTGACCGCGGTCTAACCAACTCTGCGGACAAAGAGGAAGCGCGCCTTAGGGCGCGCTTCCTTGCTTCACGGGTTGCGAGTGCCTTCAAACCAGCTTGCCGGCTGCCTTGTTGGCGGCCTTCATGTAGCCGCTGGCAGTATCCACTGCATTGCCGAGCTGCTCTTTGCTGGTGTTGATCAGCCGCTGCGCCTCTTTGCTGAGCTTATCGGCCTGCTCCTTGAGGTAGTCGCCGGCGTCCTGCAAATTGTCCCCGATGTCTTCGATACTTCTCTTCAGCCGGCGCCGCGTGGTGACTCCCGACTGCGGAGCGTACAGCAAGGCGACTGTACCGCCGATCGCGGCTCCCAACCCAAATGCAATCCAAAAAGTCGATCGACTCATAGTGTTTTTACCTCCGGAAGTCACACTACTCTTTCCACTGCCTCTCTGGTTGGATTCGGAGGACTGCTGGCAGGTTGGACAGCGGTCCCCTTAGACTGCGAGGCCGGCCAACTGCCGGGCGCGCACGAAGATGCGGAGCAGCATGGGCCGCGTGAGCTTGCCGGTGTTGGTGTTGCGGAGCGAAGGATGGTAGCTGCCGAGAAGAATGGCCCCATTGGGCAGCTTGTATTCCGCGCCGTGGCCAAAGAGGAAGGCAGCGCGGCGTTCGATGACGCCCGCGTGCAGCAGGTGGGCGAGATATCCGTCCCAGGCGACCTTGCCGAGGCAGACGACGACCTTCAGCTTCGGCAACGCGGCGATCTCATCGGCGAGGTGCCGGGCGCAATTGCGAATCTCCAGAGGCGTGGGCTTGTCGCCGGGAGGAGCGCAGCGCACGACGGCGCCAATCCACATGCCACGCAGGCGCATGCCATCGTTGATGTGGGTGGCATTCGGCTGGTTGGCGAAACCGGTGTCGTGAAGGACCGGATAGAGGAAGTCGCCGGAGCCGTCGCCAGTAAAGATGCGACCGGTGCGATTGCCGCCGTGGGCTCCGGGAGCGAGGCCCAGGGTGAGGACTTTGGCTTGCGGATCGCCGTATCCGGGGACTGGCCGGGCCCAGTACACCTGGTCGATGTAGGCCCGGCGCTTCTTTTGGCCGATGTCCTTGCAGTAGTCGCGAAGTCGAGGACAGCGTTCACATGCAGCGATTCGTTCATGTAGCTCTGTCAATAATGAACGGGTCGCCGGCTTCACCCGAACCGCCTCTGGTTCCCGTCTAAGCAACTGAGTCCTCCAGAACGATACTATCGTTGAGGCGCAGGTGCTGCCGGAGGCCCAGTTCGGGTGAGAGAACGAGCATGAATCTTGGAGATCGGCAGACGAACGAAGCGATTGCGCCATCCCGCTTCCGCCGCTGGTCCAGTTCCGGCTACTTCACGCCCACGCTCATCGGCCTGGTGTGCATGGCGCTGCTGATCGCCGCGCACGAAAGCGGGCGGGGGAACTATCACCGGATCCGGGAACATGTCATCCCGGCGGCGCCGCAGGTGAATCTGGATACGGGGCCCGGCGGGCAGGAAGCGATTGTTCTGCACCGTTCGGCGAATGCCCTGAGCGGCGAGCCTGAATTTTTGAGCGCAACGTTTCTTCCCGGCCGCGGAATGAATATGCTGCAGCTGACGGCCAGCATTCCGGGCAAGGGCGAGGTTCCGATCCTGCTCGCTCCGTCACTGGCGGACGCTACTCGGGACCTGACGGGCGCGGGCGAAGACGCCAACGGCAGTGTGAGCGCGACGTTTGGCGCGGCCATACTGGCGCCGTGGGCCGGGCGGTTGACGGGCTCGCCTACCTCGAGCGTTTCGACGCTGGAGAGTGTGTGGAACGGCGAGCGCCTCACCTTCCCTCCCGCGCGGCCGGGCAGCACATTCTCGACGCTGGGCCTGATGCTGGATCGGCCGGCGGACAACGTCAGCACGGATCCGATTCCGGATGGGCAGGCGGTTACGGCGATGTATCACGCGGGGTCGTTCTCCGGCTCCTGGCCTTCGACGATGGATATTGTGGTTCGCGCCGAGCTTGCGGGACGCACGCTGGATTTGACCGTCACAGAGCAGAACACTGGCCAGGTTCCGACGCCGGCCGGCATCGGGTGGCATCCGGTCTTCGCGCTGCGCGGTGACCGCGCGGATGTGAGGATCACGATTCCGTCAATTACGAAGGTCGAGATGGACCACCGCACGAATCTGCCGTCGGGCAAGACGGTTTCGATTGCCGGGACGACCGCGGACCTGATTCGCGCGCGCGGCACCCGACTGGATGATGTCGGAGTCAACGACACATATACCGACCTGCTCAGCGGCATTCTGGGTGACGGCCCGATTGCGGAAATTCGCGATCCGGACGCCGGTTATGGACTGCGTCTGATTCCGCTGACCGCGAGCATCAAATTTCTGCGCGTCGTCTCGCCGGCGGGTGCGTCCTGGATCTCGATTGAACCGGACACGAATACCGATGATCCCTTCGGACACGAGTGGGCGAGCTCGGATGACAGCGGCATCGTGAACCTGCAGCCCGGCGACAGCCTGCAATGGCATGTGCGCCTGGAGATCTATTCGCTGGCTTCGCTTCCGCTGACGCCGCCAAGTACGGATTCGACGGGCGCCGGAACGCGGTAGCGCGTTTGACCCTTCGCGGCACCGGCTCGTATCCTTGACAGGGACGAGCGAATTTGGAGAGCGGCACCAGCCCTTTGCGCATGTGAGACGCAACCTACGCGGCCGCGACCGACGCCTAATTTTTCCCACGAGAGACAATTTTGAGCCCCACTGAGACGACCAAAGAAGAGACGTTTTCTGCCACGCCCGAAGCTGTGGCTGCCGAGGCGCAACATGATCATCACCACGACCATGCCGCCCATGACCATGAGCATCATCATCACGAGCCCGCGCCGACGCTGAACCCGGAGCTGACGCGGTCGATTGAGGTCGAGGCGCCTGCCGCAGACGTGGACAAGGCATTTCGCAATGTGACGCGACGATATGCAAAGGTCGCTCGCATTCCGGGCTTCCGCGCGGGCAAGGTGCCGGAGTCGCTGATCAAGTCGCGCTTCGCGCAGCAGGTGCGGCAGGAGGTGCTGGAGTCGCTGGTGTCGGACAAATTCCGCCAGGCGCTCGAGGCACAACATCTGAATCCGGTCTCGCAGCCGCAGGTCTCGGAGCTGCAGCTCGCGGAGGGACAGCCGCTGAAGTTCAAGGCGACCTTCGAAGTGCTGCCGGAGATCAACGTTGAGGGATATGACGCGATCAAAGTGCAGCGTCCGGACGCGGCGCTGACGGATGAGGAATACCAGGCGGAGCTGGATGCGGTGCTCGACCATCATGCGACTGTCGAGCCGGTGGAAGAGGACCGTCCGCTGGCCGATGGCGACTGGGCCGAGATCAGCTTCAAGGGCAACGTGCAGGATCTCGCGCAGACCGTGACCGAAGAGGGCGTGGAGAACAAGACGCAGCAGCCGGAGCTGAGCGGCGAAGATGCGCTGCTCGAGATTGGCGGCAAGAACACGGTGCAGGCTTTCACCGACGCGCTGCGCGGAGCGCAGGTTGGGCAGGAGCTGACGTTCGAGGCGAGCTACCCTGCAGAGTTCGGCGATGCGCGGCTTGCGGGCAAGACCGTGAACTACGACGTGACGGTGAAGGCCATCAAGAAGAAGAGCTATCCGGAGCGCGACGATGAGTTCGCGAAGCAGCTCGGCAACTACGAGAGTTGGAGCGACTTTGAGACGAAGTTGCGGGAACGCGTGGCATCGCGGAAGAAAAATGCGCTCGAGACACAGGCGCGCGACAAGATGCTGGATGAACTGATCACGAAGTTCCAGTTTCCTCTTCCCGAGACGTTCGTGCAGCAGCAGATCGATGCGCGGCTGGAGCGCGGCCTGCGGGCGCTTGCGTCCCAGGGCATGACGGCGGAAGCGATGCGGCAGCTCGACTTCGAGCGCCTGCGTGCCGCGCAACGCGACCAGGCCGTCAACGAGGTGAAGGCTTCGCTGGTCCTGGACAAGATTGCCGAACTTGAGAACATCACCGTTTCCGACGAGGACATTGAGCGCGAGCTTCTGATGTTGTCGCTGCAGCACCGCGAGCCGATGGAGTCGCTGCAGAAGCGCCTCTCCGAGGACGGATCGCTGAACCGGATTCGCGAGCAGCTCCGTCGCGAGAAGACCGGCGCGGCGTTGTTTGACAAACTCGCGGCCTAGCGCGGCGTAGTTCGTCGATGGCTCCCACCTTCGCTACCGAACACGCGCGAAGGTGGGTTGCCGAACCGGCTACCATTCCCCACATCTTCAACGCGTGGCTGTATTCTGAGCACGCGGTACACAGAAAGAGAGAGCAAGAGCTATGGGACTTATACCGATGGTGCTCGAGCAGACGAGCCGGGGCGAACGCTCCTATGACATTTACAGCCGTCTGCTGCGCGACAACATCATCTTCCTCGGCACACCGATCGACGACAACGTCGCCAACCTCATCATCGCTCAGCTTCTCTTCCTCTCCGGCGAGGACCCGGAGAAGGATATCCAGCTCTACATCAACTCGCCGGGCGGGTCGATCTCCGCGGGCCTGGCGATCTACGACACGATGCAGTACATCAAGAACGACGTGGTGACGTTCTGCATCGGGCAGGCAGCGTCGATGGGTGCGTTTCTGCTGATGGCGGGCAAGAAGGGCAAGCGGTTCACGCTACCGAACTCGCGCATCCTGATTCATCAGCCGTCCATGGGCGGGCTGCAGGGCCAGGCCACGGACATCGACATTCACGCGCGCGAGATCCTCCGCATTCGTGAGCTCACCAACAAGCTGATGGCGCAGAATACCGGCCAGCCGCTGGAGCGCATCGAGCGCGACGTGGAGCGAGACTTCATCATGACGCCGCAGCAGGCCAAGGAGTACGGCATCATCGACGACATCATCGACCGGCCGCGAACCTGACGGCCTATTGCAGACAGCTGATTGGGTGGCGCCGGCAGAAACCGGCGCCATTTTTTCTGACGAAGGCTTTCGGCTGTCGAGCTTTTTCATTGGCGATGAGGAAAAAGGGGGCCTTTATTTGCTTGAGAGCGCAACTGTTGATGGCCGTGCACCTTTATGCGGCTTCCTTAACGCTTTGATTGCAATCTCTGCCCCGTACCGCTCTCGGCACCCGTACTCAAGTAACCTCCCTATGGCACGGACGTGACGTTTACGCCAGCTTGTCCGGTGTAGACTGAGGAAGTTGCTACCCAGTGTCCGCGCTCTCCCCGGCAGCGGTGCTCTGGCGGTTCAAGGAGCTGCTTTCGCATATGAAGACCTCTCGGGGCTCGGACGATTCACTTCGCTGCTCGTTCTGCCATAAGTCACAGGACGCCGTGGCGAAGCTCATTTCATCGCCTTCCGACTATCCGCGGGCCTATATCTGCGACGAGTGCGTGGGCGTTTGCAATTCCATCCTGGAAGATGACAAGAGCGAGGCGCAGCCGGGGACGGCTCCCGCTCACCTGCCGAAGCCGGCCGAGGTGAAGGCGTTTCTCGATGAGTACATCATCGGCCAGGACACGACGAAGAAGAAGCTCGCTGTCGCCGTTTATAACCACTACAAGCGCATCCAGATGAACCGCTCGCGGACGGGCGATGTGGAGCTCGCGAAGTCGAACATCCTGCTGGTCGGCCCAACGGGTTCGGGCAAGACCCTGATGGCGCAGACGCTGGCCAAGATGCTGGATGTGCCGTTCGCGATCGTTGACGCAACCACCTTGACCGAGGCCGGTTATGTCGGCGAGGACGTCGAGAACATCATTCTGAAGCTGCTGCAAGCCGCCGACGGCGATGTGGCCCGGGCGCAGAGCGGCATCATCTATATCGACGAGATTGACAAGATCGGCCGCAAGGACGAGAACCCTTCGATTACGCGCGACGTGTCGGGTGAGGGCGTGCAGCAGGCGCTGCTCAAGCTGCTGGAAGGCACCGTAGCGAACGTTCCACCGCAGGGTGGACGCAAGCATCCGCACCAGGAGTTCACGGTTGTTGACACCACCAACATCCTGTTCATCTGCGGCGGTGCGTTCGTCGGCTTGGAAAAGATCATTGCGCGGCGAGTCGGCAAGAAGGCGTTGGGCTTCAAGGCGCTCTCTGAGGGCGATGCGAACGGCGCAGAGGTCACTCCGATTCGCGCTCAGCGCGACACGGAGCTGCTGCGCCAGGCGGAGCCTCAAGACCTGTTGAAGTACGGCCTGATCCCGGAGTTCATCGGCCGTCTGCCGGTGCTTGGCATCCTGGACGAACTCGACGAGCCCGCGCTCATCGATATTCTCACCCGTCCGCGCAACGCGATCCTGAAGCAGTACGCCAAGCTGTTCGAGTATGAGGGCGTGAAGGTTACGTGGACCGATGAGGCGGCTCGTGCCATCGCCCGCGAGGCCCTGCAGCGCAAGGTTGGCGCGCGCGGCCTGCGCATGATTCTCGAGGAGCTGATGCTGGACCTGATGTATCACGTGCCGGGAAACAAGAAGGTCAAGGAGTTGATCATCACCGACGAGATGGTGAAGAACCGCGACATCACACTTCCGGTCATCCTCGAAAAAGCTGGATAACGCTCGATGAGACGGAGTTCGGAAACGGGCAGCCCTTCGGCTGTCCGTTTCGCTTTGTCAAAAAGCGAATGCCGTGGCTCCCTGTGACTCTTCAATTTCGTACCTCTCTTTGCACATCCCCAACAAACTGCGACTCCCAGGCCATAGACGATAACCCTAAAGCGGGTACAATTCCCCCCAAGACCCGGGCCGCATCGTTTCCGTTGCAGCACACGTCTAATCGGGAGAACCATGAATCAGGACGACAGAGACATCCTTAACGGCACGCAACGCAAGCTCCCGATGATGCCCATCCGCGAGATGGTGATCTTCCCGCACATGATGGCGCCCTTTGTGGTCGGGCGCGAGTCGTCTGTGCGCGCACTCGAGGAAGCGCTGAACGGCGACCGCAAGATCTTCCTCGCGACGCAGCATGACGCCTCGGTGGACGAGCCGACAGCGGACGACATCTACTCGGTGGGGACCGTCGGCAATATCGTGCAGTCGGTGCGGATGCCGGACGGCAATATCAAGGTGCTGGTGGAGGGCATCGAGCGGGCCCGCGCCAGCGAGATCAATGACGACGACGGCTTCTTCGTCGCGACAGTCCGGACCTCGCGCGCCGAGCTGCAACCCACGCCACAGACGGAGCAGCTGGTCGGCCGCGTGCACCAGCTCTTTGAGCAGTACTCCAAGCTGCAGCAGTCGCTGAACCAGGAGAGCGCCGCGGCGCTGCGAACCGACGAGCCCGCGAAGTTAGCCGATGTCATCGCGGCGAACATGCCGCTCACGATCGAAGAGAAGCAGCAGATTCTCGAAGTCTTCGATCCCGAGGTTCGCCTCTCGCGCATCGCCGACACGCTGGACATCGCGATCGAGAAGCTCAACATGGACCGCACCATCCAGTCGCGCGTGAAGCGCCAGATGGAGCGCGCCCAGAAGGAGTACTACCTCAACGAGAAGATCAAGGCGATCCAGAAGGAGCTCGGCCGCGGCGAGAAGTCTGAATTCGATGAGCTGAAGAAGCGCATCGAAGAGGCCGGTATGCCGGCCGAGGTGAAGGACAAGGCCATCCAGGAGCTGAAGAAGCTCGAAGCGATGCCGCCGATGTCGGCCGAGTCGACCGTTTCGCGCAACTACCTTGACTGGCTTCTTGCGGTGCCGTGGAAGAAGCGCAGCAAAGAGATTCGCTCCATCGACAACGCCGAGACGGTTCTCAACCAGGATCATTACGGCCTGGAAAAGATCAAGGAGCGCATCCTCGAGTTCCTCGCTGTCCGTCAGCTCGTCAAGAATCCCAAGGGGTCGATTCTCTGCTTCGTTGGACCTCCGGGCGTGGGCAAGACCTCACTCGGTATGTCGATCGCAAGAGCCACGGGCCGCAAGTTCGTTCGTCTGTCGCTCGGTGGCATCCGCGACGAGGCGGAGATTCGCGGGCATCGGCGAACGTACATCGGCGCGCTTCCCGGGCAGATCATCCAGTCGATGAAGAAGGCCGGAACGAAGAATCCGGTCATCATGCTCGACGAGATCGACAAGATGGCGTCGGATTTCCGCGGCGATCCGGCGAGCGCCCTGCTCGAGGTTCTCGATCCGGAGCAGAACAATACGTTCCAGGATCACTATCTCGACGTGGAGTACGACCTCTCGCAAGTGCTCTTCGTTGCGACGGCGAACGTGCTGCACACGATTCCCGGTCCCCTGCAGGACCGCATGGAGATCCTGCGGCTCACGGGCTATACCGAGCTCGAGAAGCTGGAGATTGCCCGGCAGTACCTGGTTCGCAAGCAGCGTGAGGCCACGGGTCTGACCGAAGAACAGATCAGCTTCCATGACGATGCGCTGCGTGGCATCATTCGCTTCTATACGCGGGAAGCGGGCGTTCGCAACCTGGAGCGCGAGATCGGCAACATCTGCCGCAAGGTGACGCGCCGGGTCGTCAAGGAGGCTGCGCACGTCGAGAAGGTCACGTCCGAGTCACTCGAGGACCTGCTGGGCGTGGCGAAGTTCCGCGATAACCAGGTGCACGAGAAGAATGAGATTGGACTTGTCACCGGGCTTGCCTGGACTGAGGTTGGCGGATCGATTCTGCAGACCGAAGTGCAGGTGCTTGACGGCAAAGGCAAGCTGACGGCGACGGGCCAGCTGGGCGATGTCATGCAGGAGTCCGCGCAGGCAGCGCTGACGTACATCCGCTCGCGCTCGCATCATCTCGGTTTGGCGCGGGATTTCTACCGCAACATCGACATTCACATCCACGTTCCGGAGGGCGCGATTCCCAAAGACGGCCCCTCAGCCGGCATCACGCTGGCGACGGCGCTGGCCTCTGCCCTGACGAAGATCGAGGTGCGGCGTGACGTCGCCATGACCGGCGAAATCACGTTGCGCGGCAAGGTGCTGCCGATCGGCGGGTTGAAGGAAAAGCTGCTCGCCGCCCACCGCGTGGGAATCTTCGAAGCCGTGCTTCCCGCAGAGAACAAACGCGACCTCGCCGACCTTCCTGAGCTAATCAAGAGCTCGATGAAGCTTCATTGGGTGGAAACGATGGACGAGGTGCTGGAGATCGCGCTGGCTGGGAAGCTGCCGCGACTGACAGAGGAGACGCCTGACGCCCTCGCCGCGAAGGCGCCGCTGCCGCCGCCGGTGCAGGAACAACCGCGCAATATCGCTCGCCAATAATCTTCCGGCAATTCAACCTTCACGGACGGCTGCGGCTCGTAAGCTGCAGCCGTCTGCGCTTGAGCGCCGCGGTCAGGCTTTCCTGCCGGTGAACAGATGGGCAATCAGCGAGATGACGGCGAGAATGATCAGGATGTGAATGAAGAAGCTGGTCAGATGAAGCGCGAAAAAGAGAACGACCCAGATAATCGCCAGGATGATTGCGATTGCCAAGAACATCTGTGCACCTGCTTTCCGGGCGACAAATCCGGATCACCTACCGGCACCCGCCCGCTTATGAGAGATGCCTAGTACGCTGTGCGGTTGCTCGCTCGGCCGTGCAACTCTTGTCATGGAACGAGATAACGGCGAGAAGCGAATCGGCATCTATTTGCCGATAGAGCTCGGACGGCTGCAAAGAGAGCTCGCCATCGGAGGCACACTTGATCCTTCTGATCATCATTCTCCTGATCCTGATGTTTGCATCTTTCCCCGCATACCCGTATTCCCGCGGCTGGGGATACTACCCCTCGGGCGGTCTCGGAACAATTCTGCTGATCATTGTCATCCTGTGGTTACTGCATGTGATCTAGCAGAGCGTGCGCTGGGCGGCAATTTGGGTAGGATGGAAGGGCGTGCCTCGGCGCGCCTTTCCCTATGTTTGCATCGACCGTCGCTCCGTCAAGTTCGTCCAGCCTTCGCCTGAGCGAACTTTCGCCCGGGCTTGTCCAGTCGGAGATTCGCGCCATGACTGTCGCCTGCTCCGATGTGGGCGGCATCAACCTGGCGCAAGGGGTCTGCGACACGGACCCGCCGCATCCGGTTGTAGAAGCTGCGATCCGCGCCATTCGCGACGGACACAATATTTATGTCCGGATGGACGGCATCACGCCCCTGCGCGAGGCCATCGCGCAGAAGCTCGGGTCCTTCAACGGCATCGCAGCCGATCCCAATACGAACGTTCTGGTCACAAGCGGAGCGACCGGCGCGTTGCATGCCGCGATCATGGCAACGCTCGATCCCGGTGACGAGTGCATTGTCTTCGAACCGTTCTACGGCTATCACACGGCGTCGTTGAACTCGCAGCGCGTTCAACCTTTCATTGTTCCGCTGGCTCCGCCGGACTGGACGCTAGACCTCGATCGCGTGCGCGCAGCGGTCACGCCCCGCACACGCGCCATGATCCTCAATACGCCCACAAATCCGTCCGGCAAGGTCTTCAGCGGTGCGGAGCTCGAAGCGATCGCCGAGATTGCCATCGAGCACAACCTCTTCGTCTTCACCGATGAGATCTATGAGTACTTCCTCTACGATGGCGAGCAGCATCTTTCGCTGGCCACGCTGCCCGGCATGGCCGAGCGCACGATTACCATCTCCGGATTTTCGAAGACCTTCTCCGTGACAGGATGGCGGCTTGGGTACCTAACCGCATCGGAGCGGTGGACGCCGGCCATCGCCTACTTCCACGATCTGCTCTACGTCTGCGCTCCTTCGCCGCTGCAGCACGGAGCGGCGGCCGGCTTGTTGGAGCTTCCGACGAGCTTCTACAGCGATCTGTCCGTCGAATACCAGGCCAAGCGCGACATGTTCTGTGCTGCGTTGACGCGCGCCGGACTTACGCCCTCTATTCCGGCGGGAGCCTACTACGTGCTCGCGGACTCCTCGCGCATTCCGGGCGAGAATGCGAAGGTCAGGGCGCGAAGGCTGCTCACCGATACAGGCCTCGCCGCCGTGGCTGGCTCCGCTTTCTTCGGAGCGAATCCTGACGGCCGCAACCGCGGAGAAAACCTACTGCGGTTCTGCTTTGCAAAGAAAGATGCGGATCTGGCGGAGGCCTGCCGGCGCCTCGACAACTATCGCCGGTAAGGCTTATTTACAGGTCAGCGATGCAGTCTGCGTCAGCACGGTATTGTCGAATGTGACTGTCGCCGTCAACGTGGCGGCTCCATTCGTTGCTCCGGAACACGTTGCCAGTCCGTTGGTCTGCGCGTTTGTCGAGCTGTCGATCTGAATGTCCTTAGAATCCGTGCTGGTCCACGTCGGTGTCGCCTGTAACAGCCACTGCGGCACCGCACATCCTGGCGGCGCCGTGGGAGCCACAACCGACATGAACTGTACCTCGTTCCCCGGAGGTGCAGCCGAATGATCCGCTGTCGCAGTCGCCGGACTCACCGTCAACTTGGAACCCAGATCGCAGCTCGTCCCCCCCGAACCCACCGCACATCCGGTTAGCAGCCCGCAACATAGCAGCGTCAGAGCAGCCTTCATGCCTCAGAACGATACGAGGGCGCAGAAAAGGCTGTCAATCGTGTTCTGGCAAGGTGAAACTAACAGCCTTCCAGGACGATCTCGTCATACGGCAGCGTCAGGAAGCGGCGCTGGCCGCATCGGCCACCGGCGATGGAGGGGATGAGCATGACCTCATCGCCGTCTTCGAACTGGTGCGCGTCGCCGCCGAGGAAGCGAATGTCTTCGTCGTTGACGTAGACATTGATGAACTTGCGCAGATTGCCGCTGTCGTCCTTGACGTTCTGTGCGAGGGCCGGGAACTTTGCGTCGAACTCTGCCAGCAGCCCACGAAGATTTTTTGCCTCGCTCGCAAACGTCTTTTGTCCGTCCGTGTGCCGGGCCAGGGCGGTCGGCAGGGTTACTTTTACGCTCACCGCGCACCTCCGGCCAACACCAGGGCTTCTTCTTTGGCCGCGGCGCTTGCGGAAGAGCTCACATTCACCAGCGAGGCGTCTGTCTCGCGCAAATAGGCGTCGAACTCCGCCAGCTTCGGCTTCACGGCGCGCTCCTGATGGAAGCAGCCGGCCAGTGCATCGGTCGTCTTCAGGCCATTCCCCGTGATGCAGACCACGGTTGTCTCGTCTTTGCCAATACGTCCCTGCGCGATCAGCTTTGCAGTAACGGCTGTGGTTACGCCGCCCGCGGTCTCAGTGAAGATGCCTTCGGTCTCTGCGAGCTCCTGAATGCCGGCGACGACTTCAACATCCGAGACATCTTCAGCAAATCCGCCTGTAGCCCGGATCATCTTCGCCGCGGCAGGGCCATCTGCCGGGTTGCCGATCGCCAGTGAACGCGCGATGGTCAACGGACGCTGCGGGTCAATCTCCTGGCGGCCATTCTTCACCGCGGTGGAAATGGGCGAGCATCCTGTCGCCTGCGCGCCGAAAAACTTGACGTGCTTCGGTTCGACGAGGCCGAGCGCCACAAGCTCGTCAAACGCCTTCTTGATCTTGCGAATCAGCGAGCCTCCGGCCATCGGGCAGACGACGTTGTCGGGCAAGCGCCATCCAAGCTGCTCGGCGATCTCGTAGCCGACGGTCTTCGAGCCCTCGGCATAGTACGGCCGCAGGTTCACGTTCACAAAACCCCAGTTGTACTCGTCGGCGATCAGTGTGCACAGGCGGTTCACGTGGTCGTAGTTGCCGTCGATGCGCACCAGACGCGCGCCGTAGACCTGGGTGTTGAGAATCTTTGCAGCTTCAAGGTCCGCGGGGACGAGGATGCAGGCCTTCAGGCCCAGCCGAGAGGCCTGTGCCGCCACGCTGTTGGCGAGATTGCCCGTCGAAGAGCAGCCCACCACATCAAACCCGAACGCCTGCGCATTCGCCAGCGCAATGCTCACCACGCGATCCTTGAAGCTCAACGTGGGAAAGCAGACGGCGTCGTTCTTCACATAGAGATTGTTGGAGCCGATGCGCTTGCCTAACCGCTTTGCGCGAACCAGCGGCGTGAAGCCTACGGGAAGGTCGGGCTGATAGCCGGCGGGAATCGGAAGCAGTTCTTTGTAGCGCCAGATGTTCGCCGGGCCGGCTGCGATGCTCTCGCGTGTGAAGCGCCCACGGACGGACTCGAGGTCATACTTCACCTCGAGCGGAGCGAGGCAGTCATCGCAAGCCGATTGCGGACGATTGCCGAAGCTCTTGCCGCACTCGTTGCAGCGCAGCTCATACACCGTCGTACAGGCGGACTCCAAAGAAGCAGAACTCATCGCAAAACACTCCCGGGGCCTTTGGGGTGCGTCGCCTGAGACTTTCTCTCTTTTGCTCCGGATAACCGCCGCGTACGGTTAAGGGAAGATGAAAACGCGGAATGCAGTGGATGAAACCTGCCTACCGAATCTCATGTTCCCTGGTTCCCAGGAGAGAGTTGACACCGGTACGCCTTTGTTCTGTCCGGTTGTCGTGGCGTCTCAGGGCTCGTCCCTCAGCCACTCTGCATGAAATTCGACCCGCCTTGCGGCGGATGGAATGTCTTGTTTGTAACACAGGATGTCCCGCCTTGCAAATCCCAGGGCCTGACTAGTTAAGCCGGCGTGGCACGATTGCGCTGACTCCTTCGGCAAAAGCGGACGGATCGAACTCCGTGCGGACAATCTCATCGGGGCAGTCGGTGAGGTTCGCCACGCGCCAGTTGCACACGAAGGCGACCAACTGCTCCGGTTGCGCTGTCTTGATCTCCGAGCACAGCTTCTCCGCCTCGACGACACCGTTGGTCCCCTCCACATCGATGAGCACGAGATCGTAGTCACGCCCCCAGAACATCGAGAGACCCTGTTCATAGGTGAGCGCGGAATCAACCTCGAAGCCCTGCATCGTGAGAACGCGGTCCCGCAGCGGACGAATCGTCTCGCGCGTACAGACGTGGAGAATGACACGCTTTGGCGGCGGCTTCATGAAACTCCTTCAACACAGGGGCCGGCACGGGCCGATGTGTCCCTCAATTTCGACCGTGAACGTGACCTCATGCTTCCATTCCGGCAAACGATTGTCAATGCGTCACGGCTGCAGCGGTCACGAGGTTCCCACCATCGCTCGTGGGCGCTTTTACGACCGGTCCCATGTCTGCGGGAGGCGGCGCCGAAGCAGAACCAATCCTTCTGTTGACAACCCCCTGCCTCAAGGAGCTATCTAATATGTCGTAGCCCGGAGTTTGTTATGAAACTCCTGCATATCGTCTGCCACGCGTTGCTTCTCGTCTTCTCGCGAGACGTCTACTGGTTCTTCTAGCGCGAGCCAGCCCCTCACCCCGCCGGATCGTAATTGAGATTCTGTCCCAGCCAGCGCTCGACCTCTTGCACTGTCATCCCTTTTCGCCCGGCGTAGTCCTTCACCTGATCGCGGTCGATCTTGCCCAGGCTGAAGTAGCGCGATTCCGGGTGCGCAAAATACAGTCCGCTCACGCTGGATCCCGGCCACATCGCGAAAGACTCCGTGATCTCGATGCCTGTCGTCGCTTTCACGTCCAGCAAACGCCATATTGTTCCCTTCTCGGTGTGGTCCGGACACGCTGGATATCCGGGCGCGGGACGAATGCCGCGATATCGCTCCTGAATCAAGTCCTCAGGCGCGAAGGTTTCCGCGCGGCCGTAACCCCATGCATCGCGCACTTGCTTGTGCAGATATTCGGCGAAGGCCTCCGCGAGGCGATCGGCCAGTGCCTCCGCCATGATCGCGTTGTAGTCGTCGTTGTCGGCTTTGAATTGCTTGACGAGCTTGTCGAGACCGATGCCGCTCGTTACTGCAAACGCGCCGATGGAATCGTTGAGGGCTGTTTCCCTGGGTGCAATAAAATCTGCGAGCGAACGGCAGGGCTCGTTGCCTTCGCGGTTCGCCTGCTGACGCAGGAAATGAAAACGCTCTCGAACGTTCGCGCGCGAATCGTCCCAATAAAGCTCGACATCGTCGCCTGCCGCGTTGGCCGGAAACAAGCCGTACACTCCGCGCGCAATGAGCAGCTTCTCCCGGATGATGCGATCAAGCAGCAGTTGGCCTTCATCGAAGATCTTCTGCGCTTCGATGCCGTGGCCCTCGTGCTCGAGAATGCGAGGATAAATTCCCTTCAGGCCCCAGACATGAAAGAACGGTGACCAGTCGATGTACTCGCGCAGCGCCGCGAGCGGAACATCCTCTAGGACGCGAACTCCGGTGAATTCAGGCGTTGCGAGATCTTCGGCGCGCCACTTGATCGGTGTGCGGCGCGCACGGGCTTGCTGGATCGAAACAACAGACTGCTTTGGCGCGGCGTGGCGTTTGCGAATGGCCTCATACTCTGCACGATGCTGCACCTCAAACTCTGCTTTGCCGTCCTCGCTCAGCAGGCTTGTGGTTACCGGAACGGCGCGGCTCGCATCACCCACATGAACGACCGGCTCGGAGTAGAACGGTGCGATCTTAATCGCCGTATGTGCCCGGCTGGTAGTTGCTCCACCGATCAGCAGCGGCACTTTGAATTGCTGGCGCTCCATTTCGCGCGCCACGTGCACCATCTCGTCGAGCGATGGAGTGATCAATCCGCTAAGTCCAATGATGTCGGCGCGCACTTCCTTGGCGCGTTCCAGAATCTTCTCGGCAGGCACCATCACTCCAAGATCGATGACCTCGTAGTTATTGCAGGCCAGGACAACGCCAACGATATTCTTGCCGATGTCGTGCACATCACCCTTTACTGTCGCGAGCACGATCTTTCCCTGCGCTTTGATCTCATGCCCCTGTGCGGCAAGCTCGGCCTTCTCGGCTTCCATGAACGGCGTGAGGTATGCGACGGCTTTCTTCATCACGCGCGCCGACTTCACCACCTGCGGGAGAAACATCTTGCCCGCGCCGAAGAGATCGCCGACAACGCCCATGCCGGCCATCAGCGGGCCTTCGATCACGAGCAGAGGCCGTCCCAGCTTGACGCGCGCCTCTTCGGCATCGGCCTCGATATAGGTGTCGATTCCCTTCACCAGCGCATGCGTCATGCGCTCTTCGACTGTGCCGTTGCGCCACTCTTCAGTCTTCTTCTCTGTTCCGGCCGTGCCAACGCTCTCCGTCTTGATCTTCTCGCCGAACTCGACCAGTCGCTCTGTCGCGTCCGGCCGCCGGTTCAGAAGAACGTCTTCGACCAGCGTCTTCAGCTCCGGATCAATCTCCTCGTAGACCTCGAGCATGCCGGCGTTGACGATGCCCATATCCAGGCCGGCCGCGATCGCGTGATACAGAAGCGCCGCATGCATTGCCTCGCGCACTTTGTTGTTGCCGCGAAAGCTGAATGAGATGTTCGAGACGCCGCCGCTCACCTTGGCGTGCGGAAGATTCTCCTTGATCCACTGCGTCGCGCGAATGAAATCGACCGCGTAGTTGTTGTGCTCCTCCATCCCGGTAGCGACCGTAAGAATGTTCGGATCGAAGATGATGTCCTCGGGCGGAAACCCGACCTCGTCGACGAGGATGCGATACGCTCGCTCGCAAATACGGGTGCGGTCTTCAAAGGTCGCGGCCTGGCCGGCTTCGTCGAACGCCATCACGACGACCGCAGCGCCATACTTCAGCACCGTGCGGGCGTTCTCCCTGAACTTCGCCTCGCCTTCCTTCAGCGAGATGGAGTTGACGATTCCCTTCCCCTGGATGCACTTCAGACCAGCCTCGATGACCTCCCACTTCGAGGAGTCGACCATGAACGGAACTTTCGCGACCTCGGGCTCGCTGGCGAGCAACTGCAGGAAGCGCGTCATCGCCGCAACGCCGTCGATCATGCCCTCGTCCATGCAGATGTCGATGACGTTCGCGCCGTTCTCCACCTGCTGGCGCGCGATGCTGACGGCTTCTTCGTACCTGCCCTGCTTGATGAGCGCAGCGAAGCGCGGCGAGCCGGCGACGTTCGTCCGCTCGCCGATCATGATGAACACGCCCTGCTGCTGCGTGAACGGTTGCGAGCCGGACAGTCGCAGCGGCTTGAAGGTTTGAGTGTGACCGTCGCTCAAGCCGCCACCAGCTCTCTGCGCAGGTGGCGCGGCGCTACGCCTTCCAGCGCCTTTGCGATCGCCGCAATGTGTTCGGGCGTATTGCCACAGCATCCACCCGCAATGTTCACCAGGCCGTCCTTCGCAAACTGTCCGAGGAAGCGTCCCATGTCCTCCGGCTTCAGATCGAAACCGGTCTCCGACAGTGGATTCGGCAGCCCCGCATTCGGATAGCACGAAATCGCAACGTCTGCCTTCTCCGACAACTCTTCGAGAAACGGATACATCAGCTCCGGCCCCAGCGAACAGTTCAGGCCCACGCTGAGCGGACGCACATGTTTCACCGCATTCCAGAAGGCCTCTGTCGTCTGTGCCGAGATCAGCGTTTCGCCGCCGCGGCCAACTGCAGCAGAGATCATCACAGGCAGCTTCTTCTTGTCCGCGTCAAAGACTTCTTGAATCGCCACCAGCGCGGCCTTTGCGTTCAACGAGTCGAAGATCGTTTCCACCAGAAGCAGATCGACGCCGCCCGCGATTAGAGCGCGAACCTCTTCCGCATACGCTTGCTTGACCTGATCGAACGTCACCACGCGGAACCCGGGATCATCCGCGTCAGGCGAATTCGAGAGCGACACGGTCAGAGGTCCAATTGCACCGGCGACAAAGCGCTGCCACCCTGTCTCGTTGGCTACGCGGTCGGCCCACTCTCTGCACTGCCGCGCGCTGGTCTCGTTGATCTCCCACGCCAGCGACTTCATTGCTTCGTCTTCGATGACGCGCTGATAGAAGTCCGGGTCCTTGCGGCCGCCGCGCTCGCGCGGATCTTCGATGAAGAACTCGCTTTGCGTAATGCTGGTTGCGCCGAAGGTATTGGTCTCGATGATGTCCGCGCCGGCTTCGAGAAATCTGCGATGAATGTCGCCGATCATCTCCGGCTGGGTCAGCGAGAACAGGTCGCCGTTGTTCAACAGGTCCTTCGTCGCGCCCTTGAAGCGCTGGCCGCGAATATCAACCTCTTTCATGCCGTAGGTGCGGATCGTCGTCCCCATCGCGCCGTCGATGATCGCGATGCGCTCCTCGAGAATCTTTTCCAGCGGATGTTTCTGCGTGCTCATCTCACCCTCCACACAACATCGGCGAGCCCTGCCAGGCTCGCCGCTTGCTCTACCGTCCACTGTCTACGCTCTACCGTCTGCGTCTAAGCAAGCACCTCTGCCTCTTCTTTGTCCGAGTTCGGAAGACCTGTCGAGATCGGCACCAGCAGGTCTTCCTTGCGCATGACCATGGTCGTCGCGTTCAGGCTGGCCAGCTCAAAGCCGTGGCCGTGCGTAATGGCGTCGGTAGGGCAAGCCTCCACGCAGTAGCCGCAGAAGATGCAGCGGTTGTAATCGATGTTGTAAACCTTCGCGTAACGCTCAGCGCTCGAAATGCGCTTCTCCGACGTATTGTCCGCGGCTTCGATATAAATGCAATTCGACGGGCAGGCCGCGGCACAGAGGAAACAGGCTACACACTTTTCCAGGCCGTTCTCGTCGCGCTGGAGCTGATGCTTGCCGCGGAAGCGCTCCTGAAACACCGCGCCGCGCATAGGGCCTTTGCCGTCCGGATAGTTCTCCACCTCGCTTGGCGCAAAGCCTTCGCGGAGGGTGATGCTCATCCCTTTGGCGATCGCGGCCGCATTTCGCAGAATCGACATGGCTTCAGTATACGACTTGTTGCGCGGTGCGGTCGTTGTACCCTTATCGGCATGAGACTCGCTCCTCTCGCACTTGCCCTGGGCCTGGCCACGGCGGCGTCCGCGCAAAGCTCGCCCATGGCCGCCGGCACCGACCATGAGAAGCCGCCCGTGCCGCCTTCGCACTCACTGAACGTCACATTCCAAGGGCGTTTGAGGACCTTCCGGGTCGAAGACCTGCTCGCGCTCCCGCAGGTCACCGTGCACGTTCACAACGCGCAGCGCAATACCGATGAGACCTACTCCGGCCCGCTTCTCTCCGACGTGCTGGCCAAGGCTGGACTGGTCGCTTCCAAGGAGACCGAGCCGCTTATTCTGCACTCCTCCGTGATTGCGACCGGCACCGACCACTATTTCGTGCTCTACTCGGCGGCCGAGGTTGAACCGATGTTCTCTCGCAGCCAAGTGATCGTCGCCGTCATGAAGTCCGGTCTGCCGGACGCCGAAGGCGGCAACATCCAGCTCATCAACACCGACGGCGCGAAGCCCGCACGCTGGGTCCACGGCCTTGCAGACATCAACGTGATGAGCGTGTCACCGACAGTTCACTGATCGTCGCGAGCCCTGAGCGCAAACTAGAACAATAGGTGCATCCCGGCCTTCGCCATCCCAAAGCTGCCGATCCACTGCGATAGTCCCCCAACCAGTCCGTTGTCCGGCACGGTCAACTTCGCCTGGCGAATCGGGCCAACGCCCTGCGCGCTCACGATCATTCCACGCAGCTTCGTTGCAACGGGCAGCTCGAAGCCCTCGCTCACCCAAACCTCATTGCCCTTCACGCTGAGCATCACGTCGCCTTCACCGTTGGTCGAGTACACGCGCTCGTCGGGATCCGTTTCATCGGCCGGGCGACGCTTCAATCCGTCGTATTGCCGCGGCAGCTCCTGCTCGAACACATGGAAGAAGCTGCGCGCTGAGTCGGCATCCTTCCAGCGCGATAGATAGAGAATCGCAATCGACTTCGTCGTCTGCTTATCCGCATCGCTGGCGTCCTTGCGCTGCGCCGCGTAATACACTCCACCGTCCCACTCAGGAGCGAGCGCCTCCGCCAGCGGCTTGCCGCCGAACAGCTCTGCCGTCATCCGCACATCGAGCTCGCCCATCACGCCTACGTCATACGGCACATAGCCGGCCGCCTCGAGCGTTGGATGGATATCCGGCAGCACCAGCAGCGGCTCCAGCTTGTGATTCATGTAGTCGTCCGGATGCATGATCTCCGAGCTCGTATTGGGCGGCGAATCGAGAACGCCGGTAAAGGCCTTCTGTGTCCCCTCCTTCAGGAGCACCGCCTGCTCAAACGCGAGGCCGGTGGTGTATGGGAACAGCAGCGACTCCTGCAGCACGAGCGGAGCCCGCGCTAACACAGGCGAATCGCTCATATCGCCTGCGCCCGCTTCCAGCTGCGCGCCTATCTGCGGAACCTCGCGCAGTGTCTTGCCGCTCGGCTTCAGCATGTAGTCCGCAAAGCTGACCATCGCCTGGCCTTCCAGCACCGCCTCGCGCGCCGTGTCCGTTTCATCCGTCTGGATGTGCTTCGTGTCTTCTTCGACGTTCTTCGCCACCCCGTCCGGTTCAAGATCTTCCCATTTCGTCAGGCCCACCTTCTGATCCTGCAGAGCATGCGTCAGCTCATGCGCCATCACGGGCTTCTGCTGGTCGATCGGCACCCAGTCCAGCAGGTTCATCGTCTTCGTCTTGTTGTCGTAGAACCCGGCAATCTGCTCGGTCAGCAGGCTCAGCAGAAAGGGCCGCAATTGAAAACTCTCGTCCAAGAGACCGAACTTCTTCAGCACAAGCTCGCTGCGCTCCATGCGCTTGTTGCTCTTGTCCTCGTCGAACTTCTTGCGCAGCTCCGAGTTCACCTTGTCGCGCGTGATAAAGACCTTCTTAATCGAGTGCTCGATCGGCAGCCCCGTGTCTTTGCTGACGAACTCGAAGATCTCATTGGCGTCGGAAAGCAGTTGCTTCTCCTGCGCCTTGGTGAGCGGCTGATCGACGATGACTGTGGTCTGGCCCGCCTGCAGCTTCGGTGGCGTCACGCCCGGCGCATCCGAAGGGACTGGAGCATTCTGCGAACCAGAACCGGACTTCGAAGGCGCCTGCGATTGTTGCGCCCCGACTTCCATCCCCACCAACAACGCCACAGCCAGAACAACCCAACGGTAACCCATCAACCCGTGCTTCACGCCGCCTCCAACCTTCTCGTTCAAGTGTACGCACCGGCTCACGGAACCTCACGGAATCGCTACAATTAATCCTGCAGGAGGAACATGAGCCAGAGCCTTCAATCCGAACTCGACGCCGTCCTGCATCGTTCTGCCATTGCTTCGTTGGACGATCGAGCCTTCCTCCGCGTCACCGGGGCCGACGCCACGCGCTGGCTGAATGGAATGGTGACCAACTCCGTCCAGGCGCTTGCTCCCGGACAGGGCGGTTACGCCTTTCTGCTGAACGCGCAGGGCCGGATTCTTGGCGACTGCACGGTCTACCGCGAGATCGAGCCCGCCGAACCGCCATCGTTTGTGCTCGAAACCGAAAACTCGCAGATCGAAGCCATCCAGCGGCACCTCGACCATTTCATCATCATGGACGACGTCGAGCTGACCCCCGCCTTCACGGACGAGAGCTCTCTGCTTCTTCTCGGCCCTGACGCTTTGTCCCGGCTCCAAGCGGCCGGGCTTCCCTCGCCCGATCCGCTGCGCCTCGTGCATGCGGACTCACCGCACGGACCCGTGCTGCTGTTCACTCCTCGTCCGGGCACGATCGCTCAGTTCGAGCTTCGCGGCGAGACCGCCGTCATCGCCAGCTTGCGTAACGATCTCCTGGCCGCCAACGTGACGGAACTTTCGACCGAGGCCCTCGAAGTCTTTCGCCTCCTCGAAGGCCGCCCGCTCTACGGCCGCGATATCACCGAAAGGTATCTCCCCCAGGAGACAAACCAGTCTCAAGCCCTCAACTTCAATAAGGGCTGTTATCTCGGCCAGGAGATCGTCGAGCGCATCCGGTCCCGCGGCCAGGTCCATCGCCTGCTCACGCCGCTTCGGCTCACCGGCAAGCTGCCGGACGAGTTCCCCACGGCCATCGAGGCGGACGGCAAACCCGTAGGCGAAATTACCTCCGCCGCCGTTGCTCCGCTCCTCGCTGGCGATCAGACCGTCGCCCTTGGCTACGTTCGCCGCGAGGCGCTCGACACGCACACTGCACTAACCTACTCCGGTGGTTCGGCCACACCGCGCAACGCATCTAAACAGGAATTGCTAACCGCGAACTGATCTCCACGCACCTGCAAGAAGACCCTATGCCTGATAAGACACCGTTCGTCGTCAACGACCGCCGCAAGTTCACCGCCGAGGGCGAGCTTCGCCCCGATGTCCCGCACAACGAGCCCGAGCAAGAGGATTCCAGGTCTCGCCCCGCGTCTGCGCAAAAGCCGGAGCCGCCGGCCGATGCCAAAGCGCCAATCCCGTTCCCTTCACCCGCCGCGGAGAGCCCTGCTGCACAGGCTGCAGAGCCTGCACATCTTCCCGATGAGGATCATCTTCCGCCTCCTCCTACAGTGGAGCAGACCGAGCAGGCCAATCGCGCCTACGCTGCCACCGTCGACCGCCTGGACACCGCCATCCGTGCCACCAATCCCGGCATGGAACGTATGCCCGAGATGAACTATGAGCACCTGGTGCAGTCGCTTTATATGCAGGCGCTGCTTCAGCTCGGCGGGGCCACGGAGCCCGGTCAGCCTGCGCGGGTCGACCTGCTTGGTGCGCGCCAGACCATCGATATGCTGACCGTCATCGCCGAAAAGACCAAGGGGAACCTTACCGACGCCGAGGACAAACTGACTCAGTCGGCGCTCTTCGAGCTGCGGATGGGTTTCCTCGAGGTGACCCAGGGTATCGCCCGCCAGTCCGCGAAACAAGGTGCTCCGGGGGCTTCAGGAATGCCGGGCGCGCCGGGCGGTCCCACCATCGTCCGCTAAAGTACAACGCGATCTCTGTTCTCTGCTTTCTTTCATGCAAGCAACCCTCACCTTCCTCGGCAGCGGCACCTCCATGGCCGTCCCCACACTCGGCTGTGGCTGCGCTGTGTGCACAGACGCGCACCGTCCCGGCTCGCCGAACCGCCGCACGCGGCCATCGGTTCTTCTTGCTTACAACAATCATCATGTCCTCATCGATACTGGCCAGGACTTCCACGGGCAGGCCGTCCGCGAAAATATCCAGCATCTCGATGCCGTGCTCTATACACACGGACACGCCGACCACGTCCTCGGCATGGATGACCTCCGCCCGCTGACATTCAAAAAGCCCGATGGTCTCCCGCTCTACGCCGATGACAGCACGGCCGATATCATCGAGCGCGTCTTTGAGTACACCTTCCGCAAGATCGATCGCTACCCCACCAGCGCACGCGTGAAGCTTCATCGCATCCCCGCTGCGCCCGGCACGGCAGTGGATCTCTTCGGCGCGCGGTTTGTGCGTGTTCCCGTCACCCACGGCCGCGACACCATCGCCGGCTACCGCTTCGGCGCCGCCGCCTATCTCACGGACATGAGCGATATTCCGGCGGAAAGCCTTCCGCTGCTCGAAGGACTCGACATCCTCATCCTCGACGCACTGCGCCGCGAGCCGCATCCGAGCCACTCGCATCTCGAGAACTCCATCACCCTCGTCAACAAGATCGCTCCAAAGCGCGCCTACTTCACGCACATCAGTCACGATCTGGATCACGAAACCACCAACGCCTCGCTGCCGGCCAACATTCGCCTCGCGCATGACGGCCTGAAGCTGACCTTCGACATCGCACCCGATCAACCAGCAACCACCGACCACTGACACCAAACATCTCTCTTCGCATGCAGATTCTCCGCAACCTCAACGATCTCACCGCCAACACGCAGCCCTCCGTCGTCAGTGTGGGCAACTTCGACGGTGTGCACCTCGGCCACCAGATGGTGCTTGCCTCGATGGTGAAGCGCGCCCGCGAGCTGAGCGCACGCTCTGCGATCGTCACCTTCGATCCGCATCCCTCGCACGTCCTGCACAGCTCGCGACGCACGCCGCTCATCACGCCTCTCGCGCAGAAGCTCGACCTCCTGGCCGCCGCCGGCATCGATCTCACCCTCGTCCTCCGTTTCGATGACGAGCTCCGCCGTTGGTCCGCCCAAGAGTTTGCAGAACGTGTGCTGAAGAACGCGCTGCGTACCGTTGAGGTCCATGAGGGCGAGAGCTTCCGCTTCGGCTATGGTGCCTCCGCAGATGTAACCGGCCTCTCAGAGCTGGGCCGCGAGTGCGGCTTCACCGTCCGCACTTACGAGCCGCTCATCATGGATGGCGCGCCTGTGTCCTCCAGCCGCATTCGTGCGCTCATCGCCGCCGGCGATATCGCCGATGCCAACGCGCTTCTCGGCCGCAACTTTTCCATCTGCACCACGCCCGCGCCAGGGCGGGGCTACGGCGCGCGCTACACCGTCCCGACCATCAATCTCGCACCGTACTCCGAGCTTCTCCCGGCCATCGGCGTCTATGTCACAACGCTCGCCATCGGCGAACCAGGAAGCGCGCGCTGCTTTCCGGGTGTGACGAACGTCGGCAATCGGCCTACCTTTGGCGCCGACTCCTTCGCTGTCGAAACTCACCTGCTCGACTTTGAGCCCATCCGGCTGGATGAGTCAACCCCACTCGCTCTCGCCTTTCTGCATCGCATCCGCGATGAGCGCCGCTTCGAATCCCCCGAAGCCCTGCGCGAGCAGATTCAGCGTGATGTCGCTACGGCAAAAGGCATCTTCGCCGAGCGCACCTGAACGCCTTCAGTCCTGTGGCGGAGCGCTCGGCTTTTGCGCCGGCGTAACAATCGGCTTCTGCGGCGCGGGCAACTGGGGCGCGGGAGCAGGTTCATCGTCAGGCGTCGCTCCGTTGGAAGGCGCAGCGGGCGGTAAGGCGTATTGCGGCGGTGGCGGCGGTGGTGTCGTATCCACGTCATCGTCACTCGCGTCCCCAGCTGGAGCAGCCGTTTCCTGATCCGGTGGTGTGATCGCTACATCCAGAGTCTTCTTCGGAGCGTTTGCGCGCGGGAACTGCTCATTGGGATTATTCGCAATCGCGACCCTCATGAAGTCCATCCAGATGGGCAGCGCCGCGCGCGCGCCCGTCTCCTTCTCGCCCAGCGATCGCCGGTCATCGAAACCGACCCACGTCCCGCAAGTGACGGACGGCGAAAAACCGACAAACCAGGCGTCGGTGTAGTCGTTGGTTGTTCCGGTCTTGCCGCCCAGCGCATGATTCAGTTGCGAAGCAGCCGCGGCCGTTCCATGCTGCACCACTGCCTCCAGCAGCGTCATCATCTCGCGAGCGATATCGACCGAGATCACCTGGCGCACCTGCGGTGCACGCTCCTGCATTGGGCTGCCATCCGGCGAAACGACGCGCCGGATGTAATGCGGCGCAATGCGGATGCCGTCGTTCGGAAACACGCTGTAGGAGCTCACCTGCTCCGCCAGGGTCAGATCCGCCGACCCGATCGCTACCGGCAAATACGCCGGAATATCGCTCGTCACCCCGAAGCGGTGCGCCACATCGATCACCTTGCGTATGCCGATCTTGTCCGCCAGCCGCAGCGCCGGGATATTCCGCGACTCAGCAAACGCGTCCACCAGCGTCATCGATCCGGCGAACTGGCCACGCTCATAGTCATGCGGCGTATACGGCCCTCCCGGCGTGTAGAAGGTCGTCGGCGTATCGAGCACCGTATCGTAAGGCTTCATCCCCGCTTCGAACGCGGCGGTGTAGTCGTAAATCTTGAACGACGATCCCACCTGCCGCTCCGCCTGCGTCGCGCGGTTGAACTGTGACAGTGCGAAATCGCGCCCGCCCACCTGCGCGAGCACCTCGCCGTTCGCGTTATCGATCGCCATCAGCGCGGCCTGTGCTCCACTGTCCTGCTGCAAGTCCACGTGAAATGCCTTCGACGGCTGGTCACCCGAGGGCCAGCTCGTCACCTTCACATAGACGATGTCGCCCACCTTCGCCAGCTCGGTCGCACGCGCCTGGCCCGTCCACGCCCAATCCGGATAGGTCATCGTTGCGCTCTGGCCGCCAATCTTCACGGTCATCTTCGTCGGCGAAACCTCTGTCACCAGCGCATGAAAGTACGCGCCCTCTTCGATCGGCTGCGACCAGTCGGCGTGCTTGTATGTCGCAAGGTCTGAACCCTCGCGCAACACATTTTCGAGATTGCCCTTCCATCCGTGCCGGCGCTCATAGGTCGCCGTTCCGTCCAGCACCGCCTTCTCCGCAGCGTGTTGCAGGTCTAGGTCGAGCGTCGTGTATACCCGCAGCCCGGCGCCGTGAACCTCATCGACACCGTACTCGCGCTCCAGCTGCCGCCGCACCTCCTCCACAAAATAAGGAGCCTGCGTATTCACAGGCGGCTCTAAATGCAGCCCGAGCGGCGCCGCCATGGCCGTCTCAGCTTCCTGCGCGGAAATCTTGTGGTCGTCCAGCATCTCCTGGATCACCAGGTTGCGGCGCTTCAGCGCACGCTCCGGATGCCGCACCGGCGAGTACTCCTCCGGTCCCTTCGGCAACGCCGCCAGCAGCGCCGCCTCCGGCAGTGTCAGGTCGCGCGCGTGTTTCGAAAAGTAGTATTCCGATCCGGCCTCGAATCCGTACGTCCCGCTGCCCAGATAAATCTGGTTCGCATACAGCGTGAAGATCTGCTGCTTGGTAAAGTGCCGCTCAATCTCCAGAGCCAGCAAGATCTCCTGCAGCTTGCGCGTGTAGGTCTTCTCCGACGACAGGAACAAGTTGCGCGTCAGCTGCATCGTCAGTGTCGACGCTCCCTGCGCACGCCTGTCCGAATGCAGGTCGGCGTACGCCGCGCCGATGACGCGGACGAAGTTCACGCCGCCGTTCGTCTCAAAGTTCTTGTCCTCGATCGACAGAATCGCCTGCCGCAGCACGGTCGGAAACTCTGAGTACGGCACGACCACGCGGCGTTCCAGCGCAAACGAGCCGAAGATCTTGCCGTGAATGTCGTAGAGTTCCGTCGTCGTGTCCGGCCGATAGCGCTCTAGCTCCGCCATCTCCGGCACGTTCACCGAGTACACCAGCATCAGCGCGCACAGCACGCCCAGCACCGCCGATGCCGCCAGCAGCATCAGAAACGCCGCTCGTCCTGCCAGCTTCGGCTCGCCGGGCGCCGGATCCATGAACGGAAACCGGCCCATCGCGCCCCACAGCGGGTGCTGCCGCCAGCTACGCCGCTTGCGAGTACTCTCCGGTTGACTCAGCGCAGTCTGCACGGCCTCTCCACCTTACCATGCAGTCGATGCAGCCGCCGGCGTCTAGGCTGCCTTGGCCTTCAGCATCTCAAGTGCTTTCGAAAGCTGATCATCCGGCTGCGTGTGCTTCACCGCCGGCGCCTTCGCATTGCCGGTGTCATCGGCATCATCGTCCATGTCGGACTCCGAAGCCACCTGCGTCGCCGGCGTCACAGCCTCGTCTTCGAACTTCTTGCCATCGGGAGACGCATACTTCGCAATCGACAGAATCACCGCTCCGCCGTCGGGCAGCTCAAAGGTCTTCTGCTCCGCTCCCTCACCGAAGGTCCGCTCACCGACCAGGTCGCCGCGCTTGTTGTCCTGGATGGCTGCCGCCACAATCTCCGCCGGCCCAGCCGTGCCGCGATTCACCAGCACCACCAGCGGCGCGGTTGCGTTCACAGTCTTCGCGGGATCTGCCGCAAAGGTCTCCTTCGGAAACTTCTGACCCTCCAGGGTCGTAATCGTTCCGGACTTCAGAAAGAAGTTCGCGAGCCGCACCGCTTCCGCATCCTGACCCGTCGAAACATCGCGCAGGTCCAGCAGAATCTTCTTGGTGTTCGTGCGGCCCATCTCCTTCAGCTTGGACTCGACCGCATTCACATGCTCCTTGTCCAGCGTGTACGGCTTCACATAGAGAATCGACGAATTCTCGTACAACGTCTCGCTCACAGGCGGCTCTTCCACCACGGCGCGGTACAGCGTCACCTTCTCCGGTTTCGCCTGCCTAGGCCGGATCACCGACAGGTCAAGCTGCGAATTCGGAGGCCCTTCCAGCAACAGGTGAATCATGGCCAGGGACAGATCGCGCGTGTCCTGGTTCCCAATCGACTCGATGATGTCGCCGTCGCTCAGGTTCGCTTTGTCGGCCGGACTGCCCGGGATTACCGAGACCACCGTCGCATATCCGTAGCGCTTTGAAACGCTCAGCCCAACCTGCGCCTTGCCGCCCTTGTCGTCCTTGTAGGCCTTGTAATCGTCGGGACTCAGGTAGCTTGAATCCGCATCCAGCGACTCCAGCAGCCCGCGCAGAGCGCCGTCCGTCACCTTCGGAATATTCGGGTCCTCGACGTAGTCGTTCTGGATGTGCTGCAGAACCTCGCCGTAAACATTAATCTGCCGGTACGCATCCTGCGCCTGGTCGCCCGCAGCCGATACGCCGCGCGTGTTCACACCCAGAAAAAGGCACAGCACCAACACCACCGAAACGGCTAACAGGGAAATCTTGAGGCTCTTGGGCATCGCGGGTTCTTGGACTCCGAGGACAGCTTGACGTCGAACAGGGTTTAGACGTCCCTGCCTACCCGAATGATACTCTCAAACGCAAACATTTCGGTCCGGTCTATCGTCCCACATCCGCGACAGACGTTTGGTGGCGGTGAGTGGAATCGAACCACTGACCTACGGGTTATGAGTCCGTCGCTCTAACCATCTGAGCTACACCGCCGGAAGAACCAGAAAGGAAAGGTCACATCCAGCGGCCTGTGCCGCGACGTCAACCTCCCGGCCCCTCACGAGAACTCGCTGGGGTGGCATCCTCTAAACTCAATCCTATAAGTCTCAACAGCGCAGGTCAAACGTGCAGGGGTTCTTCCGAAACCGCATCGCAACAAACAGATACACCGCTTCCATAGCGACATTCGCGCTCTTTTTTGCCGCCACGGCAAAGGCCGTCACGCCCGACTGCGCCGCCGACAGCGACTCGCTTAGCTGTCGCCTTACAGGCGTCCTCCACTGGCTGGAAGCCGCCGCCTTCGTCCTCGGCATCGTCCTCGTCGCGGTCATCGCCGCGGCCGTTCACCTCATTCGCAAGAACCGGATCAGCCGAAAGGCTGGCCGATGAACCCGACAACCGGCCTGCCCGTTCCCGCCCGCGTTCTCGCCGTCATCCCCGCGCGTCTCGCGTCCACACGCCTGCCGCGCAAGGTCCTCCGCGACCTCAACGGACAGCCGTTGCTCGCCTGGGTCGTCCAGGCCGCGCTCCGCTGCCCCCAAGTCGGCAACGTCGTCGTCGCCGCAGATTCCACCGAAGTCGCGGACCTCTGCGCCTCCCGCGGCTGGCCCTGCCTCATGACCTCCCCCGATCTGGCCAGCGGCAGCGATCGCCTCTTCGCCGTCTCGCGCCAACTCGATGCCGACATCTACATCAACATCCAGGCAGACGAGCCCCTGCTCGAGCCCGCCCACATCGATGCCCTGCTCCAACCATTCGCCGACCGGGCGGTCTCCGTCACTACCCTCAAAGTCCGTTGCCCATCCGAATCCATCGCCGACCCCAACGTGGTCAAGGTCGTCACCGCGCCCAACAGTAGAGCGCTCTACTTCTCACGCGCAACGATTCCCTTCCATCGCGACGGTCCGTCCACGGCCTACTGGAAGCACCTCGGCCTTTACGCCTACCGCAAGCCGGCGCTCGAGCGCTTCGCCGCTCTTCCGCCCGGCGAACTGGAACAGACCGAACGCCTCGAGCAGCTTCGTCTTCTCGAAAACGGCATCGACATCTACGTCACCGAGACCCCGCGCGACACCATCGGCGTCGACACCGAAGAGGATCTCCACCGCGTCGCCGCCATCGTCAACAAACGTTCCTGATTGTCCCGTATCCCGATACAAGTTCGGCGCTCTGTACGCGGGAATTTTCTTGACTTGCCCTCTCTTCTCCGCATAGATTCCCCGCAGATTTCCAAGCACACATTCCGCTCGAACCAACGGATCTCCCTATGAATCGAAGTTCGATGAGGGTCACGATACGACTTCGCCTGCCTCTGGGACTCGCGCTTTGCGCCGCTTCTGCATCCACGTCCTTCGCGCAAAGCGCCCTTTCGAGCGGCTGGCATAACGTCCAGGCTCTTCCCAATCAGACGCTTATTCGGATTGCCACCAATGACAGCACTCAAACCTGTTTCCTTGATTCCGTATCCGAGGACCGCATCGCCTGCTTCTCCGCTCCGTCGCATGCCGGAGTTCACTATGAATTCACCCGCGAACAGATCAAATCCATCCGCCTCAGCGGTCACTTCAGCCGAACCTCCGCCGTCGTTACCGCCGCCGCGTTCACCGGTGCCGGCGCAGCAATCGGCGCGACTCAGAGGAGAGGCATCAGCAACTCGGCAAAGCCCATCGGGGTTGGTGCAGCCGGTGGCCTCGGTGTCGGAGTCCTCGTCGGAATCCTCGTCGGTCACGCAACCGGCGGCTCCCACGGATCGCTGGTCTACCGCCGGCCTTAGGGGATAAGGTCCGGCAACTCAAATTCCCATCTTGCGAGGTCCACCGATGATCTCTCCGCTCCAAAGAAAGTTGACCGCCATCGTCCTCTGCCTTACCGTGCTGTTCCTTACCCCGCGCCATGCAGAGAGCCAGATAGGCCCCACCAAAGGCCAGGTCACCGGCATCATCATTGGCATTGTGGCAGTCGGCGCAGCCATCGGAGTCGGCATCTTCCTCATCCTGCACCGCTCGCCTTCCGTCACCGGATGCACCGCCAGCCAAGGCGACAGCCTAACCCTTCTCAGCGAAGCAGACCGTCAAACCTACGCGCTCTCCGGCGACATCTCCGGCATCAGGTCCGGCGAACGCGTCCACGTCTCAGGCAAAAAGAGCAAGGACTCATCCGGCAACCATATCTTCGTAGTGACCAAAGTCGGCAAAGACTACGGTCCCTGCAGCGCGGCCCAATCTCTTCCTGCACACGCCGCCTCCGCTGGCTCGGATATTCCTATTGCCGGCCCATCCAGCCGCATTGCAGATCCGGCGAAAGCGTTTCCATAACTCGCTTCGGTCAGGCGTATGCCTCGATCCGCACTACGATCCGCTCACCGCTGCTCTCGGTCCGCACCTTCTTCAGCGAGCTCACGATCCAGCTCGCGCCCGCTTCGCGCAGCTCCTCTGCCCTGTGCGTGCCCAGCACGCCCAGCACTTTGCATCCAGCCGCCACACCCGCACGCACTCCGCTCGGCGCGTCTTCCACGACCAGGCAGTCCTCCGCCTTCGCTCCCAGCAGCTCCGCCCCGCGCCTGTACGGCTCCGGATCCGGCTTCCCCTTCTTCACCTGGTCGCCGCTGATGATTCGGTCCGGCACCGGCAGCCCGGCGGCCTTCAGCCGTCCGAGCAGCAATCGGCGCGTCGCCGAAGTCACAATAGCCCAATGATATGCCGGTAGAGATTCAAGCAACACTCGAACTCCCGCCAGCACCTCCAGATCCGCCGTGTCCGCCACCTCGATGTCCTCGATCAGCTTCAGTCCCTCAGCCTTATCGATATCCGGCTTCAGCTGCAGCATGATGTCGACTGCACGAACACCATGCGGAATCTCGATCTTCTCCGCATTGGGCAGACCGTAGTGTTTCGCCCACCGCCGCCAGCTCCGCAACACGCTTCCAATGGAGCTGACCAGCACGCCGTCCATGTCGAACAGCACTCCCGCAACCTCAACTGTCACCAACGCCATCAGCGCGCGCCTTCCATCACAAAGCTTTGCGCCGCAGCCAGAATCGTCCGCACGCTCTCCTCGTCGCAACTCTCGCAGTACACGCGCAGCAGCGGCTCTGTTCCGCTGGCGCGCAGCAGCAACCATGTCTCCGCTGCGTTCTTCTTCGCGGTGCAAGCCGGGTTCTCCAGGAAGAACTTGATTCCGTCCAGCGTCTCCTTGTGCAACACCTTCATGCCCGCAAACGCGACCGTGCCCGGCACAATCTCCTTCGCCCGCGCGATCGCCGCTTGCTTGATCTCCTCCGCGATGTGCATATCGACGCGCCCATAGTGGTGCTCGCCGAACTCCTCCTGCAGCGCGCTCACCAGCTGTCCCAGCGTCTTGCCTTCGTCGGCCATCACATTCGCCAGCAGCAGGCTGTTCAGCAGGCCATCGCGCTCCGGCAGATGCTTCGAGATGCCGATGCCGCCCGACTCCTCGCCGCCCATGAGAATCGGCTGCGCCAGCATAAAGTCCACCACATATTTGAAGCCGATCCCGTGCTCATGCAGCTTGCGTCCGTGCTTGGCCGCAATGCGGTCCAGCATCTTCGTTGTGTTGAACGCCCGCGTCACATCGCCCGGCCATCCCTTGCGTTCCAGCAGCCAGTTCAGCAGCACCGCATAAATCTTGTGCGCGTCCACCACGTTGCCATGCTCATCCACCGCGCCGATGCGGTCCGCATCCCCATCCGTAATCAGCCCCGCATCGCACTTGTGCTCGACGACAGCCACTTGCGTCGCCGCGATATGCGGCAGAATCGGCTCCGGATTGATCCCCGGAAACGCCGGATTCAGCTCACTGCGAAACTCCACAAAGGGAATCCCCGCGCGCGTGAAGATTCCCGCGATATATCCCTTGCCCGCGCCATACATCGTATCGATCAAAAACCGGAACCCAGACCGCTTGATCGCCTCCAGATCGACAAAGCTCTCGAGCGCCGCCACATACGTCGGCGCAAAATCCACCTCCTCGATCCTTCCCGGCGTCGCCGCCTTGGCGACCGGCTGCAGCAGATCTTTCTCAATCTCCGCAATAATTCCCGGCGACCCTGCGCCGCCGTAGCTCGCCTTGTACTTCACGCCGTTCCACTGCGCGGGGTTGTGGCTGGATGTGATCATCACCCCGCCCGCCGCGCCCCGTTCGCGCACCGCAAATGACAGTTCCGGAGTCGGCGTAATCTTCTCCGAAAGCTGCACCGGAATCCCGGCACTTGACAGCTCTTCCGCCACAACCTTCGCAAACGCCTGCGATGCAAACCGCGTATCCCATCCAATGCACACGCCTGCTGCCGCGTTCTCATGCTTCAGCACGTACAGTGCGATCGCCCGCGCAGCCACGCGAACATTCTCATAGGTAAAGTCATCGGCGATAACGCCGCGCCACCCGTCCGTGCCGAATTTAACGACCGTCTTCTGCTCCATCAAATCTCAGTCCTTAATCAATCGTTTATTGTGAGCTCTTACGTGAGATCGTGCCGCCCCGTACTCTTCAGCTCCGCCACAACTTTGCCGACATCCTGCGAACCCTCGCGCGTCGTAATCAAAATTGCGTCGTCCGTCTCCACGACCACCAGATCCTTCACGCCGACCAGCGCCACCGTCTTGTTCGGCGAGAACACATAACACCCCGTCGACGCGATCTCCACATGATGCTCCGCCTCCACCACATTGGAATTATGCGACTCCGCGCGCTCGGCAACGTACTCATGCAGCGCAGCCCACGAGCCAAGATCGCTCCACGCGAAATCGCCCGGCAGGCAGTAGAGCTCACTCTTCGCCTCACCCTTGGCCGACCTCGGCTCCAGCACCGCATAGTCAATCGAAATCGACTCGCATTGCGGATACAGCTCTGCAAATACCTCGTCGAACTTCGGCGTTCCCCGGGCAGCCGCAATTTGCTCCAGCAACGCTGCCGTCTTCGGCTGATGCTCACGCATCGCATCCGCCAGCGTCTTCGCCGTCCACAAAAACATTCCGCTGTTCCACGCGTAATTGCCCGAGCGCAGAAACCGCTTCGCCTTCACCTTATCCGGCTTCTCCGTAAACCGCCGGACCCGGCGCACCGGAATCGATTTGTCCGACTGCAGCGGCTTCACCGCTGCGCCCAGCTCGATATATCCATAACCCGTCTCAGCGCGTGTCGGCGAAACGCCCAACACCACCATCGCTCCCCGGCGCGCCAGCTCCGCACCCGCGCGCACCACGCGACGAAACCGCTCCACATCCCCAATCGTGTGGTCCGACGGAAACACTCCCAGCACTGTCTCCGGCGAGCTGCGCTCCAGCAGAAACGCGGCCAGTCCACAGGCCGGAGCCGTATTTCGCGCCGCCGGCTCGCGCAGAATGTGCTTCGCCTCGACGTCGGGCAGCTGCTTCGCAATCGTCTTCGCCAGCAGATCGTTGGTGATGATCCACACCTGCCCACTGGACACGAGCGGCTTCACACGCTCCAGTGTGTTTTGAATCATTGTGCGGTCGCCGTCCAGCGATAGCACCTGCTTCGGCCTCGCACGGCGGCTCCGCGGCCAGAAGCGCGTGCCGCTTCCACCCGCGAGAATGATCGCGGCAAAACCCGGCGTTTCATCGTCCGCTGCGGCCGATGCCTTCGTGCGTCTGCTGTCTTTGCCGCTCACGCTACTTCAGCTCGCCCAAAAACTTGCGGATGCGTTCCACACCCTTGTCAATCACGTCCGCACTCACTGCATAGGACAGCCGAATGTGCTCGTCCGTTCCAAACGCCTCGCCCGGAACCGTCACCACATGCGCCTCAGTCAACAGCCGTGAAGCCAGCTCACTCGCCGTTTTGACGCCGCCCTTACCCAGAAACGCGCTGACATTCGGATACACGTAAAACGCGCCGTCCGGCTTCGTGCACGTCAGCCCCGGAATCGACTTGAATCCCTCCAGCACGCGATCGCGCAGCTGGATGTAATCCGCGCGCATCTCCTTCACGCACTCCTGCGAACTCGTCAGCGCCGCAATCGAAGCTCGCTGCACCATGCTCGCGGTATTCGAAGTCGACTGCGACTGCAGCTTGCTCATCGCCGCAATAATCGGCTTTGGTCCCAGCGCAAAGCCCGCGCGCCATCCCGTCATTGCATACGTCTTCGAAAGCGACCCGAGCACCAACACGTGGTCCTTTGCTTCCTTCACGCTCGCACCCGAAACCAGGTCGCCTGAAAAATTCAAATACGCATAGCACTCATCCAGCCACACATAGATCCCGCGCCCGTGCGCCATCCGCACAATCGCATATAAGTCCTCCTTCGGAATCACCGCGCCCGATGGGTTCGACGGTGAATTCAGAATGATCGCCTTCGTCCGCTCCGTCACCGCGGACTCGAGCATCTTCGCCGTCACGCGGAAGTTCTCCGCTTCGTTCGTCTCCACGAACACCGGAACGCCGCCGGCAAACTGCACGATGTCCTTGTAGCTGACCCAGTACGGCGTCGGGATGATTACCTCATCGCCGTGATCGATCAGCACCTCCGCCGCGTTGAAGATCGACAGCTTTCCGCCCGCCGAAAACACACACTCCTCGACCGTATAGTTTGTTCCAAAGTCCGCGGCGTGCCGTTCGACAATTGCCTTCCGAACCTCCGGCACGCCGGCCACCGCCGTGTAGCGCGTGAAGTTCTTCTGGATCGCCTCAATCGCCGCATCCTTGATGTGCTGCGGCGTCGCAAAGTGCGGTTCGCCCGCGCCGAAGTCCGCAAGGTCAATGCCCTGCGACTTCATCTTCAGGGCCTCGGCGGTAATAGCCATCGTCGCCGAAACTTCAATGCGGTTAATGCGGTCGGTCAGAATCTTCGCGGGCGCTGCAACTGTCGCTGTGCTCATCCTTCAAGTTTCGCAGATTTGCGCCGTGGATAGAAGTGCAATCCCTACTCCGCTCCCGGCACCGCCGCGCCCGTCACCTTCTTCGTCTTCAGCCGCTCCACCACCACCGGCGGCACCAGCGACGAAACATCCCCGCCCAACTGAAACACTCCCTTGATCAGCCGCGAGCTCACATACGTGTACTTCTCCGCCGGCATCATGAACAGCGTCTCCAGGCCCGGGTCCAGCTTCCGATTCATCATCGCCATCTGAAACTCATACTCATAATCTGAAACCGCGCGAATCCCGCGAATCACCGCCTTCGCTCCCTTCGCGCGCGCGAACTCCACCAGCAGCCCGTCGAAGGTCTCGACCGTCACGTTGCCAAAACCCTTCGTCGCCTCGCGCAGCATCTCCTCGCGCTCCGCAACCGTAAACAGCGGCGTTCCCTTCGACGCATTCCGCAGAATCGCCACCACCAGGTGGTCGACAATCTTCGCCCCACGCGCAATCACGTCCAGGTGCCCGTTCGTCGGAGGATCGAACGTCCCCGGATAGATCGCCGTAATCGCCTTACTCATGTCCACCCAAGCATACAGTCTCCCGAAACCTACGCATCCCGCCTCACAAGATACCCTTCGACATAATCCCGCACGCCATCTTCCAGCGACGTAAACGGCCTCTCATATCCTGCCGCGCGCAGCTTCTCCGTCTTCGCCTCGGTGAAGTACTGATACTTTCCCTGGAGTTCTTTCGGCATCTCGATGAACTCAATCTTCGGCTCTTTACCCATAGCCGCAAACACCGCCCGCGTCAGGTCCAGCCACGTCCGCGCCTTCCCCGTCCCGCAGTTGAACAACCCTCCCGGCGCGCCCGCATCCTGCATCGCAAAGTGGAGTGTCACATCCACCGCGTCCTTCACATAGATGAAGTCGCGCATCTGCTCGCCGTCCTTGTACTCCGGCCGGTAGCTCTTGAACAGCTTCACCTCACCTGTCGCGCGAATCTGCTCAAAGCTCTTCACCACCACAGACCGCATTTCCCCCTTATGGTCCTCATGCGGCCCATACACATTGAAGTACTTCAGCCCCACGATTCTTGGAGACCCGCCATTTCCACCCTCACCACCGTCAAACAGCCCACGCTTCAGCGCCCACAGATCGAACATGTGCTTCGAGTACCCATACATGTTCAACGGCTTCAGCGTCGGCGTCACCGCATCGCTGTCGTCATAGCCCATCGATCCATCGCCGTACGTCGCCGCACTCGACGCATACACAAACCGCGCACCCTGCTCCTGCGCCCAGTTACACAGCACACGCGTGTACTGATAGTTGTTGCGCAGCAGATAGTCGTTATCCTTCTCTGTCGTCGCCGAGCACGCGCCCAGATGAATCACCGCTCGCGCGTCGGCATACGCATGCTGTTCCAACAGACCCAGAAAGTCTTCAGGCGATACAAGATCCTCATACTTCAGCCCCACGAGGTTCTTCCACTTCTCTGCTTCGCCCGGCTTGCTGACTCCCAGCTCGTCAACAAGGATGAGCTCGTCCTCACCGCGAGCATTCAACTCCGCAACAACGTTGCGGCCAATAAATCCCGCCGCACCCGTAACAATAATCGGCTCCGCCATAGGCTCCATGTTACCCAACCGCTTCTCGGATGGGCCGGCAAGCGGGCGCGCTGAATTCCCTCGCCTCTCCCGAACTCCTGCCCTATACTCCGGCACTGGAGACGTAGCCCATGTCGAAGCACCGCCTGGAGCTCTTTTCAGACGCCATTATGGCCATCATCATCACGGTCATGGTCCTCGACCTCCGAGCTCCGCTCCAGGCGGGCTGGCACGCCTGGCTCACCGTACTTCCCTCCATTGCCGTCTACCTGCTTGGCTTCCTCACCATCGCGGGCATCTGGTCAGCTCATCGTCAATATTTCGTGCGCTTCCGCGTCATCAATCACCAGATAATGTGGGCGAATTTCACTCTGCTCTTCCTATCGAGCCTCCTGCCATTGACCGTGCGCGCAGTCGCAGACCATCCCCACGACACCGCAGACACCGTCGCATTCCTCATCGTCCTTACCTCCGTCTTTCTATGCACCGGCTGGATGCGACTGGCTGCGAAAAAAGCTCACGAGCACGACGCCGAATTCCAGGAGTGGTCCAAAGCTCGCTCGAGGTACGGACACCTGTCCCTCAGCGCATTTGTTCTGGACGCCGCCATAGCCTTCGTCTCTCCTATCGCCGCGCAACTCCTCGTGGGCTGCTTCATCCTGGCGAGCATCTACGGCATCACCCGGTCTGAGCGCGAACAGGACGCACCGGCCTCCGCAACCGAAGCACCCGACGCGACCGAGCTATCCCTTCAGTAGCTCGCGTGCAATCACCATCCGCTGAATCTCACTCGTCCCCTCGCCGATCGTGCACAGCTTCACATCCCGATAAAACTTCTCCGCCGGGTAGTCCTTGATGAACCCATATCCTCCGTGAATCTGCACGCCCTCCTCGCAGATCCTGCACGCCGCCTCGCTCGCAAAGAGCTTCGCCATCGCCGCCTCGCGAGTCACCACTTTGCCCGCATCCTTCATCTGCGCCGCGCGCATCGTCAGCAGCCACGCCGCATCCAGCTGCGTCGCCATGTCCGCCATCTTGAACTGCATCGCCTGAAACTCGCTGATCGCCTTCCCAAACTGCTTCCGCTGCTTCGAGTACTTCACTGCGGCGTCCAACGCCCCACGCGCCATCCCCAGGCTCAGCGCTGCAATTGAAATCCGTCCGCCATCCAGCGTTCGCATCGCGTCCTTGAACCCGCCGCCCACATCGCCCACCAGGCAATCGTCCGGCACAAAGCAGTTCTCAAAGATCAGCTCCGCCGTATCGCTCGCGCGCAGCCCCAGCTTGTTCTCCTTCTTTCCGCTGCGAAATCCCTGCGTTCCCCTCTCCACCAGGAACGCCGAAATCCCTCCATGCGTCGCCTTTTCTTTATCCGTCACGGCCAGCACCAGCGCGCAATTCGCATACGTCCCGTTGGTGATGAATGTCTTCGACCCATTTAGCACCCATCCGCCATCGCGCCTTACCGCCGTCGTCCGCATGCCGCCTGCGTCCGACCCCGAACCCGGCTCCGTCAGCCCCCACGCGCCCAGCCACTCGCCACTCGCCAGCTTCGGAATCCACCGCTTCCGCTGCGCCTCGTTGCCGCCGATCATGATGTGGTTCGTGCACAGCGAATTGTGGCTCGCCACAATGATCCCGACGCTGCCATCCACGCGCGACAGCTCCTCCACCGCGAGCACGTACTCCACATACCCTAACCCCGCGCCGCCCAGCTCCTCGGGAAAGATCACGCCCATCAATCCCATCTCGCCGAGCTTTTTCACCACCGCACGCGGAAACTCGCTCTTCTCATCCCACTCACTCACATGCGGAGCCACCTCGCGCTCCGCAAACGCCCGCACCTCACGCCGCAATTGCTCCTGCTCATCCGTCAGTCCGAAATGCACTCCATCCTCCGCATTGCTCTATAAGCAACACTTCTACATCTATCAGATTTTCCTATACATCGGCAGCCGTTCCATACGCCAGCGATGGCGCGACCCTCAACGAATCCACGCGAGCGCACAGCCCGTACAGGCTACCTGCTCCGAAATGCCAGGGGACGAGCCACAAATCAGGGCTGACGAGCTGACGTCCTCGCCGAAGACGGCACAGGGGCGGACACCTGCGCCATCGCGTAGTGGCGGTCTCCGTCATACACCGCCATGGCGTACAGGTTTCCAGTAGACGGCGCAGTCGTTGTAATCGTCACATCTCCTGCACCATTCAGTTCGCCGCTTCCCGCCACACTGCCTGCGAGCAGCAGCCTCACCTTCCCCGTCGGAGTGCCGCTCGCGCCGCCAACATGAATCGCGTACGTCACGGAATCACCCTTGGTCGCCGCAACGGGTCCACTGACAATCCGCACCGAGCTTTGCGCTTGGCCATTGAGAACAGAGTCGAGATAACCGATTCTCTGATCGACCCAGCCCGTAAAGGCCGCCACCGAGCCGGCGTAGGTATCTGCGGCCGAGGGGTTCGGCCACACCGTCTCCCCGATCATCGGCCACCGCGTGAAATTATTCTGCGCAGACTGGGTGAGTGCCGTGCTCTCCTCTTGGATCGAGGAAATCCAGTTCGTAAACACCCCATTGTTTTTTAGCGCATTCCATTGCGTCTGGACATCGGCGGCGAAAGAAGGGTCCGTGAACAGCTGTTTGTACCATAGCGCCTGCTCCTGCATCCACGGGACCGTGGGACTCACAATCGGCTGGTAGTTGACGTTCCCCGCCGCGATGTCGAAGTCCCAGACCGGCCCCATGTACAAGAGCGGATTATCGACTGTCTTGTAAAGATAGTCGCTTGAGTAGAAGTCCCCACCATCCACATTACCCATCACATCGTTGACGATGTAAAAGTTCACCAGGCTCGCCTCGTCGAAGTACGCCCGCCATCCCACCTGCGGGTCCGTATAATTCGCGCCGAACAACGCGTTCTCCGCATTCGCGACATACCGGGTGATGTATCCAGTCTGCGCCGGCACCTCCGGATCAGGCGAAAAATCCGGATCGATCAGCCCTATCGGAAGACCGTGCGGCGTCAAAAACATAAACGGCTCGTTGTACTCCTGGTCGATCTCCATCAGATATCCGCCGCTCACGTCGCCCGAGGTGTCCGCCTCGGTCAGCTCGGGAATGTTCACCCGGTGGCTGTCGGCGTTCACCTTCTCGATCAGCTGATAGTTACCCTCATACTGCCCGTTCAGATACAGCTCGACGAAGATCGAATGCGGAGCCCACGGCATCAGTGCCGAAGTTCCGCTCGGCGTCGGCGATCCTGCGGCTTCGCTGAGGTAACCATTCCCATAAGGTATGGCGTTGGCCAGTGCGGACGCGGCCCAATCATGCAGCAGCGACTTATCGTCGTAATTCGCCAGTAAAACGTAGGTCTTGCTTTTGTCACATGTCGGTTTGCCTGAACTGTTCACATACCCACATTGCACGCCCAGCAGGCTCAGAAGATCGACACTCGTCCCTAGCTTCATCTCGTAAGGCAGCTTCGGCATCTGCGCAGTGGAGTTGCCGTGAACATGGAACGTGGCAGTGTTGTCGGTATCGCCGCTGCCGGGCAAATACGTTGTGCTGCCATCGGCGGAGGTAATGCTTATGGTTCCGCTTACATCCGTCGTCTTGCTGACAATCGGTACATTGTCCGTATTGATGTTCAGAATCGGCAGGTTGATTTGGGCGGCGGACGGTAAAAAGGTCGGATTCGATAAGCTAACGACAACGGTGAGCGGGGCAGTCACCATCCAGTCCCCGTCGGTGACGCCCACCGTTGCGCCTGTGGTGGCGTAGTTCGGATCTGTGAACCAAACTCCGGGAAACGCTTCTGCATCCGCATTGGCGCTTGCCGTCAGCGTCAGCGTCACCGACCCACCGGGCAGCACTGTAGAAGGCGACGACGCAACCGTGATCCCCGAAGGCAATCCGGCTATGCTGACCACAACAGGTACGGTGCCGCTTCCCCCGACTTGCACGCCCAGCGTTTGCGTGCTGCCCGGATAGATTGTCAACGAGCTGACGGCCGGAACTACGCTGAGACCGGTATCCGGCGTGCTCGGAGGCCTTGAATCCCCTGACAGATCGATTCCCGAACCGCATCCCGTCAGCGCCAGCGCCATGCAAAGCACGAGCCCCGTCTCACGCGGCATCCGGGAACTCGCCTTCCCGCCAGAAAGCAAAAACCGTAATTTCTTCATTCAGGTCTGTGGACGCGAACGTACTCGGAAAAGTTCTGCACGCCCGAATAAAAACTTGCCCGAGAATCCTCGTTCGCAACACTCACCAAAAGTGTCATAACGTAGCGCGTGCCATCCCGCTAAGGGCGCCCCATGACCTTACCTCTGTCGAATCTTCTGGGAAAAGCGGAAGAGCTACCCCAACGCCTGCTCCAGATCTGCCAAGATATCCTCGACATCTTCAATCCCGACGGACACCCGAATCAGCCCATCGGTGATCCCGAGTTTCTTCCGTCCCTCGGCTCCCACCGCCGCATGCGTCATCGTCGCCGGATGGCACACCAGCGTCTCCACTCCCCCCAGCGATTCCGCAAAGTAACAAAGCTTCAGTCGCGACACAAACGCGTTCGCCTTCTCCAGCGATCCAAGCTCGAACGAAATCATCGAACCGAACCCCTTCTGCTGCCGCTTCGCCAGCTCATGCTGCGGATGCGTCGGCAAGCCCGGATAAAAAACCTTCTCCGGCCCAAATCGATCTGCGAGCCATTCTGCGACCGCCCTCCCATTCGCATCATGTTGTTTCATCCGCACCGCCAGCGTCTTCACGCCGCGCAGCAGCAGATACGAATCGAACGGCGCCAGGATTCCGCCCGTGCACTTCTGCACAAACCGAAACCGCTCCGCATGCTCCGGCTTTGTCCCCACCAGCACGCCACCCAATCCATCCGAGTGCCCATTGAGGAATTTCGTAGTGGAATGCATCACGATATCCGCGCCCAGCTCCACCGGCCGCTGCAGATATGGCGATAGGAACGTGTTGTCGACGCTCACCTCAACGCCCTTCGCATGCGCCACATCGCACACTGCGCGAATATCCGTTAGCGACATCATTGGATTGGTCGGCGTCTCCAGATGCACCAGCTTCGTCTGCGGCCGCAGCGCAGCCTTCACCGCCTCCACATCGCGCGTATCGACATAAGTAAAGCTGAGCCCATAGTTCGTCAGCACCTGGTTGAACAGCCGCAACGTCCCGCCGTAGGTGTTGTCCGTGCACACGACGTGATCGCCGCTTTTCATCATCGTGCACAGCGCTGTAATCGCCGCCATCCCCGAGCCAAAACAGTGCGCGCTCGTTCCACCTTCGAGCGAGCACAGACTCTCTTCGAGCGCATCGCGCGTCGGATTCGTCAGCCGCGCGTACTCATACCCGCGCCGCATCTTTCCAATGCCGTCCTGCTTGTAGGTGGACGTCAGATAGATCGGAACATTCACCGCGCCGGTCAGTTCATCCGGCTTCTGCCCATCGTGAATCGCTCGCGTCGCAAACCCTAAATTCTTCTCACTCATTCACCACACTCCACAGGCCATCCTACCGAAGCCAAAACAAAAGCGGCAGCCGCTCCCGCGACCACCGCTCTCGTCTTACTCACTATTCACTCGCGTCACGCCTGCGGCTTCGGCTTGAACAGCACAAACTCCTTCGCCGCGTTCTGCCAGTCGCTCAGCATTCCCTGCGCAAGCGCGGAATCCGTCGACCGCACATGCTCTTCCAGCAATGCGCGCAGCGCCGCCTGCTCTTCAGCCGTGCATGCTTCGAACGCAATCGCCTCGAGGAAGTCATCGTGATAGCGCGTCTTCGCGACGATCTCGCCATCGCGATCCAGCACCCACGCCAGGCCGCCGGTCATGCCTGCGCCGAAGTTGATCCCGATCTCGCCAAGAATCACCACAACCCCGCCGGTCATGTACTCACATCCGTGATCGCCCACGCCTTCGACCACCGCAATCGCACCCGAGTTGCGCACCGCAAACCGCTCGCCTGCTCTTCCTGCGGCAAACAGCTTGCCCGCCGTCGCACCATACAGAGCAACGTTGCCCAGCAGTACATGATCCCAACTCGACTCGGCCGCCCGTCCCACCGGCCGCAGCACCAGCTCCGCGCCCGACAGTCCCTTGCCGACAAAGTCGTTCGCTTGCCCGGTCAGGATCAGCTTGATGCCCTCCGCCGAAAACGCGCCGAAGCTCTGCCCTGCCGTGCCGTGCAGATCGAACGTCGCATCCACGCACTCGATCTCGCCCTTCGCGCGCAGCAGCGCCAGCTCGCCCGAGAGCCGCGCGCCCACCGAGCGATGTTCGTTGGTGATCTCGGCGCCGACCTCGAAGCTCTTGCCCTTGCGCGCCGCATCGATGGCCTGCCGCGTCCACTGCTCGTCCAGAGGTTCATGCGACTCGGGCCGATCGTTGCGTCCGCCGCCCCAGCGCCGCGGCCCGTCGTTCGTATCGGCCAACAGCGGCGTCAGGTTCAGGTTGCCATCGAAGCGCACCTGCTCCAGCAGATCGACGCGGCCGATCGCCGCCTCTAGGCTCGACAGACCAAACTTCGCCAGCAGCCGCTGCAGGTCGCCCGCAAGCTGCTGGAAGAACGTCACCACATGCTCCGGCTTGCCGCGGAACTTCGCGCGCAGCTCCGGCTTCTGCGTCGCAATGCCCGTCGGGCAGGTGTTCAGATGGCACTGCCGCGCCATATCGCAGCCCAGCGCCACCAGCACCGCCGTCCCGAACGCATACTCATCCGCTCCCAGCAGCGCGGCGATGAGCACATCACGCGCCGTCGCGATGCCGCCGTCCGTACGCAGACGCACGCGATCGCGCATGCCGTTCGCGCGCAGCACCTGCTGCGCCTCACTCAGTCCGAGCTCCCACGGATTGCCCGCGTACTTGATGCTCGAAAGCGCCGCCGCGCCCGTGCCGCCGGTGTTGCCGGCAATCACGACGTAGTCCGCATATGCCTTCGCCACACCCGCGGCCACCGTGCCCACGCCGCAGCTCGAGACCAGCTTGACGCCCACCGCAGCGCGCTTGTTCACGCGCTTCAGGTCGTAGATCAGCTGCGCCAGATCCTCAATCGAATAGATGTCGTGATGCGGCGGCGGAGAGATCAGCGCCACTCCCGGCTGCGCATGACGCAACCGCGCAATCAGTCCGGAGACCTTGTGCCCCGGAAGCTGTCCGCCCTCACCGGGCTTCGCTCCCTGCGCGACTTTGATTTCAATCTCCTCCGCGTGCGCCAGATATTCAGCCGTCACGCCGAAGCGCCCGGAGGCAATCTGCTTAATCTTGTTGTTCAGACTCGCGTGAACCGCAGGCGCGCTCACCAGTTCGGCTACGGCAGCGCCGCCGCCGCTCGCATGGGATGCCGCCGCAAACTCGCCGTCCGGTGCTCCCGGCCTCGGCGAATGACCTTGCGGCCGATACACCGCCGGATCCTCGCCGCCCTCGCCCGTATTCGAGCGCCCGCCGAGCATATTCATCGCCTGCGTAATCGTCGAATGCGCCTCCGGGCTGAGCGATCCAAGCGACATCGCGCTCGCCACAAAGTGCCGGCACAAACCGTCGATCGCCTCAACGTCCTCAATCGCCAGCTCAGGCCCCGCCGGACGAATCTCCAGCAGATCCCGCAGCGAGCGCGGCTCGCCCGCATCCACATTCCTTGTGAAGATGTGGAACGCCTGCGCCGGGTCGTTCGCGACCGGAACACCGCGCACACTGCCCACGGTGCTCTGCAACGCCTTCACATTAGGCGGCTGCCACTGGTGCGGCTCGGCCACATCGGCCTTGCGAAAGCGAACCCATCCGTAGTCTGGGAGGTCGGCTGCTTTCGCAGCCTCTGCACTCTCGCCAATCCACGCCAGCCGCAACCTGCGGTCCAGCTCCGAGAAACCGATGCCCGACAGCGGCGCCGGCGTCTCCGGGAAGCAGCGGTCCACGACGCTCATGTGCAATCCGAGAATGTCAAACAAATGCGCGCCGCGATAGCTGTCCACCACGCTGATGCCCATCTTCGACATCACCTTCGCCAGCCCGGCGTCCAGCGCCTTCAGCACATACTTTTCCGCGTCGACGTCCTCAGGAAATCCCTTCTCGCCAACATAGGTGCGGGCCGTCTCGAGCGCCAGCCACGGACACACCGCGCCCGCGCCATATCCAATCAGCACCGCCGCGTGATGCACGTCGCGGCAATCGCCTGCCTCCACCGCGAGACCGCAGAGCGTGCGCAGCCCGGCCTCCACCAGCGCCTGATGCACCGCGCCCGTTGCCATCGCCATCGGGATCGGAAGCCGCTGCGCTGAGGCGCTGCGATCGCTCAGCACCAATAGACGCGCCCCATTGCGAACCTTCTCTACCGCCTGCAGGCTCAGGTCGTCGATCGCCTGCAGCAACGTCTTCTCCGGAGCGAACACGCATTGCAACTCTTCAACGCGCAGCTCCGCCCTGTGCGGATACTCTCCCCTGCGCAGCGCCGCCAGCTGCCCCAGTGACAGGAACGGCGACTCCATCGCGATACCCGGCAATGGAGCGTTCTTCTCCAGAAGATGCGGCCACGGGCCCAGCCGCGTGTGCAGGCTTACTACGACCGATTCGCGCAGTGAATCGATCGGCGGATTGGTTACTTGTGCGAAGCGCTGCCGGAAGAACGCATACACGGGGCGCGGGCTCTTCGCCAGAAACGCCAGCGGCGTATCGTCGCCCATCGACCACACAGCGTCTTTACCGGTCGACGCCATGGGCTTCAGGATCATGTTCACGTCTTCTTTCGAATAGCCAAAGCCGCGCTGCAGCTCGGCAAGGTTCTCGGGAACCGGCGCCGCCTCGACTGCGACCAGCGCCTCCATCTTCGTCAGCGCGGCATACTCCTCGCGCGAATCGAAGACGTCCATCATGTCCTCGTTGTGATAGACCTTGCGCTCGGACATATCCACGCCGAGCATCTCGCCCGGCCCCAGCCGTCCGCTCTCAATCACCAGGCCGGGATCCAGATCCACGAGCCCGGCTTCCGAGCCCGCAACCACAATCCCTTCGCTGGTGATGGCATAGCGGCACGGCCGCAGACCATTGCGGTCCAGCGCCGCACCCACAACCACGCCGTCACTGAATGCAATCGCCGCCGGCCCGTCCCACGGCTCCGCGCACTCCTTGTGGTACTCGAGAAACGGATGCCTGCGCTTTGTCACCGCCGGCGGCAGCAGCATGCGCACACTCTCCGCGATGGTGCGCCCGTTGTGGCTCAGCAACTCAATCGCTTCGTCGAGTGAAGCAGAATCCGTTCCACCCTCCGTCAGCACCGGCTTGCATTCCACTGGCAGTGTCGAACTCCGTGCACGCATTCGCGCGCGATTGCCCCACACCGTATTGATCTCGCCGTTGTGCGCCAGCTTGCGCGAAGGTTGCGCGCGATGCCACGTCGGCAGCGTGTTCGTCGCATACCGCTGATGGAAGATCGCAAACGCCGTCACGTACTCCGACGACGCCAGGTCCGGATAGAACTCCGGCAGCAGCCGCCCCAGGCACATCGCCTTGTACACAATCGTCTGCGCCGAAAGCGAACAAATGTAGCCCGTCACCTCGCCCAGCTCGACTGCGCGCTCAAACTGTTTGCGCGCGAGGTACAGCCGGCGCTCCATCGGGTCCAGCCCCTCATGCTGCGCGTTGTCGGCCACCAGCACCTGCCGAATCTTCGGCATCGTCGAGCGCGCAATCTCGCCCAGGATCTCCGGCCGTATCGGCACATCGCGCCATGCGAGCACCTTCAACTCCTGCGCCTTCAGCGCGCTTTCAATCACCGCCTCCGCACGCGTCTCCTCCTGCGGCAGAAAGACCATGCCCACGCCCAGCAACTCACTCTCGGGAAGCTCACATCCCGTCGCCTTCAGCAGCAGCGCGCGCGGCACATTCGTCATCAGGCCTACGCCGTCGCTCGAGGCGCCATCGGCCGCCACCGCGCCACGATGCTCCAGGCGCGCCAGCGCCGTCATCGCATCCTCGAGAATCCCGTGGCTGGCCTTTGCCAGCGCCGAACAGACAAACCCCACGCCGCAGGAGTCCTGATCGAAGCGCGGGTCGATCAAATCCTTCGGCCGATCGGCGGCACGCCGAGGCTCTCCGGCCAGGTTTTTCTGGAATCCAGTCGCAGCGCCGTCCCTGGGCGCTACTTCGTCCACCGATAGACACTTCGGCCGTTCAGAGAAAACAAGGGGCATGCTTCACTATACTTCCGATGGTTGGCTAGCGCATCAGTGCCCGCATGGGGCGGCCAGAAAATTTCCATCCCACAGCCAGACACTTGACAGGGGCCGCATGTATATTTATACATGAATTGTGGATTTTTATACATTCGGCGTGGCGCCGTTTGCGTCACGCTTTTCCTTGTGCCTGAAACGCCCCCGCGCCGACACAACGCCACCCGGGGAATGAAAAAGAATCCGCCCGCTGTTGCTGACTCGCTGGCTCGCTTTCTCTCTATGAAACATCAGCGCCAAAATGCGATTAAGGATCTCCTGGCCAAAGCCGCCGCCTCCAACGGCGCATCGGCCATCAATAACCAGGATGAGCTCCGTCGCAAGCTCGCGGCCCGCGGCATCCATGTAACGCAGGCAACGCTCTCGCGCGACATTCGCGAGCTTAAGCTCCTCAAAGGTCCCGCCGGTTATGAGCTCCCGGCCAACGCCGACGAGGAAGAGGACCTGCCCGAGATCGGCGATGTCCTGCAGAACTTCGGCCTCGAAGTCCGCCAGGCGCAGAACCTGCTCGTCGTCCTGACCACAATGGGCGGCGCGCAGCCGGTCGCCGCCTCGCTCGACTACGAGGAGTGGACCGAGGTCGTCGGCACGCTCGCCGGCGACAACACCGTCCTCATCATCTGCCCGGACAACCGCCGCGCCGAAGCCCTGCGCGCGCGCATCGAGACCTTCATTGCCTAACGCCGCCTCCAACTCGCTGCGCGTCGCCGTCGCCGGCGTCACCGGCTATGCCGGCGCCGAGCTCGCGCGCCTCCTGCTGCATCATCCACGCCTCTCTGCGCCGCCGCTCTTCCTCGGCCGCGAAGGCGCAGAAGAGACTCTGCGCCTCATCGACATTCACCCGCAGCTCTTCGGCACACCCAACGCCGACGCCGCGTTGGTCGTTCCCTTCTCCTGGAAACTCCTCGAGCAGGAAGGCATCAACCTCCTCTTCCTCGCCCTGCCACACGAGCAATCACGCGAGCTCTCGCCCATCGCGCTCTCCCACAACATCCGCGTCGTCGACCTCTCGGCCGCCTGGCGCCTGCAGCACGCCGAAAACCGCGCGATCTACAAGCTCCACGATGCCAACCCCGACTGCGCTGCAAAGCTCCAGGCCGAGGCCGTCTACGGCTCGCCCGAATTGCACGCCGCGCAGATCAAATCCGCGCGCCTCGTCGCCAACCCCGGCTGCTACGCAACATCAGTGATCCTCGGCCTCGCTCCACTCGTTCGCGCCAACCTCGCCGACCTCGACGTCGGCATCGTCGCCGACTCTAAGTCCGGCGTGTCCGGCGCAGGTAAGCTGCCAACGGCCACCACGCACTTCATGCACGCGGCCGACAACCTCTCCGCCTATGCGGTCTTCAACCACCGCCACACTGGCGAGCTTCGCGAGCAACTTCAACTCACGCGCGAGCAGATCACGTTCACGCCGCACCTTCTGCCCATCCCGCGCGGCATTCTTTCCACGCTCTACGTGCGTCTAAACAAATCGTGCACCGTCGACGAACTGCAATCCATCTTCGACACCTTCTACGAAGACGCACCACTCGTCCGCGTCCGCCGCTCGCCGCACCTTCCGCAGATTCAGCATGTCGTCCGCACCAGCTTCTGCGACATCGGCTTCCATCTCGATAGCGCCGCAACAGGTAACAATGCCGGTCGCCGTCTCATCGTCGTCTCCTGTCTCGACAACCTGCTCAAAGGCGCGGCATCTCAGGCAGTCGAAAACATGAATCTGATGGCGGGGTTCCATCAGCAGGAGGGTCTGCTGTGACCCGACTCATATCTCGTATCTCGCATCTCGCATCTGGAGTTCGTCCATGAAATTCGTCGTCAAACTCGGCGGAGCCGCTCTCGAAAAGCCCGAGCTCCTCGCCGCCTGTGCGCAGGCCATCGCCGATCTCGCGCGCGACGGCCACAAGGTCGCGCTTGTCCACGGCGGCGGCGTGCAACTCACCCGGCTCCTCGCCCAGATGGGTAAGAAGTCCGAGTTCGTCGCCGGTCTCCGCATCACCGACGCCGAAACCCGCGACGCCGCGCTGATGGTGCTCGGCGGCCGCGTCAACAAGTCGCTCGTCGCCGCGCTCACCCAGCATGGCGTCTCCGCCGTCGGGCTCACCGGCGGCGATGGCCACGTCTTCCGAGCGCGCAAGAAGAAGACCGAGCACGACCTCGGCTTCGTCGGCGAGATCGCCTCCACCGACCCCAAGTGGCTTGACGCCATCTGGACCATGGGCGCCATCCCCGTCATCAGCTCCATCGCGCTCGGCTTCGACAACGAGTACTACAACATCAACGCCGACGAGATGGCCGCCGCTGCTGCCATCGCCACCAAGGCCGACGCGCTCGTCTTCCTCACCGACGTCCCCGGCGTCAAGGGCGCGGACGGCTCCGTTATGCGCTGGCTCTCGCTGGCGCAGGTTCCCGCGCTCGAGAAGGCTGCAGTCGTCTCCGGCGGCATGCTGCCCAAGCTCAACGCCTGCAAGGAAGCGCTCACCCACGGCGTCAAGCGCGTGCGCATCCTTCCCGCCGAATCCGCTGCGGTTCTTCCCGACTTCACCAGCACCCGCATCAACGATGGAACGGAGGTCATGGTCGCATGAACAACACACTCTCTGAGCTGCAGTCGGCAGAATCGAAGCTCATGCTGAACACCTACGCGCGCTATCCGCTCCTACTCACGCGCGGCGAAGGCGTGCACCTCTACGACGAGAACAACACCGAATATCTCGATCTGCTCTCCGGCATCGGCGTTTGCGCGCTCGGCTACAACCATCCCGCCATCACCGCGGCCATCACCTCGCAGGCGCAGCAGCTCCTGCACACCAGCAACCTCTTCTATCATCCACACACCGCGGAGCTCGCTCTCCGCCTCACCGAGATCACGGGCCTCGACCGCGTCTTCCTCACCAACTCCGGCACCGAAGCCTGGGAGGCCGCACTCAAGCTCGCCCGGGCCCACGCAGGCCTGCTTCGCAGCGAAGGCAAGCGCATCGGCACGAAGTTCCTCGCGCTCGAGCACTCGTTCCATGGCCGCACCATGGGTTCCGTCGCCACCACCAACAAAGCCGCCTATCGCGAGCCCTTCCAGCCCGTCATGCCGGACGTCGAGTTCATCCCCTTCAACGACGTCGCCGCTCTCAAGGCCGCCTTCAGCACCGAAGTCTGCGGCATCTGCATCGAGGTCCTCCAGGGCGAAGGCGGCATCAATCCCGTCTCTGCAGAATTCCTCCGCACCGCACGCGCGCTCTGCGACTCCACCGGCGCTCTGCTTCTCTTCGACGAGATCCAATCCGGCATGGGCCGCACCGGCAAGTGGACCGCGTATCAGCACTTTGACGTGATGCCCGACATCACCACGCTCGCCAAGCCCATCGCCGGCGGCATCCCCATGGGCGCCATGCTCGCCACCGAAGAAGCCGCGCGCGCCTTCACGCCCGGCATGCACGGGACGACATTCGGTGGCAATCCATTCGCCTGCGCCGTCGCCATCGCCGCCATCGACACCATCAAGCGCGACAACCTGCTCGCCCACAACACCGAACTCGGCAACTACTTTCTAGCGCAGCTGCGCACCCTCGCCGCGAAGCACTCGTCCATTAAGGAAGCACGCGGTCTCGGCCTCATGATCGGCCTTGAGCTCCACTCGGCCGACGTAGCCAAGTCCATCCAGGAGGCCATGATGAACACGCATCACATCCTCCTCAACCGCACGCACGACACCGTGCTGCGTTTCCTCCCGCCGTATCTCATCACGCGCGAGCATGTCGATCAGACCATCGCTGCGCTCGACACCCTTCTCACGCAACACTCCGCTCCCGAGACGCAAACCGCGGAGGCCGCGGCAAAGTAACTCGATTCTCGATTTTCGTTTCTCGCATCTCTTAGGAATCCCATGGACAGCAAAACGATCGTAATGAATCCGAAATCCTCCAAGCCGCTCGGCATCCAGTCCGACACGGCGTTCACCGAGCTCGCGAAAGGTCTCGCCGGCCGCGACCTCTGCTCCATGGCCGACCTCTCGCCCCAAGAGCTCGCCGCCATCCTCGAGCTCGCGCACGCCGTCAAAGCCTCGCCCGAGGACTTCCGCCACGCGCTCGACGCCAAGCAGATGATCCTCATCTTCGAGAAGGCCTCGCTGCGCACGCGCCTCACCTTCGAAGCCGCCATGAACACATCAGGCGGCAACGCGATCTTCTACGACCAGACCGCGCAGCCGCTCGGCGAGCGCGAGTCCATCCCCGACGTCGCGCGCAATCTCGAACGCTGGATGAACGTCATCGTCCTCCGCACCTTCGCGCATGACACCATCACCGAGATGGCCGCCAACGCGAAGATTCCCGTCATCAACGCGCTCTCCGATCTCGAGCATCCCTGCCAGGCCATCGCCGACTTCATGACACTCGAAGAGCGCTTCGGTGCCGTCGACGGCCTGCACTTCACCTACGTCGGCGACGGCAACAACGTCTGCCACTCGCTCATGCTCGGCGGCGCTCTGCTCGGCGCGAACGTCACCATCGCCACACCCAAGGGCTTCGAGCCCAAGCTCGACATCATCCACAAGGCCATCGAGATCGCCGAGACCACCGGCGGCTCGCTCACCCTCACCCACGACCCCGTCAAAGCAGCCACCGGCGCCGACGCCATCTACACCGACGTCTGCGTCTCCATGGGCCAGGAGCACGAGACCGCCCGCCGCGCTCCCATCTTCGTTCCCTTCCAGGTCAACGACGCGCTGATGTCCCACGCACAATCCGGCTCCGTCTTCATGCACTGCCTGCCCGCGCACCGCGGCGCCGAGGTCACCGACTCGGTCCTCGACAGCCCACAGTCCATCGTCTTCGACCAGGCCGAAAACCGCCTCCACGCCCAAAAGGCCATCACCCTCATGCTCCTCGGCGGCGCCAAGCGCCTCCCCAAAACCCCCAACCGCAGGAGATAAAGCGGTTTTGAAGAGGTGGGGCTTCGGCCCCACCGGAACCATTCGAAATCGAAAGCCCTTAGCCCCCGGGAAATTAGCGACAATGGCCATCTGCAAATATTGCGAGCAAGAGATGCACACGGCAGATGGCTGCGTGAAGCTTCCCGTCAAGACAATCGACGGAGAAATGGAGCCAGTTCCATATGGCAGCGAACACCACGACGCTCCGCCCGCACCCGGCCAACATCATCATGGAGTTCTCATCGGCGATCCACCGCGCTGCCACGACTGCTGGGCACTCCCCGGTAACTATCATCACGTCGGCTGCGACTGGGAAGAATGTCCGCGCTGCCACGGCCAACTGATCGGGTGCGACTGCGATCCGGACGCAATTCCGTCATCAACACCAGAACTCGAAGCGGAAGGTACAAAGCCTAACTAATGTCCGACAACTCTCCAACCAAGATGTGGTCCGGCCGCTTCCGCGAGCCCCTCGACCGCACCTTCGAGCAGTGGCAGCGCAGCTTCCCCTTCGACTGGCGCCTCCTGCCTCACGAAGTCGCCGCGAGCCAGGCGCACGCCCGCGCCCTCGCCGCCGCCGGCATCCTCACTCCTGGCGAACTCAACACCATGCTCGCCGGCCTCACCCGCGTCGGCGAACGCCTCCTCAACTGGTCCCACCGCATCTCCGTGGACTCTCCAACGCCCGAGGCGACAGCCTCGCAAACACAGCTCGGCACGGCCATCGTCGCCTCCGCCCCGCAGGCCGAGGACATCCATCACTACGTCGAGCTAGAACTCACCAAGGAAATCGGCGCCCTCGCCCTCAAGCTCCACACCGGCCGCTCACGCAACGAACAGATCGCCACCGACATGCGTCTCTTCGTCCGCGACGCGATCGACGCGACCACCCGTGGCCTCCGCGACTGGATCGAAGCACTCCTCACCCAAGCCGAAGCCCACATCGATCAGGTCATGCCCGGCTACACGCACCTCCAGCGGGCCGAACCCGTCCTGCTTGCCCACTGGCTACTCGCCTACGTCTCTATGTTGGAACGCGATCTGTCCCGCTTTTCAGCAGCGCGCGAGCGCGTGAACTTCTGCCCGCTCGGCAGCGGAGCCATCGCCGGCGCCACGCTCGCACTCGACCGCAGCATCGCAAGCGAAGCCCTCGGCTTCACGCGTCCAACCGACAACAGCATCGACGCAACCTCCGACCGCGACTTCATGCTTGACTTCGCGCAAGCCGCCAGCACCCTTGGCCTGCACATCTCGCGCTTCGCCGAAGAGATCACCCTCTACGCCACTGCCGAGTTCAACTTCGTCGAACTCCCCGAGGCCTTCTCCACCGGCTCCTCCGCGATGCCGCAGAAGAAAAACCCCGACCTCACCGAGCTCGCCCGCGGTAAATCCGCACGCCTGCTCGGCGCAGCCACCGCGCTCGCCACCCTCCTCAAAGGCCTCCCGCTCGCCTACAACAAAGATCTCCAGGAAGGTCAGGAGCAGATCTTCGATATCGCCGACACCCTCGCCGGCCTCCTCAGCGTGCTTCCCAACGTCACCCGCGCGCTCAAGTTCCGCTTCAGTGTTATGCGACACGCCGCTGAAACCGGCTACCTTAACGCGATGGCCGCGGCGACCTATCTCTCCAACAAGGGTGTGCCCTTCCGCAAGGCACACGAGATCGTCGGCAACGCCGTCCGCCTCGGCCTCGACAAGAACCTCGAACTCAATGCAATTCCGCTCGAAGACCTCCGCACCCTCAGCCCCGAGTTCTCCGAAGATTTCTATCAAGCAATCTCACTCGCCGCGACCCTCGACTGCCACGACGTCCCCGGCGGCACCGCAACTCACCGCGTACGCGAAGCCGTCGCCGCCGCAAAATCTCGCATCTCGGATCTCGATTCTCGTTTCTCGCCTCTCGAACCAACCCATGTCTAGCGATCTCGTCACCCTCGACCTCGGCCCCCACGAAGCGCAGCCCGCCAGCGCCGCGCCCATCCGCGTCCACAAGGCGCGCCTGCAGGACGCCCGCAACATCTTCGATCTCGTCAACTCTTTCTCCCACGACGGCACCCTCCTTCGCCGCTCCTACGCCGAGATCTGCGAGAACGTCCGCGACTTCACCGTCGCCTATCGCACCATCGAGAATCCAGAAACGCACGAACCCGTCGACGAGTTCCTCGGCTGTGGCGCGCTTCATCTCTATGGCCCGCACCTCGCTGAAGTCCGCTCTATCGTCGTCCGCGAAGATCGCCGCGGCCTCGGCGCCGGCGACGCCATCCTCGAGTCCCTCATCGCCGAAGCCGACGAGCACGAAGTCGCCTCCGTCTGCCTCTTCACCCGCATCCCCGACTACTTCGAGCACCTCGGCTTCCGCGTCGCCGAACGCGACGCCATGCCCGACAAGATCTACAAGGACTGCCAGACCTGCCCGCGCCTCTACGCCTGCGACGAAGTCGCCATGGTCCGCGGCCCGCTCCCCAACGTCGCCGTCCTCGGTCCCCGCGAAGTCACCCGTCCCGAGCTGGTTGGCGAGAAGCCGCTTGGAGAAAAGCTCGTCCACATCAACCCGCTCGCCCCCACCGGCACGCGATAGCCGTAGGCATTCCGCTGACAGTTTCGTCGCAGCGTATCGTCAATGACATGAGATGCTGCATCGCTACCTTGCTACTTATCGCGCTCTCGTATTCTGGCAACGCGCAAACGAAACCGCACGACATCTCCAGCACGCAACTGCAAGCCGTCATCGGCCTTCCTCTCGATCAGGCCGTCAAGCAGCGCGAGCAATACAAAATGCCGCTGCGCGCCGCGTACAAGCGTCAGATCGATCTTTCCGATAAGGACTGCAGCTCCGTGCAAGGACAGCAACCTTACAACATATGCATGGGCAATGCTGGCGTGCAGGCCGATAACGATTTTGCCGCTTTCTACAACAACCTGCAGATGCTCTGTCACACCCAGGACCAACTCGCCACACTACAGGCATCTGAGAAGGCGTGGGAGCTATATGAGCAGAGTACGATGCAGGCCACGCACGCATCATGGCCCGACGGCACCGGAGCACCCGGGTTTGCTGGCGAGGTCTATTTGTCCCTGCTGCGCGATCGAATGCGAGAGTTATATGAAATCTATGGTCTGAACATTTCGCAGTAACTCTCACCACGCATTCCAATACCCGCCGCGCTCCGTCAGCGTAATTTCGCGCCCGAACAGCTCGCCCAGCCTCTGCTCCGTCAGCATCTCACTCTTCTTTCCATCCGCCGCAATCCTGCCCTCGCGCATCATCACCACGCGATCAATCTCCGGCAGAATGTCCGTGATGTGATGGGTGATCAGCACAATCGCCACGCCGCGCTGCGCCAGACCGCGCAGCATCTCGCGCAGATCCTGCTGCGCCGCCAGGTCCAGCGCATTCGACGGCTCATCTAATAACAGCATTTGCGTTCCGCCCAGCATCATCTGCCCGTCGCCATCCACCGCAACGCCCGCCAGCGCTCGCCCAATCATCACGCGCCTCTGCTGCCCCGCAGACATCTGTCCTACCGGCCGCTCGCGCAACTCCTCCGCCCCAACCATCCTCAAAATCTCGTCAGCCCTCTCGCGCATCGCCTCCGTCACATGCAGGTTCGGCCACAGCGTGGAGCTCGAAAAGAACCCTGTCACCACCGCATCGAATCCGTTCGTCTGCATCGCCGCCTTCACCGGAGACTCCGCACTCACCACGCCCATCCTGCGCTTCAACTCCGTGAGGTCCCACCGTTCGCGCCCCATAATGCGCACGCGTGTCTCCGGCTTCACAATTGGATACAACTCGCACGTCATCGTCTTCAGCAGCGTCGACTTCCCACACCCGTTCGGTCCCAGAATCGCCAGGTGCTCGCCACGCTCCACGCGCAGATTCACATCGTGCAGAACCACATGATTGCCGCGCGCCACATTCACATGCTCGAACTCAACCAACGGCTCCTGCACACTCTTCAAGACCGTACCCTCACCAGCACACCCAGAATCCTCACGCCCGCCTTCAGACTCGCCGCGAAATTCCCTGACACCTTCGACTCCCCGCCAATCCTGCATCGGTAATCCACCGGAATCTCCACGATCCGCAGCCCCATCTTGATCGCCTTCACCTGCATCTCCAGGTTCCATCCAAACGTCATCTCGCGCATCTGCATCCGTTCCAGCGCATCGCGCCGAATCGCACGAAACGGCCCCATATCCGTATACCGGAACCCATACATCATCTTCACCAGTGCGCCAATCATCCTCGCCGCAAACACCTGCGCTCCGTTCAGCGACCCCGGTTCCGCTCGCCCGCGCATCCGCGACCCAATCACAAAGTCCGCTTCGCCGCGCTCAATCGGCCCTACCAATCGGGCCATCGCGCTCACATCATCCGATCCGTCCCCATCCAGAAACACCAGCACATCACTTGTCTCGATCGCAGCCTTCGCACCCGCAGCGCACGCCGCACCATACCCTCGCGGCGATGTCACGACCCTCGCGCCGGCACTTCGCGCAACATCGGCCGTCCCGTCCGTCGATCCGTTATCTACCACGATGCACTCGGCAATCGCGTCGCACGGACCGCCCGCGCGCGTTTCCTCCAGTACAGACCGCACCACCGTGCCAATCGACTCGGCCTCATTCAACGCCGGAATCACCACCGAAACCCTAGGTTGCATTGGCTTCGCCTCGGCAATCGAACCATCGCCACATTCCCCCTTGCGACCATAGGGTCTGTACAGCAAACGCACACGCCACAACGAAATAGATCCAGTGATTCAGCACGAACATCTTCGGGCCAGGATCGGCCCACCTCGTCGTGAATCCATAGAAGAACGCGCACACATACGTCAGCGTCACCCAGTTCACATCCAGCGCGAGCAACGGAACCAGCCACGCGATATACCACGGATAGTGCGGCGAAAACAGCAGCATCAGCGCCATCGCCAACATCATCGACCCGCGCACAAACGCCGGCCGCGGAATCTTCACTTCCCTTCCCAGCCTCTCCGTCGACGCATACCTCCACGCCCACGCGGCAATCACGCCAAACACAACCGCGCAGAACACGATGTAGTCCGTCTTCGTCACCCACTCCAGACCGCGCACCCGATTCGCATCATCCAACAGGAAGTACCTCGTTCCGCTGTCGATCCCTTCTTCCTTCGCATAGCCACCCAGAAAACCGAACACAAGCCGGCCCACCGACGCATACATCGCATACCCAACTGCGCACACCCCCACGACCGTCGCCGGCATCTTCCAATCCCACCGCTTCCACAACGCCGGCAGCAGCACCAGCGGATAAAACTTCGTCATCACCGCAAGCCCCAGAAACAGTCCCGCCATCACCGGCTGCTCGCGATATCGAAACAACAGAGCGAGCGCCACAAATGCGAGGATCACCGCGTCCACATGACCCGATCCGCCGATCTCCCACACCAGCAGCGGACACCACGCGAACAGCAGAACATCCGTCGTTCGTCTCCCCATGCGCTTCAGCAGTGCAATCAGCGCCGCCGCCGTCACGCACTCAAAGCCGAACATCGCAATCTTCATCCCGCGCACGCTCTGCGAAAAAAGCGTGACCAGCCAGTACACCATCTGCGCCACCGGCGGATAGATCGTATGGGCATACTCCTTGCGGTTGATGTTCTCGTAGATCTCCGGATGCCTCTGCTGCAGCAGCGCGAGCGCCTTATTCGCAGGCACATACCGGTACGGGCTGATATGCGCGTGCTGCACCATTCCATCCCATACATAGCGATAGATATCGCTGGATAGAAAAGGCTGCGCCCGCAGCGTCACCATCTGGAAGGCGACGCCAAACGACAGCACGATCCACAGCGTTGCGCGATTCACCGGCTGCGTCAGGACGATCGCAATCGCCGCCACATACAGCCAGTCCGACCACCCCGACGCGCCCGAAAATCCGATCCTGAAGTGCAGATGTTCGACCGTAAAGTCATGCGCCAGCCAAAGCAGTCCAGCTCCCAGCGCGCAAAGTATAGCGTTCGTCAGCCACGCTCGCCCTTCATGCCACTGGTCCAGATCTGTGCGAGCGATCATGCACGATCCTTCTTTTCCAACTCCCGGTCGCGCACCAACTCGATCAGCATCTCGCGCGTCCACTCCGCGTTGTATCCGGTCGCCCTGGCGAATCTCGGCGGCTCTTCATGGATCAGCTCCCGTTCCAACACCTCGAGCGTCGCCGCGTCATCCACGTCATACCACTTCGGCAGCTCCACTAGTTCCATCCCCGCCTCGTGCGCACGTTCCACCGTCTCGGCGTAAACGCTATCCGTGCTCCACGCGATCCGCTCAAACAGCTTCGGCTCCGCGCGCTTCATCCCGATCAGGTAATACCCTCCATCGTCCGACGGCCCAAGCACCACCCGCTCCCCCGGTCGATTCAACTCACGCACCGCCTCCCGCAACGCCGCACTCGGCAGCGTCGGCGAATCCGAATCGATCAGACACACCGCGCCGAATCCGCAGCTCAGTATGTCCTCCGCCGCGCACAACAAGCGCTCGCCAAAACCATCGCCGCGCTGCGCAATCAGCGCAAACCGATCCGGCAGCAGATCGTCGAACGCCTCTTCATCGCCCACCGGCGTATAGCAGATCAACCCCTGCGCCCCGCCTTCCTCCGCAACCGACGCAATATTCTCCGCCGTGTCGCGCAAGAAACGCACATTCAGCGCCGCCGCTTCTGCAGCACTCAGCGGAGGCTGCAATCGCGTCTTCACCTTGCCCTCGCGCGGAGCCTTCGCCATCACCGCCAGCGCGCATACCTTCGCACGCTTGGCGTCTCGCACACCAGCCCTCAAAATCGCATACGCCGAGTCAGGCAACCAGTCGCCTCCGCACAAGTTTTCACCTCAGTCTAACTTCTGCATGCATTTGCCGATGTCTTGCTGCGAATGTCATCCTTGAATCTATGAAGTTTCGCGCAGTTCTCCTCGCAGCCCTCACCATCACTCTCACCTTCTCACTTGCGGCCAACGCGCAGGAAAACGGCCCATGGCGCGCCTCCAGCTCCAACGCCCGCGCCATCACCGGCGACGTCGTCTTCTCCCCCACGCGGATCGACATCAACTTCACCGCCTACACCATCGCGCAGATCCGCTCCCTCACCACCGAAGAGATCCGCGCGCTCTTTAATCCTGACAATCCCGTCGGCGGCGGCAATCTCTTCCGCGTAAACATCCCCGCGGACAAAAAATTCCTCCACCACAACACCCTCTGCGGCTCCGACGACACGCAGTGGATCGTCACCTACGCACAGGGTCGCGATCTCCAGGTCGCCTTCTTCTCCGGCGCCACACCACCCACCCTCACCTTCGACGCGATCAACAACTCATCCGCGCTCTGCGGCGTCTTCTCGTACGTCCGGTAACGCGCCTCACTCCTCAAAGCTCCGGTTCCATCGCGAGATCACTCGCTGCTCGCGCTCGAACCCCAGCACGCTCACGCTTCCCGTTCCCAGAGCGAACATCTTCCCATCCACCGCCGGCAGCCCGATCCACCGCACTGCCAGAATGCGCAAAATATGCGCATGTGCGAACAGCGCCACCGCCTGCGGCGCGCTCGGACCGGCCGCCGTCACTGCATCCAACGATCGCGCAATCACCTTATCCGCGCGCTCGCCCACCTGCTCCACGCTCTCGCCGCCAACCAGCGGATTCGCCCACACGCTCCACGTAGGCCCGTACTTGGCGCGCATCTCCGCCGTCGTCTTGCCTTCGCTCTCGCCGTAGTTCCACTCCATCAGGTTCGTGTCCACTTGCGCCACATCGCCATAGCCTGCAATCGCGCACGTCTCTCGAGCGCGTTGCATCGGGCTCACAAACACCGCGGCAAACTTTCTTCCTGCCAGGTAATCCCGCAGCTCACGCGCGCGCTCCCGTCCTCGCTCGGTCAGCGGAATATCTGTCGTGCTCGTGTGTCTTCCGTCCGCCGACCACTCGGTCTCTCCATGCCGCACCAGCCACAACTCCACCTTTGGCTCGTCCATCGTCATCTCCATCCGTAGTCTACGGGCTGTTGCGTCGTCCCGCGAAAAACCCCGCGCCCGCCCTGTCGTTCCGTGCTATCCTCCCGCCGTGCCCACCGCCACTGAAATTCCGCGGGAAACCGAGCGGTCCTCTACCTTCCGCCATTCATTTCTTGTCCGCATCACCCACTGGCTCACCTTCCTCGCGTTCCTCGCGCTCCTCGTCACAGGCATCGAGATCCTCATCTCGCACCCGCGCTTCTACTGGGGCGAAACCGGCAACGTGAACACGCCGCCGCTCTTCACCTTCCACATTCCGTCCTCGCGTAGCAGTGTTCCCACCGGCTACGGCTACGTCCTTCCAGACCAAAACGGATGGAGCCGCTATCTCCACTTCGAAGCCGCCTGGCTTCTGGTCTTCACCGGCCTCGTCTACCTCATCTATCTCTTCGCCAGCGGACATCTCCGTCGCAACCTGTTCCCCACGCGCGAGCAGCGTTCCTTCCGCGCCTACACCACGCGCTTCGCCAACTACTTCCGCCGCACTCCAACCGGCGCCAACGAACTCCACAGGTACAACGTGCTGCAGCGCTCCAGCTACCTCGTTGTCATCTTCATCCTCTTTCCGCTGATGATCTGGACCGGGCTCGCCATGTCACCCGCCTTCACCGCCGCCTTCCCCGCGACATCCTCCCTCCTCGGCGGCCGCCAGTCCGCGCGCACCATCCATCTCTTCCTCACCTTCGCGCTTGTTCTCTTCCTCATCGTTCACGTCACCATGGTGGCGCTCAACGGCTTCCGCGCCCGCATGCGAGCGATGACTCTCGGAACACTCAAGCCTGACGAACCGCACGATCCACTCGAGCCCACCACCACAAAGGAGCGGCCATGAACGCTCTCACTCGCCGCAAGCTCCTCACCACCGGCGCCGCAGCCGTTGCCGGAGCCGCCGGCCTCGCCACCGCCGCACGCCTCGCCGAAAAGTACGGCCTCATCCCGCCCGATCACGGAGGCATCTACGGCCCCGGCGAAACTCTCACCTACGCCTGCCAGCGCATCCTCACCTCGCACCGCCCGATGCGCGAGTTCCCGCGCAGTATGATCTCCACGCCCTTCGTCAGTCCTTACGGCAAACTCCCCGCCGCCTACCACGCATCGCGAGCCCACAACTTCACGGACTGGCGTCTCACCGTCGACGGCCTCGTCACTCATCCGCTCTCACTCTCCATCGCCGACCTTCGCGCCCTCGCCGTGCGCAGCCAGATCACCGAGATCGCCTGTGAAGAAGGATGGTCCTACATCGCCGAATGGATCGGCACGCCGCTCTCGCTCGTCCTTCGCGAAGCCGGCATCAAGCCGGAAGCCCGCTTCGTCCCCTACTTCTGCATCGAGGACGGCCTCTGGGACAGTCTCGACATGACGGAAGCCAATCATCCCGGCACGCTTCTCACCTGGGGAATGAACGGCGGCGATATTCCCGTCGACTACGGCGCTCCGCTGCGCCTCCGCGTCCCGCGCCAGATCGGCTACAAGAGCCTCAAGTTCCTCACGCGCATCACTGCCACCGACTCTCTTAAGCACTTTGGCAAAGGCCTCGGCTCTTCCAGCCCTGAATACGGTTACGCCTGGTACGCCGGCATCTAGTTCGCTTCAACATCGCAGAGGATTCATACTGTCATCAGCATGATCCTCAAGCAGTACTACCTCGGCTGCCTCGCGCACGCCTCCTATCTACTCGGCGACGAAGCCAGCCACACTGCCATCGTCGTCGACCCGCAGCGCGACGTCCAGCAGTACATCGACGACGCGGCCGCCCTCGGCCTCACCATCCGCGACGTCTTCCTCACCCACTTCCACGCCGACTTCATCGCCGGCCATCTCGAGCTCCGCGATCGCTGCGGCGACACCATCCGTCTCGGCGCCCGCGCCGTCGCCGAGTACAGCTTCGTCCCCATGCACGACGGCGACACACTCAACTTCCCCGGCATGCGCCTCCAAATCCTCGAAACCCCCGGCCACACCATCGAATCCATCTCCATCCTCGTCTTCGATCTCGCGCGCAGTTCCACCGCTCCCTACGCCGTCCTCACCGGCGACACGCTCTTCATCGGCGACGTCGGCCGCCCTGACCTTCGCGCCTCGCTCGGCTTCTCCGCCGAAGAGCTCGGCTCGCATCTCTACGACTCGCTCCACACCAAACTTCTCCCGCTGCCCGACGACACACTCGTCTATCCCGCGCACGGCGCCGGCTCGCTCTGCGGCAAAAACATCTCGTCCGACACCGTCTCTCCGCTCGGCATCCAGCGCCGCTTCAACTACGCTCTCCAGCCCATGTCCAAAGACGAATTCATCCGCCTCGTCACCGCCGACCAGCCCGACGCCCCGCAGTACTTCACCTACGACGCCATCCTCAACACCCGCGAGCGCGGCACCCTCGACACCAACCTCCAGCGCGCGCTGCAGCCGCTCTCGCTCGACGAAGTCCTTCGCCTCCGCGATCACGAAGGCGCGCAACTCCTCGACGTCCGCGATGCCACCGACTTCGCGCTCGGCCATCTCGCCGGCACCCTCAACATCGGCCTCGGCGGACAGAACGCAACGCAATACGCCACCTGGTGCGGCACGCTCCTCGACGCCCGAAAGCCCATCGTCATCCTCGCCGAACCCGGCCGCGAACCTGAAGCCGCGCTCCGCCTCGGCCGCATCGGCTTCGATCACGTCCGCGGCTATCTCGCCAACGGCCTCGCCGCCCTCGCCGCACGCCCAGAGCTCCTCGCCACCACCGCCCGCCTCGACCCCATCACCTTGTCCGCCGAGCTTGCATCGCCCACGCCGCCTCTCGTCCTCGATGTCCGCACGCCACGCGAATACACCTCGGGCCACATCGCGCACAGCCTCAACATCCCGCTCAACCATCTTCAGGACCGCCTCGCCGAACTCCCGCACGACCGCCCTATCGCCATCCACTGCGCCGGCGGCTACCGCTCCTCCGCCGCCGCCGGCATCCTCGCGCAACACGGCTTCACGCGCGTCACCGAGCTCGCCGGCGGCCTCGCCGCCTGGCAGTCCGCCCGTCTTTCCCTAACCGAAGGCTGACCCTCCGCCGCCACTCCCGCTCTATCGGCGACCCTTCATGGCGTCACATTCACAAACGTGGCCGTAGTCGCAGCGCCGGAAGTAAACGGCCAGCCCTCTGCCGGCGCATTCGCCGCCGCGAACTCTCCCGTCAGGAATCTCGGTGCAATCGCGAGCTGATGCTGTCCCGGCGTAAGTTCGCCCTTGTCATTTAGCCGCAACGTTCCTACATACATCCACGAATGCGGCGTCACCGTGACCTCGGTGCCCGGAGCTCCCCCTTCTCCACTCACAGAAGTCGAAATCGTTTCGGCCGATCCGCCGGCGGCCAGCAGAACCCGAAATGCATCCGGTCCGAAGTCGAAGTGCAGCGGCTCATCCGACAAATCATCCACGTAAATCCGTAGTTCGATCGGCACGCCTTTCTCCACCGTCGCGATCTTGAATGCATGGTTTCGGATCGAGGCCGGCTCGATCGGCAGTGCCGTTCCGTTCTGACCAACTACCTCAACTCCCAACCTCACTCCATGGCTTGCAAACAGCGTCCACCGAATCACGCTCTTATCCACAAACGGCCCAACATGCTCCGAGTCACTGCAATCCGTGCTCTCCACCTGAAAAGGGATGACCTCCGGAATAAGAACTCCCGCGCGAGTATAAATACTGATCCGGTCGGTCCACCGTCCTTCGCGACACAGCTTCTCTGCGGCCTCGCCCGCATCGAAGTCCGCCGTCACCAATCCTCCCGCCGGAACCCACCCCTGCGCATCGATCTCGCCCGACCACGCTTCGCACCTCCCGCTGTTCCACACGTATTTGCCCGCGGAATTCGTCAGTTGCTCATTCGTTTCACATCCTGTCACATTCAACCGCTGCGGCTTCGCCGCCATATTCCGCAGCGAGAAATGCACAGCAAACGGACTCCCTCGACTCTCAGCGGTCCTCAGCTCCGCCGCCCACCCAGCCATCGGCTGCGACGTGATCTTCACCACGTTCTCCGGGGCCCCCTTCCACATATCCATCTCCGGCCGCAACCCTGCCACCACCGCCGAAACATTAATGGAATCGACCATTACCCATCTCGCCGCGCTCACCATGAAAGGCTGCACGTCTCCCGGCAGCACCACCTTCATCGAGATAAACTTCTGCCGCTGATCGCCGGTCGTCATCGAGATCATGAAGTGCGCAAACCCGCCCGGCTCCAGCACGACACGGCTCACGGGCTGCTGTTCGAACATATAATCCGGCGCATTCCGGCCGTAGTTCACCTTCACCGGAGCACCCGCCTTATCGAAAAACTCCAGCCGCGGCACGCCCTCCATCTCGCACGCCGTTCCTGAAATATTGCGGACCGCCACCGTCTGCTCGCCATGTCCCAGACCCGCATCGCCACCCTGCTCGTAGATCTCCATGCGGCTCAGCCGGCACGTCGGCAGATTCGCGGCGTGACCCGCTACACTCCCCGCCAACAAGCCAGCGAGCAGACTCAGTCCGATCCGCATCTCATTCCCCCGTCCAAAATTATCACCGCGATGATCGCCCATCCCCCGGCCGCATTCCTGCCTAATTTTCCTGACAAATCCTGTCAATAGCATTTCGTATCCTATAAAGATGGATTTTCAGCTCCACACCGACTACAAACCGCAGGGCGACCAGCCGCAAGCCATCCGCGAGCTCGTCTCCGGCCTCCACGCCGGAGAAAAAGATCAGACTCTCCTCGGCGTCACCGGCTCCGGCAAGACCTTCACCATGGCCAAGGTCATCGCCGAGCTCAACCGCCCCGCGCTCATCCTCGCCCACAACAAAACCCTCGCCGCGCAGCTCTACCACGAGTTCAAGCAGTTCTTCCCCACCAACGCCGTCGAGTACTTCGTCTCCTACTACGACTACTACCAGCCCGAAGCCTACATTCCCTCCGGCGACCTCTACATCGAAAAAGAAGCCACCATCAACGACGAGCTCGACAAGCTCCGCCTCTCTGCCACGCGGAGTCTCTTCGAGCGCCGCGACGTCATCATCGTCTCCTCCGTCTCCTGCATCTACGGCCTCGGCTCGCCCGAAGCCTACTACGGCATGCTCCTGCTCCTCGAAAAAGGCCAGAAGCTCAAGCGCGAAGACATCACCCGC
>Ga0335074_10000311_pt1 | contig 73225 bp, 75 predicted proteins | sample Lox_Sample_23_FD_206715 | JGI IMG/M metagenome (GOLD analysis project Ga0335074, IMG submission 206715) | Soil microbial communities from Loxahatchee National Wildlife Refuge, Florida, United States - Lox_Sample_2.3 | ecosystem: Environmental > Terrestrial > Soil > Wetlands | place: USA...
CGACCATCGGCTGGCTCCTCGCCATTCAGGTGACGATCATCATCTCCGGCGTGATGCTGGCGGTGACAGACCTCATCGCGTCGAAAGCCGGCAAGCATTAGCGACAGGGCTTCGCGGTCGTGCGGCGCGATTCTCGGTTATCTGAACGTTTTGCTTTGAGATTTTAGTCACCTGGGTGGCCCGCATTTGCGGGCCATGACAGGGTGGGGGAATCTCTATCGAACTCGTGCAGACACCTGGGTGGCCCGCATTCTTCCTTCGCCAAGGCTCCGGAGGATTGGCGTTGCAAGTCCTCCGAAGCTGCGGAGCAGCGTAGGAGGATCGCGGGCCATGACAGTGGTTTTGGTTGGGACGATTTCCAGGCAGCCGGCGCATGCAAAGAGACGACAAAGATTGACACGCCACCGACGAAATCCGGCGAAATCTCAAAAATAGAGTGTCATGGCCCGCGACTGCGGGCCACCCAGGTGACGCTTCGCCGATGTCGAAGACCTATTACGTCTACATCCTTGCCAGCAAACGGAATGGAACACTTTATATTGGCGTTACCAGCAATATTCATAAGCGGGTTTGGCAACACGGGAATGGTGTGATTCCGGGCTTCACCAAGAAGTATGGGATTAAGACGCTCGTCTATTACGAGGTCTTCGATGATGTTCGCGCTGCAATCGATCGCGAGAAACGGCTGAAGAAATACAAGCACGAATGGAAGATAAACCTGATTCAGCAGCGCAATGTCGAATGGCAGGATCTTGTTGAGCTTTATGGATGGGACCTGTAGTCACCTGGGTGGCCCGCATTCGCGGGCCATGACAATGTAATTTTGAAGTTGTAACTCAATCGACCCATGCCCCTCCCGCCTCTCTGGAAAGCCTCCGTCGTCGTCGCCAAGGATGAAGCTGCGGATATCGCGGCCGCGTTCGAGCTCGCGTCGTCGCCGCAGGCCGTGCTCTCGCTGGAAGAGCCGTTCGAGAAGACGGCGACCATCGAGGCGCTCTACAGCGAGATGCCCGATGGCGCGTTGCTGTCGAAACTCGCGGGCCGTGATGTGCATGTGGCGCTGCTGCCCGATCAGGACTGGATCAAGCTTTCCCAGGAAGGCCTGCCGCCGGTGCGCGCCGGGCGTTTTTTCGTCTATGGCGCGCACGACAAGGGCCGCGTGCCGCATGGCGTCATCCCGATGCGCATCGAAGCGGGCCTCGCCTTCGGCACGGGCCATCACGAGACGACGGCGCTCTGTCTTTCCGTCTTGAGCGACCTCGCCAAGAGCCGGCGTTACCGGAACGTCGCCGATATCGGCTGCGGTACGGGGCTGCTTGCGATCGGCGCCGCGAAATTGTGGAAGCGGCGCGTCATCGCCAGCGACATCGATCCGGTGGCCGTCGAAGTGGCGCGCGAGAACGCCGTCGCAAACGAAGTGGCGCCGCTCGTGCGCACCATCACGGCGGACGGTATGGTCAATCCGGAACTCGCGGCCCACGCGCCCTACGATCTGATCCTTGCCAACATCCTCGCGGGACCGCTGACGTTCCTGGCGCCGCAAATCTCCGCCGGCGTGGCGCGCGGAGGCGCCCTCGTTCTCTCGGGGGTCTTGCGCTGGCAGGAGAACCTGGTGACGAGTTTTTATCGCCCTCACGGCCTCGTTTTGCGCAATATCCGCCGCGCAGGCCCGTGGTCGGCGCTCCTGCTTGAGAGGCCCGTGTCCGGGCGCTAACGTCCGGCCATGGATAAAACCTTCCAAAGCTATGACGACCCATCCGACGCAGCGACCGTCGCGCCTCGGCTGGCCGCCCTCCGCACCGAACTGAAATCCCGAGGCCTCGACGGCTTCCTCGTGCCGCGCGCCGACGAGCATCAGGGCGAATATGTGCCCAAGCGCGCCGAGCGGCTCGCCTGGCTGACGTCGTTTACCGGTTCCGCAGGCGCGGCGATCGTGCTGGCCGACAAGGCCGCGGTCTTCGTCGACGGCCGCTACACGCTGCAGGTGCGCCAGCAGACGGACACCAAGCTGTTCGACCCGCGCGACCTGATCGGCGAAGGTCTCGGAGCCTGGATCGAAACGAATGTGCCGAAAGGCGCCAGGCTCGGCTACGACCCCTGGCTGCATACGGCCGGCGCGATCGACATGCTGAAAGTCTCCGCCGACCGCGCGGGCGCCACGCTCGTTGCCTGCGAGACCAATCCCATCGACGCGGTGTGGAAGGACCAGCCCGCGCCGCCGCTGGCGCAGGCCCTGCCGCACGGCATCGCGCTGGCGGGCGAAGCAGCGGAGTCCAAGCGCACGCGCATCGCCGAAGAGATCAAGAAGCTGGGCGCGGATGCGGGTGTCATCACCATGCCGGATTCCATCAGCTGGCTGCTCAACATGCGCGGCGGCGACGTGCCCCACACGCCGTTTGCGCTGTCCTTCGCCATCCTGAACGCGGACGGCTCGACCGATCTCTTCATGGACAAGCGCAAGAGCTCGCCCGAGCTCGAGAAGCATTTCGGCAATGCCGTGCGTCTGCGCGAGCCGTCCGAGTTCACGGGCGCGCTCGATGCGCTGAAAGGCAAGACCGTGCTCGCCGACCCCACGACGGGCGCAGCCGCGATCTTCGATCGGCTCGTGAAAGCCGGCGCCAAGGTGAAGCGCAGCGGCGATCCCTGCCAATTGCCCAAGGCGTGCAAGAATCCCGTCGAGATCGAAGGCGCACGCAAGGCGCATATCCGCGACGGCGCGGCGCTGACGAAATTCCTCGCCTGGTTCGCGCGCGAAGCCCCCAACGGGCAGCTGACGGAAATCGAAGCCGCGCAGACGCTCGAAGGCTACCGCCGCGCCACGGGCTCTTTGCGCGACCTGAGCTTCGATTCGATCTCGGGTGCGGCGCCGCATGCCGCGCTCCCGCATTATCGCGTCTCGCGCTCGAGCGACCGGCGCATCAACAGGAACGAAATCTTCCTGATCGATTCCGGCGGGCAATATCCCGACGGCACGACGGACGTCACGCGCACCACGATCGTGGGCACGCCCACGGCCGAAATGCGCGACCGTTTCACGCGCGTGCTTAAAGGTCATATCTCGCTCGCGACCTTGCGTTTCCCGGACGGCACGACCGGCATGCAGATCGACGCCTTCGCGCGCCGCGCGCTGTGGGACGCCGGCCTCGATTACGATCACGGCACGGGCCACGGCGTGGGCTCGTATCTCTCCGTGCACGAAGGCCCGCAGAACATCTCGAAGAAGTTCATCCAGCAACCGATCAAGCCGGGCATGATCATTTCCAACGAGCCCGGCTTCTACAAAGCCAACGAATACGGCATCCGCATAGAGAACCTCGTCGTGGTGACGGAGCCGGAAGACGTGCCCGGCGGCGAACGCAAGATGATGCGCTTCGAAACGATCACGCTGGCGCCCATCGACGTCGATCTCGTGGAGCCGAAGCTCCTCACCGCCGAAGAACGCGACTGGCTGAACGCCTACCACCTGCGCGTGCGCGAGGCGCTGTCGCCGCTGGTCGACGAAGAGACGAAGGTCTGGCTCGTCAAAGCGACGCGGGCGGTCTGACATGCGCAGACGCGGTGTGGCGCCTGCAGGCCATGTGCACCGGCTGACGCTCGACAGCCAGCTGCTCAAGAACAACTTCCTGGGCGATCCGTCCACCCGCGACGTGGACGTCTACGTGCCGGCCGAGCCGCGCCCGAAAGACCTGCCGCTGCTGGTCGACCTCGTCGGCTTCACCGCCGGCGGACCCGCGCACACCAACTGGAAGAATTTTTCCGAGAACGTGCCGGAGCGGCTGGACCGCCTCATCAACACCGGCGCCATGCCGCCCTGCTTCGTGGCGTTTCCCGACTGCTTCACCAAGCTCGGCGGCAATCAGTACATCAACAGCACCGTCATGGGCCCGTGGGCCGATGTGATCCTGACGGAGGTTGTGCCGCTAGTGGAACGCGAGTTTGCCTGCGGCGGACGCGGGCGGCGCGGCGTGTTCGGAAAAAGCTCGGGCGGCTATGGCGCCATCGCGCATGCGCTGCTCTACCCCCAATTCTGGAGCGCGGCCGCGTGCCATTCCGGCGACATGGGATTCGAGCTGTGTTATCTGGGCGAATTCCCGCGGCTCCTGCGCGCCCTGTCGAAACAGAGCGGCTCCATCGGCAAATGGATCGATGCGTTCTATGCGGCGCCGAAAACCAAGGACAGCGAAGTCCACGATCTCATGACGCTCGCCATGTGTGCGACGTACGATCCCGATCCGTCTCAACCCTACGGCCTGCGCCTGCCCGTCGATGCCTACACCTGCGAGCTGATCCCCGAACGCTGGAAGAATTTCCAGGCGTGGGATCCGTTGACTCTGGTCGAAAGCCGCGCGCGCGATCTCAGGGGCTTCAAGGGACTCTGGATCGATTGCGGCGACGTCGATCAATACGACCTCGTCTACGGCGCGCGCCGCATGCACCGCGCCCTCGACCGCCTGGGCGTGGCGCACGTCTATGAGGAGTTCTCCGACGATCACTCGAGCGTCGACTATCGCATGGACAAAAGCCTGCCGTTCCTGGCGAAGGCATTGAGCGCATAGTGCTGCGGGGATTTTTCAGATCGCGTTCCACCTCCCCCTTGCGGGGAGGCGGGAGTTTCCGGCGGCAGCTTTGCTGTGTCGTCGTCATCGCTCTGCCGTCATCTTCGCAAGGTGCTTCCGCCGCACCCATGACTCTCGCCGACTATATGGCGCTCGATGGGCCGGCGCCGACCGACCGCATTACATACGGCGCGGCGCCGTCGCAATATGCCGAACTGTTTCTGCCGAAAGGCGCCGGACCGTTTCCGGTCGTCTTCCTCGTGCATGGCGGCTGCTGGCAGGCGTCGCTCGGCGGCATCCGGCAGATGCACAACATGGCGGGCGATTTGCAGGGGCGCGGCGTGGCGGTCTGGAACGTCGAATATCGGCGCGTCGACGAAGCGGGCGGCGGCTATCCCGGCATGTATCGGGACATCAATCGCGCCTACGACACGCTCGTCGCCGATGCCGGACGCTATCGCCTCGACACGAACCGCATCGTCGCCATGGGTCATTCCGCGGGCGGACATCTCGTGCAATGGCTCGCCGGCCGTGCGCGCGTGCCGAAATCGAGCCCCATCTACGATCCGCAGCCGATGCATCTGAACGCCGTCATCAGCCTCGGCGGTCTGGCCGATCTGCGCGCGCAAGGAGAGCGGATTCCCGATGTGTGCGATGTGCAGGTGGCACAGCTGACGGGACAGCCGGGCGCCGGCCGCCCCGATCCGCTGCGCGATACGAGCGCTGCATCGCTCGTTCCCAACGGCATTCCTGCCGTTCTCATCAACGGCGCGCAGGACACCGTCGCGCCGCCGTCCGTCGCCGCCGATTACGCCACGGTCGCGCGCCGCGCCGGCGACAAAGCGGACCTCCTCGTGCTGCCGGGCGCGAGCCATTTCGACGAAGTGGCCGCCACGTCGCCGGCGTGGACGCTCATCCTGCCGGTGATCCTAAAACGCGTGCGGTGAACTCCACGCCGCCACCATCGCGAAGATCAGGCCCTGCTGGATCATGCCGGCGAGGCTGTGACCGATGATCGGTGCCACGAGGCTTCTCGATTTCTCGTACCAATAGGCGAAGAGAATGCCCTGCGCGAACATATAGACGACCTGACCGAACGCGATTCCGAACGGCAGCAGGAAGAAATTCCCGAGATGCGCCAGCGCATAGAGCGCAGCCACGACCACGCCGGCACCGCTCATCGCATAGCCGCGCACGGTGATGCGTCCCGGCATCGCCATCATCAGATAGGTCATGATGAGACCGCGCAGCAAAACCTCGTCCGACGGGCCCGCGATGACGCCTTGAAAGGAAAGCCAGCCGGTGATGTTGAACGACGTCAGCGGATAAGGCTGCTCCGGTGGCTTGTGGGCGATGAGCTGCGGCCAGTAATCGACAAGCGTCATCAGGACGCCGAAGAACACCGCCCACAGGATCGCGACGGGGACGTAGGAATCTCCGTCCGGCAGCCTGAGGCCGTAATCGCCGGGGTGAGTGCGGCGAAGCCAGCGAATGGCGAGATAGGCGAAAGCGAGCTGCGCGAGCTCGACATAGCCGTCGAAGATCCACGGCATCTCCGGCCGTTCGATCAGCCGCATGAAATGCTCGGCGATATAGATCGTCACGGCCGACACAACCGAGATGCCGACGAAGAGCAGCAGGGCGATCAGGATCGGCAGCGGCTTGAGCGCAAACGGCGCGTCGCCCGCGGCGTTCGTATCTCCTTGTTCCATTTTCCGCCTCGAATCAGCCGATCGGCAGGAAGCCGATGATAGCGCCCGTGAGCCCGCTTGCCATCGTGCCCGAGACAAGCGCGCGCATGGCGAGCGGCACGAGTTCGTCCCTGCGTTCGGGGATCATGCCCCCCATGCCCGCGATCATGATGCCGACCGAGCCCGGATTGGCGAAGCCGCACATGGCGTAAAGCATAATAAGTCGTGCACGCGGATCGAGCGCATCTTTCGGCAGTGCAGCAAGCTTCAGGTAAGCCACGAATTCATTGAGCACCGTCTTCTCGCCCATCAGCGCGCCCGCCGTCTTCGCCTCGCTCCACGGGATGCCGTAGAGCCAGACGACCGGCGCGAAGAGCCAGCCGAAGACGCGCTCGATGGTGAGCGGCGCGCCCCACACGGCCGGGGCATGCGCAAGGATGATGTTGGCGAGCGCCACCAGCGCCACGATGACGATCAGCATCGAGACGATGCCGAGCCACAGCTTGAGCCCGTCTTCGGTCCCTTGCGTGATCGCATCCATGCTCGAGCGATAGGCGAAGGTGGGCGCGGCTTCCGTTTCCGTCTCTTCGCGTCCCGGGATCATGATGCGCGCGATTAGGATGGCGCCCGGCAGCGACATGAACGAGGCGACGAGAATGTGTCCCAGCGCGCCCGGAATGACAGGACTGAGGATCGTGGCGTAGAGCACGAACACCGTGCCGGCGATGGTCGCCAGTCCCACCGTGCAGAGGGTGAACAATTCCGAGCGCGACAGACGCGACAGATAGGGCTTGATCAGAAGCGGCGCTTCCACCATGCCGAAGAAGACCGTCGCCGCCGAGCCCAGCCCCACCGCGCCGCCGATGCCGAGCACGCGTCCCAGCACCCAGGCGAAGCCGCGCACGATGACGGGCAGGATGCGCCAGTGCCAGAGCAGCGCCGCCAGCGCCGAAATGACGATCACGAGCGGCAGAACCTGAAACGCGAAGCTCGTCATGCCTTTGGGATCGGAAACCGTGAAAGGGGCCGACGCGCCGCCGATATAGCCGAAGACGAAGGCCGTGCCGGTCCGCGTCGCCGCGGTCAGCGCATCGACGGCGCCGTTGAGCGAGAAGAGCACGCTGCGGGCGGCGGGAATCTTGAGCAGCAGGAGCGCCAGCGCGAATTGCAGCGCCAGGCCGCTGACGACGGTGCGGAAGGGAAAGGCGCGCTTGTTCTCGGACATGAGCCACGCCGCGACAAGGATCGCGACGATGCCCGCCAAGGATTGATAATGCAGCCCCAACACGCCCCCCCTTTGGGCTAGACTCCGCCCGTCGAAGTATCCCTATAGCGATTCGCGCCCGCCATGAGCCAGTCCCGCCCTGTCGAAATCCGAGCGCTTGCCGGCGCGCGTGCGCTGCCGCCGCTGATCCTCGTGCTCTTCCACTATTGCGCGGGACGCACCTATTCCGGCGCCAAATGGTTCGATCTGCCGGTGGGCAAGGGTTATCTCTGGGTCGAGTTCTTCTTCATCCTCTCGGGTTTCGTGCTCACCTACGTCTACGGCGCGCGCTGGCGCGACATGTGGCGCCTAGGGAGCTATGTGCGCTTCATCGAGACGCGGCTCACGCGGCTTTATCCGCTGCATCTCTTCATGCTGTTTGTGATCCTGTTCATGGTGATCGGCCTGCGCGCGCTGGCAGCCCATTACGGCTATGTCTCGATCTATGACGAGCCCTATCATCCCATCAACACATGGCCGACCTTCATCGCCAACCTGTTCCTGGTGCAGGCGTGGAATCTCTTTCCCTATCTGTCGTGGAACGGCGCGTCGTGGTTCGTCAGCGTCGAATTCCTGCTCTGTCTGCTGGTGCCACTCTATTTCGCGATCGCGCGCGGCGGCGTTGCAGCCGCCATCCTCCTCATCGCCTGCGGCGCCGCCGGATTGGCCTATCTGTGCGGCTTCGCAGGGCTTATCGGTCTGGGCCCCGTCACAAAATACGGCCTCGATCTGACCTTCCATAACGGCATTTTCCGCGGGATGTCGGATTTCGCTATCGGCGTAGGTCTTGCCGTTTTGTATCACGCCGTGAAAGCGCGCGGCGGCGCGGCCTTGCCCACCTACGCCCATTCGCTGCTGCAGCTGGCGGCGCTCGGCGTCCTTCTGTGGGCGATCTACGAGACGGGCTGGGCGCATCGGCCGGAAGATCTCTACGTCGCGCTCGCCATGGCCCTTTTGGTCTTCGTGTTGTCCTTCGACCGGGGCGTGCTGGCGGCGGTGATGCAAACGGCGCCGCTGCGCAAGCTGGGCGAATGGTCCTACGCGATCTATATCGGCCAGACGGCGCTCCTGCAGCTGCTGCGCCATCTCGAGGTGCATGACTATCCGGCGTTCGTCGGCGGCACCTGGGTCCCCTGGACGCCGGCCTGGCACTGGCTCGAACCGGCGCTCCTCGTGGCGGCGGCGGTCGTCTGGGGCTATCTCCTCTTCGCCATCGTGGAGCGGCCGTCTGCGGCCTTCCTGCGCGGCCTGATGACGGGTCAAAGGCGCGGCGCGGCGACGGCTTGACCGCCCCCCGGCCGCTCGGCCATCACTCGGCGATCCAATTTTCCAGCCCTCAGGAGTAAAGCCTCATGACCATTCGCTTCGACGGCAAAGTCGTGATCGTCACCGGCGCCGGCGGCGGCCTCGGCCGTGCCCATGCCCTCGAATTCGCCAGGCGCGGGGCAAAGGTCGTGGTCAACGATCTGGGCGGCTCCGTCGACGGCACCGGCGGCAACTCGGAAGCGGCCGAGAAGGTCGTAGGCGAGATCAAGGCGGGCGGCGGCACGGCCATCGCCAACGGCGCCTCCGTCACCGACGATGCGGGCGTGGCCCATCTCGTCAAGCAGACGACGGACACGTTCGGCCGCGTCGACGTCCTGATCGCCAACGCCGGCATCCTGCGCGACAAGAGCTTCGCCAAGATGGAGATCAAGGATTTCGAAGCAGTCATGGCTGTGCACGTCATGGGCACGGTGAAGCCCGCCAAGGCGCTGTGGCAGATCATGCGCGACCAGCAATATGGCCGCATCGTCGTCACCACCTCGTCGACCGGCCTCTACGGCAATTTCGGCCAGACCAATTACGGCGCCGCAAAGCTCGGCCTCGTCGGCTTCATGAACACGCTGAAACTCGAAGGCGCCAAGGACAACATCAAGGTCAACGCCATCTGCCCCGTCGCCGCCACGCGCATGACCGAGAATCTCATGCCGCCGCAGGTGCTCGACATGCTGAAGCCGGAATTCGTCACGCCGGGCGTCGTGTTCCTGGCGAGCGAAGAAGCGCCCACGGGCGTCATCCTCGCCGCAGGCGCGGGCATCTTCTCGGCGGCGCAGATCATCGAGACCAACGGCATCAATCTCGGCCACGGCGCCGACGCCGACACCGTCGCCGAATACTGGTCGAAGATCAGCGACTTCACCGGTGCCAGGCACTACACGATGGGCGGCGAGCAGACACAGAAGCTGATGGAGCGTCTGCAGGACAAGCCGCTCAAGGCCTGAACCGCGGATCGGCTCCCGTCAAATTCTCGAGAGGTCCGTCGCCGCCTGTTCCGCCGGCCGGTTTCGCGCGTTTTTACGCCGCACGAGACTCGGGAATCGGAGGAGACAGATGACCCAAGCTCGAACCATCCTCAAACTCGCAGGCGCCGCCATCTTCGCGGGCCTTGTTGCGCTGGCCATCCCGTCGTCCGGGGCGCAGGCCCGGACCAATACCCAATGCACCGGCGCGCGGTGCGTCGGGTCGGACTGCACCTGGGACGGCGATGCGCGCAATTGCTGGCAGGAATCCGTCTACTACCGCGAGCCCGGCGAACGTGTGCGCTGGGTCTGCGACCGTTCGGACAGAAATTGCACATGGATGCACGTGCCCAATTACGCGCTGGTGCCGCACGACATGGAGTATGGCGGCTACTGAAGCGCGTATCCTATCGCGGGCGACCCGTTGGCGAATGCGGCAACACCGGGCAAATGTTGCCGCAACGCCCCGTAGCGCGGAGTCCCTGCCATCAGGGACTTTAACAGGGGCTTTAAAAAAACCTCCTGCGCCGGCCGCGCGTCCGAGCCCCGGGCCGCAGGGCTTTCCGGCAATTCGGCCTCCGCGGATAGGGACAACATCAGGGAAATAGCAGCGTAACATTCGCGTACGTCCGACGTCGGAGCCCGCCACGACAAACATCGAAATTCGCGGGGCCCAACGGTCCTTCGCTGTCATTGCGATGTTGCAATTGAATTGCGATAATCGCGCACGATCGGTGATCGGAGATTGTGATGCGCGCATCCGCCTGCTTCTTTGCCCTTGGCCTTCTCGCGTTGCCGCTGGCGCGGTCTGCGCACGCGGAAGCGCTGGACGACAACGCGCGTACGGAATGCAAAGGCACGCGCTGCGTGGGCTCGTACTGCGACCAGGACGGCGACGCGCTCAATTGCTGGCAGGAATCCGTCTACCAACGCAAAGCCGGCGAGGAAGTGCACTGGGTGTGCGCCAAGCGTCATCACAAATGCAGCTGGATCCGGGGTCCCATACCGGACTCCGACGACAAGTGGAACGTGATCCGGCTGGAGACCGACTAGGTGTTCACGGCGGCGCCTGAAGCGCCATACCCCGTTGTGACGAATTCCGTAATACGATTGATCAAACCCCGCTAGCGAAATCTCGCGCCGTTGCCGAACCTTTCGCATTTTTTCGCGCAAGGTTTTGATTCGGTTGGGCGCGCGTCGATCGCCCCCTTAATTCGGCTAAGCAAGCTCACCTGTGCGCTTGTGGCGCGTCGGCTTCGTTGACCCGTCGCGCCAACCAGAGCCGCGCGGACACGTTTTCGATCAGAACTCTGTCCGGAGCCGGGATGAATCCCGGGATGCGCATGTCTCACCTAAAATTCGCCGTATCGGCCGGCGCCGTTGCGCTCTTATTTGCGGCACCCGCCTCTGCATCCGTCACCACCTACATCCGGTGCGACAGGTTCAACGTCAGTTGCGTGCACGTGCACTGCAACGACCAGACCGGGCTCTGCACCCGGGTGAACGGCTATAGCGACCGTTACGGCGCCTTCATGCGCGCCGAATATTATGGCTACTACTACAGCTACGGACGCTGGCTGTGCATCCGCGGTGACGGATGCCGCATTTCGCCCGAGCCGCCTATAGACCCAACACGGCCTTCGCCATGATGTTGCGCTGGATCTCGTTGGAGCCGGCGTAGATCGAGGCTTTGCGCAGATTGAAATAATAGGGCCCGATGGGCGCCGCATATTCGGGGCCCGGACGCGGCTCGTTCGTTCTCGCCCAGGTGTCGCGGATGAACGGCATCACGTAATAGCCAAGCGCCTCCACCGACAGTTCCGAGATCGCTTCCTGCAGATCGGTGTTGCGGCATTTGAGCATGGAGGATTCGGGGCCGGGACGCGCGCCCGCGGACAACGCCGAGAAGATGCGCAGCTCCACGAACTCCATCGCCGTCGCATCGATCTCGAGCTGGTCGAGGCGCGCGCGGAACGAGGTGTCGTCGATCAGGCGTGCGCCGCTCGCGTCGGTCTCCTTGGCGATCTTGCGGATTTTGCGGATGGCGCGCTTGAGCCCCGGGGCGCCGGCATTGCCGCGTTCGAATTCGAGCAGGTATTTCGCGTAGGTCCAGCCCTCGTTCTCTTTGCCGATGAGATTTTCCTTCGGCACTTTCACGTCGTCATAGAAGACCTGGTTGACCTCCTGCTGGCCCGGCATGGGCACGTCGGTCGTGACGATAGCTTCCACGCGGATGCCCGGCGTCTTCATGTCGACGAGCAGGAACGAGATGCCGTCCTGCGGCTTGCCGCCGGGCTTGGTGCGCACGAGGTTGAACATCCAGTCTGCCCACTGCGCGTGCGTGGTCCAGATCTTGGAACCGTTGAGCAGATAGTGATCGCCCTTGTCCTCGCAGCGCATGGCGAGCGAGGCGAGATCGGAGCCCGAACCCGGCTCGGAATAGCCCTGGCACCACCACACGTCGGAGGCGAGGATCGGCGGCAGGAATTTCTTCTTCTGCGCCTCGCTGCCGAACGCCATGATGACGGGTGCCACCATCTTCAGACCCATGGGGCTTACGACCGGCGTGCCGGCCGCGGCCATCTCCGATTCGAAGATGTATTTCTGCGACGGCGTCCAGCCCGTGCCGCCATGTTCGATCGGCCAGTTGGGCGCGGCCCAGCCCTTTCTGTAAAGCGCGCGCTGCCATTTCAGCTGGCCGTCCTTGTCGAGATAGCCGTTCTTCGACTGCGCCATCTTCGCGCGCAATTCGTCGTCGAAATTCTCAGCGATGAAACGGCGGACTTCGTCGCGGAAGGCCAGATCGTCGTTTGAAAAGGCGAGGTCCATCTGTCGTTTCCCCTATAGCGTCGAATATTCATAGCGCAGTTGTGCAGGCGAAGCGAGACCACCGGCTACGGAAGCCCACGATTGCATCGCGCGCAACGGGGTTGTGCAACCACAATCATCCGTGAGCGGACGAACGCGGAATCTGAATGCTTTTCAACTTCGGCTCGTGCGACTGTCACAGCGCCTATGGCGTTATCGTCTGATGTCGGAGGGTGCGAAACGATTGTGGAGAAGAAAGATGTTGAACATCTCGAACACCCTGAAAAGCGCGGCGCTCGCCGGCGTCCTGGGCGTGGCAGCGATCGCGGTGGGGACGAGCACGGCTGCGGCGCGCACTTACACGGACTGCGATGGCGATACTTGCGTGCGCATGCACTGCGATGCATTCGGCGACAATTGCTGGCGTGAGAGCGTGTATTACAATCCCAGCTACCGCGACTTCTATCACGACGATTACTACAACTACGACCGCGGCACCTATGGCGGCTTCGGCCACTATTCGTGCGACGCGTTCGGCGACAACTGCCGCTGGATTCCGGAGTAACGGAGTCCGGGCGTAAGACCGGTGCCGCGGCAGAGGTCGCGGCACCGGTCTCCATCGCTTCAGATCGTGTCGAAGTACTGAATGTCCGGGCGGCCGGCGAGCAGCGGACCCAGGCCCGCCCCGATGGTTTTGTAATGGTCGCTGGAGGAATGCGCCTTCATCGCATCGTCGTTGTCGTAGAGCTCCATGACGACATAGGTGGCGGGTTCCTTGCGGGACTTGCACGCCTGGTAGAGCTTGTTGCCGGGTTCGTTGGCGCGCACCGCCTTCATCATGTCGCGGAACACCGCTTCGAAATCCTTCTCTTTGCCTTCCTGCACCTTGAGGGTGGCGATGATGCCGACGGCCATGTTTTTCTCCCTTAGCAAATGGTTATCGGCTCAAGGCTAGACCGGCCGCCCTGCCCGCGCAACGCGCCATTAACCCCGCGCTTACCCTTCCGAAAGCCGAACTTAACCGGACGCTGGCACACTGCGTTCTGGGGACGGGAACAACGGTCAGACGGACGATGTCGGGCGCATATCACGCGGTAGCGCCGGAAGGTGTCGATCGGCGCGACAATTGGCTCGCGCTCGAGCAGCTGCGTCTCGCCCTCGGCAATCTGAAACCCAACGTCGTGGCCATGCCGCTGTTCGCGGCGATCATGTGCGTGATGTTCTCGAAATGGGTGGCGCTGCCCCTGCTCGCGCTGTGGTTCTCGTTCGTCGTGATCGGGGGCATACCGCTCGGCATCATGGCGTTTCAGTTTCCCAGGCGGTCGCTGGACGAGCTGCGCCGCCGGCCCTGGGTGCCGCTTGCGGGCGTCGCCTATTTTCTTTTTACCGCGTCGTGGTCGTCCTTCGGGCTGATGTTCTGGCGCGCCGGCAACGACCAGAACAATCTCCTCATCCTGATGCTTCTGGGCTGCACGCTCGCGGGCAATTCGGCGCTCGTGGGCGCAAGCCGGCTGCTGTCCATCAACGGCTATGCGGTCTACGGTGTCTCGGTCGTCGTGCTCCCGCTTCTGACCGGCGGCGTGCTGTTCGACAGCATCTCGTTCATGGCGCTCGTCTTCGTCGGCTACATGGCGTTCATGTCGCGCCAGATCTACGCGACGGCGCGCGACATGCTCGTCCTGCGCCACGACAAGGACGAGCTCATCGAGGCGCTTGCCAAATCGAAGGGGCAATCGGAAAAGGCGCTGAAGCGCGCGGAAGCGGCCAACCGCGCGAAATCGGAATTCCTCGCCAATATGAGCCACGAACTGCGCACGCCGCTGAACGCCATCATCGGCTTCTCCGAGATGATCCATTCGCGCGCGTTCGGCACCAACGCCGAGAAGAACATCGAATACGGCTACATCATCCATCAGTCGGGCCACCATCTGCTGGCGCTGATCAACGACATTCTCGATCTCGCCAAGATCGAGGCGGGCGGCCTCACCCTGAAGGAGAGCGATTTCGATCTCGCGCAGCTGATCGCGAATTGCGCCGAACTCATGCAGGCCAAGGCCGAATTGAGCGACATCTCGCTGCATTGCGAGCCGGTCGCGGGGCCGATCGAGATCCGTGCGGATGAGCGTGCGGTGCGCCAGATCGTCCTCAATCTCCTGTCCAACTCGCTCAAGTTCACGCCGGCGCTCGGCTGCGTCCGCACCTTCCTGCGCGTCGAAGCGGACGGCCAGGTCGCGTTCGGCGTCACCGACACCGGTTACGGCATCCGCGAGGAAGATCTCGAGCGCGTGTTCCAGAATTTCGGGCAGGGCCGCCATGACGTCGCCATGCCCGACAAGGGAACGGGCCTGGGCCTGCCCATCATCAAGGGCCTGACCGAAGCGCACGGCGGCAGCGTCAGCCTCAAGAGCCGCCTCGGCGAAGGCACGACCGTGACCGTCACGCTGCCCGCGGAACGTCTCCGCCTGCAGACGGCGCAAAAGACGGCGTAGGACGTCTCACTCGCCCTTGAATTCCGGTACGCGCTTTTCGAAGAATGCCGCGACCGCCTCTTCGTGATCCTTCGTCATGTGCGCCAACGCCTGCATCGCGGCCGACATGTCCATGATCGCGTCGAAGCTTGCGCCTTGCCCTTCGCGCATCAGCTTCTTGGTCATGCGCAGGACGTCCGGCGGCTGGCGGCAGATGCGCGCCGCGAGCGCGCGCGCTTCTTCGAGCAATTGACCAGCGGGAACGACTTTCGACACCAGGCCCCACGAAAGCGCCGTCGCCGCATCGATCGTGTCGGCGGTGAAGAAAAGTTCGGCCGCGCGCGCCATGCCGATCGTACGCGGAAGTATCCACGCGCCGCCGTCGCCGGGCACCAGCCCCACTTTCAGAAACGTCGCGCCGAACACGGCGCTGTCGGCCGCGATGCGCATGTCCGCAAGACAGGCGACGTCGTTGCCCAGCCCGATCGCCGGCCCGTTGACCGCAGCGATCATCGGCACTTCGATATTCCACAGCGCGCGCACCATGCGATGGATGCCGGAGCGGTAGCGCTCGCGGATCAGCACGCCGGGACCGGCAAACGTGCCGGCACGCTCGTGCATCGCCTTCAGATTGCCGCCGGCGGAGAACGCTTTGCCCGCGCCGGTCAGGATGACGCAGCGGACGTCGCGGTCGGCGTTGATGCCAGAAGCCGCGCTGGCAAAAAGCTCGCCGTCGCCGTCCTCGCCCAAAGGATTGCGGCTTTCCGGGCGGTTGATCGTCAAAGTGACGACAGGGCCGTTTTTCTCGATCAGTAGCGCCGACATGTTTCCTCCAGCATCAAAAGGTAAATAAACCTTTCAGCCTGCATTGCTCAATGATCCCTTAAGACCTTTTGACCAGACTCTGGCCTCATTTGCCATTGTAAGTTCCGCGAGGCCGAGCGTGTCAGCCCTGAGTGAGCATCGCCCGCAATCCGCCTTCGGCGCCGTGCGACGGGCGGTTGCGGCGCTGACGGCGGAGATCGTGCGCTCGGTCCGTCCCTCGCCGGAAAATGCCTGGCTCACGCTCGCGGAGCTGGAGCTCACGCGCCGCGTCACGCGCTATGGTGGTCTCGTGATCGCGGTGGCCGCTTTCGCGATTCAGCAGGCCTGCGCCGGGTGGATCGACTGGAACGCGCGCATGACGTGGTGGCTGGCGCTCGCCGTGACGGCCGTCACCCTGCACGTGACCGGAATGCGACTGGAGCGTCAGCCCGTCAAGACGCTGACCGAGATCCGCGCGCGCGCATCCTGGCAGGTTTCGTTTTCCGCCGTCGTTATCGTCGTCTGGTGTTCGATGGGGCTGTGGCTCAGAGCGCCGGACAATATCGAGAACCACATGTTCATCGCGACGGCCTTGAGCACGTCGCTGGCGGCGGCAGTGTCCATCGGCGCGGCGCAGCCGGCGGGCGTGTTCTTCGCCATCGTCTGTCATGCCGTCTTTCTGGTCGGACCGCTGGCGTTCTCGCATTCCCGGCTCGACCACATGCTCGCCGCCGGCGCAACGGCACTCGTCGCCCTCATGTCGACGCAGGCCATAGCGCTGCACAAATCCATCAGCCGCATGCTGACGCTCGAGCACGAGCGTTCCGACCTGGTCGAAAGCCTGAGGCTGGCCAAGCAGGAATCCGACCGCGAGCGGCTTCGCGCCGTCGTCGCCGGCCGCACCAAATCGCAGTTCCTGTCGAACATGAATCACGAATTGCGTACGCCGATGAACGCCATTCTGGGCTTCTCCGAGCTCATCATGCAGAAAGCCTTCGGCGGCGCGATCGACAAATACGCCGAGTACGCGGAGATCATCCATCAATCGGGCCGCAGCCTCCTGAGCCTGATCGACGACATGCTCGATCTGGCCAAGATCGAAGGCGGCAAGCTCTCCCTGCGCGAAAGCGAGTTCGATATCGCGCGTCTCCTCGCCGACATCTACGAAGAGACCGAGCCCAAGGCGGTCGCCGCGCAGTTGTCGCTCGTCAAGAAGGTCGCCCACGGATTGCCGCGCCTCGAGGCGGACGAGCGCGCGCTGCGCCAGATCCTCGCCAATCTCATGTCCAACGCGCTCAAATTCACGCCTCCGGGCGGGTGCATCACGCTTTTCGCACAGATGGAAGGCGACGGCCGGCTCGCCTTCGGCGTCGACGACACGGGCATCGGCATCGCGGAAGAGGATCAAGTGCAGGTGTTCGAGCGCTTCGGCCGCGGCCGCCACGACGTGACCAGCGCCGACAAGGGCACGGGCCTCGGCCTTGCCATCGTCAAAGGCTTCGCCGAAGCCCACGACGCCGACGTGAAGCTCGAAAGCGCGCTCGGCGCCGGCACGCGCGTCATCGTCCTGATGCCGGTCGAAAGACTAAAGCCCTCGAATAATCTTGCTAAGCCGCCGTCTGCGTCGCCGGCGTGTTCGTCAGCGCGCTGAGGAACGTGTCGCAATAACCGACCGCCGTGAGGCCGCGCAGGCGTTCGAGCAGACGCTCGTGACGACGCTTGCGCTCGACGATGGGCATGATGACCGCTTCATGCATCGCCTCGGCCACTTCGTCGGGATCGTAGGGATTGACGATCAACGCGTCCCTGAAATAGCTCGCAGCGCCCGCGAATTTCGAAAGCAGAAGCACGCCGGGATTCTCCGAATCCTGCGCTGCCAGGAATTCGTGCGCCCCGAGATTCATGCCGTCGCAAAACGGCGTGACGACGCCCACGCAGGCATGGCGGTAAAATCCCGCCAGCGTCGAGCGCGCCAGAGGCTGGCTCATGTAGCGCAGCGGCACCCAGTCGAACGCACCGTGGCGGGCGTTGATGTCGCCGGCCATCCGGTTGAGCACGGGCCTGAGCGCTGCGTATTCCGGCACCTCTTCGCGCGAGGGCGCGGCGATCTGCAGGAAGCTCACCTTCGAACGATGTTGCGGAAAGCGTGTCAGCAAGCGGTTGAAGGCCTCGAAGCGGTTGGGCAGGCCCTTCGAATAGTCCAGGCGGTCGGCGCCGATCATGAGGCAACGGCCGGCGAGACTTTCCGCAAGCCGCTGGCTGTTGCGGCTGCGCGCGGACAATTCCGCGCGGCGTGCGAATTGCGCGCTGTCGATGCCGACCGGCGAGACGATAAGATCGACGCTGCGCATGGGCGTCGACATGCAGCCCGACGGATCGACGGGATAGCCGAGGATGCGGCGGATGCAGTCGATGAAATCCTGGCGATGGGTCTCGGTCTGGAAACCGATGACGTCGTAGGCGCAGAAATCGCCGAGCAGTTCCTCCCCCTGCGGCAGCACCGCGAAGGCGCTCGCCGGCACGAAGGGGACATGCAGAAAAAAGCCGATGCGGTTCCTGACACCTCTGCGCCGGAGGGCGGCCGCCATCGGGATCAGGTGATAGTCATGCACCCAGATGAGATCGTCGGGCTTGAGGAGCGTCGCCAGCGCCTCTGCGAAGGCTTCATTGGCCGCGCGATAGCCCTCGAGCTGCTCGCGGTGGAATTCAATGAGATTCAACCGGAAATGGAGGAGCGGCCACAACGTGCCGTTGGCGAAGCCGACATAGAATTTTTTGTAGAGGTCTTCCGACAGATCGATCGTGGCGTATTCGACGCCCTCGTGCTCGACGACCTGTGCGCTTCGGCCCATGTGCGCCGCCGTCTTTCCGCTCCAGCCGAACCATAGCGTTCCGGCACGGATCGCATCGTGCAGTACAACCGTGAGTCCGCCTGCATGTGTGTTCTTGCCGCCGGGTGCAGGCACGCGGTTGGAGGCAATGACGATACGCGCCATGGAGCTCGTGACCTCAAGAGGTTGACTACGGCGTCAAACGACACGGTGAATTTTGTTGTCGTTTTCCGGCTGCCCGAGAACCAGTCACCCTCTCGGGTACTCCTTTCGTCCGGTGCCTCGCACAGTAAAACGCTGGCGCCCTGCCAACAGTTTCAATATGTTGTGGGTGGCGTCATAAATTGTGGCGATGCGGCCAGGCCTGTAATTGCAGCGCGAAGGTGCCGAGCCATGCACGGACGTCCGCGGGCTCGCCCGCGAAGACGACCCGAACGTCGACGCCGATGCCGCCCAGCGCTTCCGCCGCGCGGAACCCGTCCTCGTCCGTGATGTCGTCGCCGACGAATACCGGCACGCGCGATGCGAACGGCGGCTCGGCCATGAACGCGTCGACGGCTGCGCCCTTGTTCAGCGCCCGATGCCGGATTTCGAATGCCATGCGCGCCGGCAGCGCTTCAAAGTCTTCGCCGGTGATCAGCGAACCTATGAAGGCGCGGATTTCGTCGCGCCGCGACGGTGCCTGGCGGTAATGAACGACGATCGTGAACGTCTTTTCTTCGATGCTCGCGCCGGGCCATCGCGCCGCCGCCTCGCGCAGCTTTTCGCGCAGCCGTTCGGGGACGACGCGGTTTTCCTGCTGGACGCGCGCCGAGCCGTCGCCGAAGCGCAGGATCGCGCCATGTTCGGCCGCACAGGGAAAGCGGTAAGGCGCCATCAAGCGGTCGATGTCGTCGAGGCGCCTTCCGCTCGCCAGCGCAAGCGCGCCTCCCAGCCGTTCGGCCACGGCCGACAGAAGCGGCGGCAGCGTCCTGGGCACGACGACGGCGCTCGGCCGCGCTGCGATTTCGATCAGCGTGCCGTCGATATCGAGGAAAAGTGCCCAGTTCGGGCGCGGGACCGGTGCCTTCGACGTCGGCATTCCTCTTCAATGAGAACCGGTCGACGCGGTTCCCGACTTTTTCAGTCGCTCAGCGCCGCATAACGCTTCAGGTGATGGTCGACATTGCCGTAGAGCGTATCGAGCATGGTGAGACGCTTGAAATAGTGTCCCACATTGAGCTCATCCGTCATGCCCATGCCGCCGTGGATCTGCACGGCGTTCTGGCCGACGAAGCGTCCCGCTTTGCCGATCTGCACCTTCGCCGCCGACGCCGCCTTCTTGCGCTCGGTTTCGTCTTCGCCGAGCTTCAGCGTCACCATGTAGGTGATGGACGAAGATTGCTCGGCGTTCATGAACATGTCGACCATGCGGTGCTGCAGCACCTGGAATTTTCCGATCGGCACGCCGAACTGCTTTCGCGTCTTGGAATATTCGACTGTCGTGTCGAGGAGAACCTTCATGGCGCCCACGGCTTCCGCCGCATGCGCCGCGATGGCCGCGTCCGTCGCCTGTTCGATCAGCGCCAGCCCCTGGTCGGCCTGGCCGATCAGATTGGCCGCGGGAACGTCGACGTTCTCGAAGGTGATCTCGGAGGCGCGCAGTCCGTCGACCGTCTGATAGTCGCGCGTCGCGACGCCTTTCGATTTCTTGTCGACCAGAAAGACGCTCACGCCTTTCGCGTCGCGCTGCCCGCCCGCCGTGCGCGCGGTGACGATGAGCTGATCCGCCCATGGCGCGCCGAGGACCACCGCCTTCTGGCCGCTCAGCACATAGGATGAGCCCTGCTTCTTCGCCGTCGTCGTCAGATCGGCATAGTTGAAGCGGCCCTGCGGCTCCGCGAAGGCAAACGCGATAACGGTTTCGCCGGCCGCGATCTTGGCCAGCCACTCCTCTTTCTGCGCTTCGCTGCCGCCATGGACGAGGAAATTGCCGCCCACCACGACCGTCTGCGCGAAGGGCTCGACGACGAGCGCGCGGCCGAACTCCTCCATGATGATCATGGTGTCGACCGGACCGCCGCCGAGGCCGCCATAGGCTTCCGGCAGCGGCGCCGCGAGCAGGCCCAATTCGGCGAACTGTTTCCAGTTCTGCCGGCTCCAGCCCGGTTCGGTGCGCGAGATCTTCTTGAAGGTCTCGAAATCGTAGTTCGCGGCCAGGAATTTGGAGACCGAATTGCGGAGCAGCGTCTGCTCCTCGCTGAACGAGAAATCCATGAGCGTCTTCCCTGTAAATCTGTTGCTTAAAGACCGAGAACGGCCTTCGCGATGATGTTGCGCTGAATCTCGTTCGAACCGCCGTAGATCGAGGCCTTGCGCATGTTGAAGTAATGACCCGACTGACCGACAGCGTAATCCGGTCCCACCGGATATTCATTGTCGCCGAAGCTGCGATCGTACGGATAGCCGTAATAGCCGATGGCTTCGACGGTCAACTCCGTGATGCGCTGCTGGATTTCCGTGCCCTTGATCTTGAGGATCGAGCTTTCGGGGCCGGCGTGCTTGCCTTTGGCTTCCTGCGACAGCGTGCGCAGCTCGGTGTATTCGAGCGCGGAAAGATCGATCTCGAGTTCGGCGATCTTGCGCGAAAACTCGTCCGTCTCGACCAGCGGCTGGCCGTCGACGGTTTCGGCGCGCGCCACCTGGCGCAGACGCTCGATCGCTTTCTTCGAACGCGCCACGCCCGCGATGCCGGAGCGTTCGTGCACCAGCAGGAATTTTGCGTAGGTCCAGCCCTTGTTCTCTTCGCCGATACGGTTCTCGACCGGTACTTTCACATTGTCGAAAAAGACTTCATTCACCTCATGCGCGCCGTCGAGCACGATGATGGGTTTCACCGTTATGCCGGGCGTCTTCATGTCGATGAGAAGGAAGGTGATGCCTTCCTGCGATTTCACGCCGGGATCGGTGCGGACGAGACAGAATATCCAGTCGGCATATTGTGCGAGCGTGGTCCACGTCTTTTGACCATTGACGATGTAGTGATCGCCTTCGCGGACCGCACGCGTCTTGAGGCCCGCAAGATCGGAGCCCGCACCGGGCTCGGAATAACCCTGGCACCACCAGTCTTCGCCCGAGAGAATGCGCGGCAGATATTTCTTCTTCTGCTCTTCGTTGCCGTAGGTGTAGATCACCGGCCCGCACATTGCGATACCAAACGGGAGCACCTGCGGTGTTTCCGCCTTCGCGCATTCCTCGTTGAAGATGTAGCGCTGCGTGACGTTCCAGCCGGTGCCGCCATATTCCTTCGGCCACAGCGGCGCGACCCAGCCCTGCTTGTAAAGTATGCGATGCCAGAGAAGAAAATCGGCCTTCGACGTCATATCGCGCCGCGCCTTGCCTTTGACTTCGGCCGGCAGGTTCGCGGCGATGAAATTGCGCACTTCCTTCCGGAAGGCTTCCTCTTCGGGCGAAAAGGTCAGGTCCATGGCGTTTCTCTCCGACAATTTGTCAGCATGATAACGGCCACAGACCACGCCGCAAGGGCCTCACCTGCGGGCTCCGCGCAGGGGCCGGCGTTTTTACGCTTGTGAAATGGAGATCAGCCGCGGCGGGTCTTGATCGCTTCGTGATGGCGGATGACTTCCTGCACGATGAAAGCGAGGAATTTTTCCGCGAAATCCGGATCGAGTTTCGCCGTTACCGCCAGCTTGCGCAGGCGCTCGATCTGCTCGGCTTCGCGTGCCGGATCGGCAGGCGGAAGCCCGTGCGTCGCCTTGAACTCGCCCACGCGCTGCGTGCATTTGAAGCGTTCGGCCAGAAGGTGAACGAGCGCCGCGTCGATATTATCGATGCTGTCGCGCAGGCGCCTGAGTTCGGGATCAATCGCCATGGCCTTTAACCTTCAACTGCTGAGTTCGTGCGCACGCCTGCGCGCCGCCTCGACCGCCCGAGCGATTAACACGGAAAGCGCATCCTGCTCCATGAGGATGCCGAGCGCCGCCTCGGTGGTCCCGCCCGGGCTGGTCACATCGCGGCGGAGTTCGGAGGCCGGGCGGTCGGTCGACTCCAGGAGCGCGCCGGCGCCTGTGATCGTGGCGCGGGCCAGCTTGAGGGCGAGCGGACGCGAGAGCCCTTCCCGCTCGGCCGCGGCGGCCAGCGCTTCGACCACGAGGAAGACATAGGCCGGCCCCGAGCCCGACACGGCCGTGACGGTATCGATCATGGTCTCCTTCCTGACCCAGACGACATCGCCCAGCGCCGCGAGCAGCGCTTCCGCTTCCGCTCGGTCCCGGGGCGTCGCCTTGGCCGTCGCATAGAGCGCGGAGATTCCCTTTCCGATGGAGCCCGGCAGATTCGGCATGGCGCGGATGAGGCGCGCCCCAGCGCCGCAGGCCCTGGCGAAGGACTGCGTGCTCGTGCCCGCCGCGATGGAGAGGATCAGCGCGCCCGAGTCGGCGAAAGCTTTCAGCCGCACGGCTTCACTTCTGAGAATCTGCGGCTTGATGGCGACGACGCAGACGCTCACCCGCGACGCGTCGACGTCTTCGATCCTGTCGTGAAGCGCTATGCGCCCCGATTTGGCGATGCGCTTGAGTTCGGGCGATGGCTTCGGCTCGACCACCACGACGGGTCCGAGCTTCCCGGCGATCCAGCCCTTGAGAAGCGCCGTCCCCATCCGGCCCGCGCCGATGAGGACGATGGTCTTGCGCTGGGGCTTACGCTTGTCCGGCACACTCGAGCACGGCGGCCGCGACAGCTTCCTCCGCGGTTTTGCCGCCCCACAGCACGAACTGGAATGCAGGGTAGTAGTACTCGCACGCTTCGACGGCGAGATTGAGGAGCGCCTCGCACTGGGCGGAGCTGGCGCGCGCGTCGGGGAAGATCATCGCATGGCGGAAGACGAGCGAACCGTCCTCGGGCCACAGATCGAAGTGACCGATCCACAGCTTCGCGTTGATGTACATAAGGAGCGCGGCGATGTCGGTGCGGCGCGAATCATTGACCCGCATGTCGAACGCCGACGACAGATGCAGCGACTGCAGGTCCTCGCGCCATGTGAAGCAAAAATGATGGTCGCACCACCGGCCGGCCACAGAGAGATTCAATTCGTCGCGCCCGGAACGCTCGAACGGCCAGCCATTGTCCTCCACGCAGCGCTCGAGCATGTCGAGCGGGTGGCTCTCGCTGGCGGCCTCATCCTCATAATGCGCAACGGTCATCCGACACTCCTCGGCAGGCCAAAACGAAGCACCTCGCGACCTACCTGACACAAGATTTTGTATGGAGACAAGAGTCCCCATAACGCGGCTTGGGGGGACTCGCTCCCATTCACAGCTTTCAGGACGACTGTGAATCACTTTTGGCCGCGGCGAGATTCGCTTCGAGCGCCGCGACGCGGGCTTCGAGCTTCTCGTTCTCGCTGCGCGCCTTAGCCGCCATCGCCTTGACCGCTTCGAACTCCTCGCGCGGGACGAAATCCATGTCGGCGACAAGCCGCTCCAGCCTCTGCCGCATGAAGGTGTCCATCTCCGTGCGCACGCTCTGCGCAGCGCCCGCGGCGTCGGTCATGAGCCGTGCCAAACCGTCCAGGATCGGATTGTCGCTCTGCATGGGACCTCGCTTTCGAGACCTTATGACGGCCTTGCGACGCCGGGGCAAGCGCCGGCGCATTTACCAATCTTGACAGGATTGGGCGAAGCGGCGCGTGTTAGCGCCGTCTCCGCGAGCCGACCCCAGCGATGTTCGAAGCCGTCATTCCCTTCCCGAATTTCGATCCGGTGCTCATCCACATCTGGGGCCAGTTCGGCGTACGCTGGTACGCGCTCTCCTATATCGCCGGCCTGCTTCTGGGCTGGTGGTACGTCGTGCGACTTATTCGTGACAAGACGCTCTGGACGGCGCCGCTGTTCGCCGGCAAGCCGCCCCTAACCGTCGACGACGTCGGCGATTTCGTCGTGTGGGCGACGCTGGGCGTGATCGTCGGCGGCCGCCTCGGCTGGGTGCTTTTCTATGGCACGTTTCTCTGCAGCGTGTCGCCAGACGCGGGCTACTGCCACGGACTGCCCGGCGCGTTTCTCACCGATCCCATCCGCATCGTCGCGGCATGGGAAGGCGGCATGTCGTTTCACGGCGGATTGATCGGCGTGATCACGGCGCTGTGGCTGTTCACGCGTCAGAAGAAGATCGACCTCCTGCGCTTCGGCGATCTCGTCGCCTGTGCCGCACCGATCGGCCTGTTCTTCGGACGCATCGCCAACTTCGTGAACGGCGAACTGTGGGGAAAGGTTACTGACGTGCCGTGGGCGATGGTGTTCTGCACGCCCAACATCCTCGCGGCCTATCACGGGCAGTGCCCGGCGGGGTTGCAGCCGCGCCATCCGAGCCAGCTCTACGAAGCCGGCATGGAAGGGCTTCTCCTGTTTCTCATCATGTTTGTGTGCCTGCGCGCCTTTCGCCTGCACGAACGTCCCGGACTCCTGGGCGCGATCTTTCTGACCGGCTACGGCACCTTCCGCTTCATCGCCGAGATCTTCCGCGAGCCGGACACGCCGTTCATCGGCTGGTTCAGTCTGGGCATGGCCTTCAGCATCCCGATGTGGCTGGGCGCGATCTATCTCTACTGGTACGCGCTGAAGCCCAAGACCGCACAGCCGTGAACGCGCTGGGCCAACGCATCGCGACGCTGATCGAGACGCAAGGCCCATTGTCTGTCGCGCAGTTCATGACCATCGCGCTGCTCGATCCCTCCGACGGCTATTACGCGAGGCGCGATCCGTTCGGTGCGCGTGGGGATTTCATCACGGCGCCCGAGGTCAGCCAGATCTTCGGCGAGCTCGTCGGGCTGTGGTGCGTGCAGGCCTGGATCGATCAGGACGAGCCCAAACGGGCGCAGCTCGTCGAGCTTGGGCCTGGCCGCGGCACGCTGATGGCCGACGCGCTGCGCGCCGCCAGACTCGCGCCGGAATTTCTGACGAGCATCGACGTGGTGATGGTCGAAGCGAGCGACGCCTTGCGCGCGCTGCAGCAGGAGCGTCTCAGGGATTGCGGCGCGCCGGTCCAATGGAAGGATCGCTTCGAAGCGGGCGATCGTCCGCTGTTTCTCATCGCCAACGAATTCTTCGACGCGCTGCCCGTCCGCCAGTTCGTGCACACGGAGCGCGGCTGGTGCGAGCGCATGATCGTCGCCGACAAAGGTGTGCTCGGCTTCGCGCTTTCGCCGCTCGCAAGCGCCGTAGCCGTCGAAGACGATGCGCCGATCGGCGGGGTCTACGAAACATCGCCCGCGGCGCTCGCGATCGCCGAAGAAATCGGCCACGCCATCGCGCGCAAAGGCGGCGCCGCGCTGATCATCGATTACGGCTACGACAGGCCGGGATTCGGCGAGACCCTGCAGGCGGTGGGCCGGCATCGCTTCAAGGACGTGCTCGATGCGCCAGGCGAGATCGATCTCTCCGCCCATGTCGACTTCACGGCGCTGGCGGCGGCGGCGCGGCGCGGCGGGGCGCAGACCTTCGGCCCGGTCGGACAAGGCCGGTTGCTCGACGCGCTCGGAATCGGTGCGCGCGCGGAGAAGCTCGCGCGGCTCAACAAAAACGAAGCGTCGCTGGTTGCCGGAGCAGTTGACCGCCTCGCGTCGCCGGAGCAAATGGGAACGCTCTTCAAGGCGCTGGCGATCCTGCCGCCGCACACGCCGACGCCTCCGGGTTTCTGAGTCATGCTTGTCCTCACCGCCCGCAATCTTTCGGACACGAACGCCGTCGCGCATGGATTCTTCGGGCGTCAGGGCGGTGTGTCGGAGGGGCTCTATGCCTCGCTCAATTGCGGGCCCGGCTCGGACGACGCGCGCGCGAACGTCGTTGAAAACCGCCGCCGTGTTCTGGAAAGGCTTTCGGACGGCAAGGCCGCCAGGCTTGTCACGCTTTACCAGATCCATTCGCCGCACGCGGCGACGGTGACGACGCCGTGGGACATCGGCGAGCAGCCGCAGGCCGACGCCATGGCGACCAGCGTGCCCGGCGTAGCACTCGGCATCCTGACGGCGGATTGTGCGCCGGTGTTGCTCGCCGACAACGATGCGAAGGTGATCGGCGCGGCGCATGCGGGCTGGAAGGGTGCGGCCGCGGGCGTGATCGCCAATGTCGTAAAGGCGATGGAAGACCTGGGCGCCTCCCGCACGCGCATCCGTGCCGCGATCGGCCCCGCGATCAGCCAGACCAGCTACGAAGTCGGACCGGAATTCCGCACGCGTTTCATGGAGATGGATTCCACCCATGCGCGCTTTTTCGAACCCGGCGCGCGTCCCGAGCATTGGCAGTTCGATCTCGAAGGCTTTGTGGCCGACCGGCTTGCGGCGGCCGAAATCCGCGATGTGGAGCGCCTGGGCACCTGCACCTATGCGGACGAGGACGCGTTTTTCAGCTTCCGGCGCACAACCCACCGCCGCGAACCCGATTACGGGCGCGACATTTCGGCGATTATGCTTAAACACTGAGGCGGTTTACCGGGCGCGCGCCGCTTGCTAGAACCCCGCTGGTTTCACCAAACCTTCACACCGGGAGCGCCCGCGAGCATGAGCGAAGCGAACGAAGCGCGTGGCATGAAGCTGCTCGCCGGAAACTCGAACCGGCCCCTGGCGGAAGCCATCAGCCAGTACCTCAAGCTCCCCATGACCAAGGCGGTCGTCCGCCGTTTCGCGGATATGGAGGTGTTCGTCGAGGTGCAGGAGAACGTGCGCGGCGAGGACATCTTCGTCATCCAGTCGACGAGCTTTCCGGCCAACGACAATCTGATGGAGCTCCTGATCATCATCGATGCGTTGAAGCGCGCCAGCGCCCGGCGCATCACGGCGGTGATCCCCTATTTCGGCTATGCGCGGCAGGACCGCAAAGTGGGTCCCCGCACGCCGATCTCGGCCAAGCTCGTCGCCAACCTCATCACCGAAGCCGGCGCCAACCGCGTTCTGACGGTCGATCTGCATGCCGGCCAGATCCAGGGCTTCTTCGACATCCCGACGGACAATCTTTACGCCGCGCCCGTGATGATCGCCGACATTCAGGACTACCTGGGCACGCGCGACAACCTCACGGTCGTCTCGCCCGACGTCGGCGGCGTGGTGCGCGCCCGTGCGCTGGCCAAGCGTCTCGGCGCCGGCCTCGCCATCGTCGACAAGCGCCGCGAACGCGCCGGCGAGTCCGAAGTGATGAACATCATCGGCGACGTGGAGGGCGACGTGTGTCTGCTGATCGACGACATCGTCGATTCCGGCGGCACGATCTGCAACGCCGCCGACGCGCTCATCGCCCAGGGCGCGAAGGAAGTCTGCGCCTATGCGACGCACGGCGTGCTCTCGGGCGGCGCCGTCCAGCGCATCCAGAACTCGAAGCTCAAATCGATGGTGATCACCGACTCCATCGCGGCGACGGACGACATGCGCAAATGCCACAACATCCGGCGCATCTCCATCGCGCCCTTGATCGGCGAAGCCATGCGCCGCATCAACAACGAAGCCAGCGTGTCGAGCCTGTTCGACTGACCCTGCGAACAGGGTGAAAAACAGGGCCTGCAAAAAAAGCCAAAGCGCCCGCGCGCCATAAAGACCCGTGAAACAAGGCTCTTGCGCGTCTTCGGCCGGACGACCGTGTCGAAAAACAGGGCCGCGCAGGGGCAAATTCATCCGCATACGTCCTACTTCCTTGCACGCTGTGTCCCATCTGTTGCCGGGAGCCCGTGCTCCGGCCGCAGAACCCTAGACTCTGCCATAGTAAAAAGAACAAATCAAGAACAAATTACGTTGCTTCGTCTTCAATATTGGTTATATTGAAGACGAAGGCTTTGGCAGGAGAACGCGCCTTGTCCCGAACCACCACAATGACCGTCCGCCTCGGCGGCGCGCTCAGCGAGTTCGTGGCCGCGAATGTGGGCGAGAACGGGTCTTACGAGAACGTTAGCGAGTACATCCGCGATCTGATCCGCCGGGACAAAGAGCGTGTGGAGAAGGAAGCGTTCGACCGGCTAAAAGCCGAGCTCGGCCACGCTTTCGCTGCGCCCGAATCCGCTTATGAGCCGCTGACGGCCGCCGAGGTCATCGCCCGGAACCGGACCTGACCGGATGGTAGCCGTCCGCATCCAGACGGCGGCGTCGCAGCGCATCGATGAGATTTATCGTTTCACGCGTGATCGTTGGGGAACGGAACAAGCGGATCGCTACGTCACCGGCTTGTTCGAAGCGTTCGACAAGATCGAGGCGCGCGGCGTGATGTCGAAACCGGTCCCCGCCGAATTCGGCATCGACGGCTATTACTTCCGCCACGAACGGCATTTCGTCTATTGGCGGAGGCTATCGAATGGCGACATCGGCATCGTGACGATCCTGCATGAACGCATGCACCAGATCGATCGGTTCCGCGAGGATTTTGGCCTAGGAACGAAGTGAATGAGACAGGCAATTGGAGTCGCACTTTTTCCCGCCGGTTTGACGCCGGTCGTCGGACTTCTAGCTCTGTGGGTCTGCTCGCGACACATGTACACCGTCGGACTGTCGATGAATGTACGAGGAGTCACCGTCTTGGCGCTCCTGACCCTTTTCGACTTATGCTGCCTTGGGGTGGGCCTTCATCTTTTGCGCAAGCCACAATTTTCGGACTGATGCTCGGCTTCACCGGACCCGAGTTGCTTCCGCCCGCCGCTTCCGCTAAAAACCCCGGCTTTCCGGGCCGAACGAGCCGCGCGACCAGCCTTAAGGGGCTGGAAATTCAAGGACTTACGTCATGAGCCAGATTCAGGAACTCGCCGCCCAAAGCCGCAGCGGCACCGGCAAAGGCCCGGCCTACCAGACCCGCCAGAAGGGCCTGATCCCCGCCGTCGTCTATGGCGGCGGCGACGCGCCCGAGAACGTCGCGCTCGACCGTCACGAGCTCGAGCGCCATGCGCTGAACGGCACCTTCCTGACGACCCTCTTCATGCTCGACGTCGCCGGCAAGAAGACCCGCGTCATTCCGCGCGAGATGCAGCTCGATCCGGTCAGCGATCGCCCCGTCCATATCGATTTCATGCGCCTGCCCGAGGGCGCAACCGTCCGCCTCGCCATCCCCGTGCGCTTCAAGGGCCAGGAATCCTCGCCCGGCATCAAGCGCGGCGGCGTGCTCAATATCGTCCGCCACGAGATCGAGCTTCTCTGCCCGGCCGACAAGATTCCGGCCTTCATCGAAGGCGATCTCTCCGCCCTCGACATCCATGACACGCTGCACATCTCTGCGTTCACGCTGCCCGAAGGCGTCAAGCCCGTCATTCACGACCGCGACTTCACCGTGGCCTCGATTGTGGCGCCCACCAGCGTCATCGAAGAGCAGCGCGCGGCGGCGGCCGCTGCAGCAGCTGCAGCGTCGGCCCCGGTCGTCGAAGCCGCAGCGGAAGGCGCCGCAGCGGCCCCTGCGGCAGCAGGTGCAGCACCGGCAGCCGGTGCGGCCGCAAAGCCCGGTGCGGCCCCCAAGGCGCCCGAGAAGAAGTAGCGGCAGGAGCTGTTTGATTTGTCGCGCTTCCGGACGCAAAAGTGCTGCACACTTTTGCTGCAATCGCCATTTGATTTGTCGCGCTTGCGGACGCAAAAGTGCTGCACACTTTTGCTGCAATCGCTTTGACCTCCGGCCATGCCCGACACCGCCCTTCTCATCGCCGGCCTGGGCAATCCCGGCGGGGAATATGCGCGCAATCGCCACAATGTCGGCTTCATGGCGGCGGACGTCATCCACGACCGCTACAAGTTCGGCGCCTGGCAGAGACGCTTCCAGGGCCATCTGGCGGACGGCACGATCGGCGGCCGCAAGGTTCACCTCCTGAAGCCGCAGACCTACATGAACGAGAGCGGGCGCTCCGTGGGCGCGGCGCTGCATTTCTACAAGCTGCCGCTCTCGGCCCTCGTCGTCATCCATGACGAGCTCGATCTGGCAGCCGCCAAGCTCAAGGTGAAGACGGGCGGCGGCGACGCGGGCAACAACGGCGCGCGCTCGATCACGGCGGCGCTCGGTCCCGATTATCGCCGGGTGCGGATCGGCATCGGCCATCCCGGCGAGAAGCGCCGCGTGCACAGCCATGTGCTGGGCAACTTCACCAAAGCCGACGAAGACTGGCTCGTGCCGATGCTCGACGCGATCGCGGAAGCCGCGACCTTCCTTGCCAAGGACGACGATCCGGGGTTCATGAACAAGGTGGCGTTGATGCTTCATCCGCCGGAGAAGAAGCCGAAGCCGGAGAAAGACTCGTAATGGGATTCAAATGCGGCATCGTGGGGTTGCCCAACGTGGGCAAGTCGACGCTTTTCAATGCGCTGACGCAGACGGCGGCGGCGCAGGCGGCGAACTATCCCTTCTGCACGATCGAACCCAATGTCGGCGACGTGGCCGTGCCGGACGCGCGTCTCGACAAGCTCGCCCAGATCGCCAAATCGGCACAGATCGTCCCCACGCGCATCACCTTTGTCGATATCGCGGGCCTCGTGCGCGGCGCCTCGAAAGGCGAAGGGCTCGGCAACCAGTTCCTTGCCAACATCCGCGAAGTGGACGCCGTCGTGCACGTGCTGCGCTGCTTCGAGGACGACGACATCACCCATGTCGAAGGCCGCATCGATCCCGTGGGCGACGCCGACACGGTCGAGACGGAATTGATGCTCGCCGACCTCGACAGCCTCGAGCGGCGCATCGGTGCACTCGAGAAGAAAGCCAAGGGCGGGGACAAGGAATCCAGGGAACAGTTCGCGCTGATGTCGAAGGCGATCGCGCTGCTGCGCGAGGGCAAGCCCGCGCGCGATGCCGATCTGACACCGGAAGAACGCGAATCCTATCGCCAGCTTGGGCTGATGACGGAAAAGCCCGTGCTCTATGTGGCGAATGTCGAGGAGGGCTCCGCCGCGACGGGGAACAAGTACTCCAAACTCGTCGAAGAGAAGGCCAAGCGCGAAGGCGCGGGCTGCGTGGTGATTTCCGCCCGCATCGAAGAGGAAGTGGCGCAGCTCGGCGAAGAGCGCGGTGAGTTTCTGAAAACCCTCGGGCTCGAAGAGCCGGGCCTCAACCGTCTCATCCGCGCAGGCTATGCGCTTCTGGGCCTCATCACCTTCTTCACGGCAGGACCGAAAGAGGCACGCGCCTGGACGATCACCAAAGGCTCGCGCGCGCCGCAGGCGGCCGGCGTCATCCACACCGATTTCGAGAAAGGCTTCATCCGCGCCGAGACCATCGCCTATAACGACTACGTCGCGCTTGGTGGCGAAGCGGGCGCGCGCGACGCCGGCAAGATGCGACTCGAAGGCAAGGACTACGTCGTCGCCGATGGCGACGTGATGCATTTCCGGTTCAATGCTTGAGGCTTCTTTCTGGAGTGCCGGCAAGATGCCGGCGGTCCCAGCAAGAAACACCGACGGTTGAGCATCTTGCTGGGACCGCCGGCGTCTCGCCGGCAGCTGAGTTAAACAAAGTCACTGAGCGATGAGCAACAAGCTCCTTCACTTCGAAGATTTCGCCGTCGGACGCAAATTCGTCGGCGGGCCGTATCGCGTCACCAAGGACGAGATTTTCGAATTCGCGCGCGAATTCGATCCGCAGCCGCATCACCTCGATGAAGAGGCCGCGAAACAGTCCATGCTGGGCGGGCTCTCGGCGTCCGGCTGGCAGGTGAGCGCCATCGCCATGCGCCTTTTCGCCGACGCCGTCATCCTCAAGACCGCCAACCTGGGCGGACCGGGCTGCGACGACGGCCGCTGGATGAAGCCCGTACGGCCCGGCGACGTGCTGATGTTCGAGACCGAAGTGCTGAGCGTAAAGGCTCCCGCGAGCCGGCCTGAATTCGGCTTTGTGAAATTCGTCTGGCGTCTTTTCAATCAGCGCGGTCAGGTGGCGGAATTCGTGGTGACCACGATGCCGGCGCGGCGCGGAGCGTGACGATGATCTGGTTCGAAGACGTCGAAATCGGCACCAAGCGCGACCTCGGCACCTACACCTTCACCGAAGACGAGATCATCGCCTTCGCGAAGAAATACGATCCGCAGATTTTCCACATCGATCCGGACGCGGCGAAGAAGACCATGTTCGGCGGGCTGATCGCATCCGGCTGGCACACCGCCGCCGTGTGGATGAAGCTTGCCATTGCCGACCGCGACCGCGCCAGGCGCGAAGGCAAAACCCTCGGACGCAGCGGCGTCTCCCCCGGCTTCGAGGACTTGCGCTGGATCAAACCGGTGCGCCCGGGCATGACGTTGCGCTACACGTCGGAGACGATCGAAAAGATCGAACTCAAGTCGCGCAAGGACATCGGCCTCGTCAAAAGCCGCAACGAAGCCTATGACGAGGCAAGCGGCGAGCTCGTCTTCAGCTTCATCGGCAAAGGCTTCGTGCAACGACGCCCCGCGACATAATTCCAGACTCCCGCGAAGATTTCACGGCCCGCAAAGATTTACCACTGAGGCGGTGAGAGAGCGAGCACGATGCGGACGATCGAGAACGATCTTCTGACAGAGAAGATCATTGGCTGCGCCATTGAAGTACATCGCGGATTAGGTCCCGGACTATTGGAATCGGCCTATGAAGAATGTCTTTGCTTCGAGCTACGACAAGCGCAGTTGGGTCACCGGAAAGAGGTCCGGCTTCCGATCTTATACAAAGCCGTGAAACTCGATTGCGGCTATCGCATGGACATCGTCGTCGAGGATCGTGTTGTGATCGAGCTGAAGACGGTCGATCGCCTGATGCCGATCCACGAAGCGCAACTGCTGACGTATTTGAAGCTGAGCCGGATCAAGACGGGATTATTGCTGAACTTCAACTCAGCCGCTCTGAAAGACGGGCTTCGCCGCTTGGTTTTGTGAAGTTCGCGCTGCTTCTTGCTGGAGCAAAAAGTTGGCGCGCCTTCGCGCGCCGATCCTTTTTCTCACTGCCTCACCGCCTCAGTGGTAAATCTTTTTATTGCTAGACGCCGCGCTGTTGTTGCAGAGTCAAACGCAGAACAATTCAAGGGAGAACACACATGGCGCACGGCACGATGACCAAAATGAAAATGAAAGACGGCGCGGAGATCGGCGTCTATCGCGTGGAACCCAGGGGCAAACGCCGCGGCGGGCTCGTGCTGATCCAGGAAATCTTCGGCGTCACGGATCACATCAAGGAGCTTTGCGACGGTTACGCGGCGGACGGCTATGAAGTGCTGGCGCCGGCGCTCTACGACCGCGAAGCGCCGGGCTTTCAGGCGACCTACAGTCCGGAGGACATCCAGAAGGGGATCAAGATCGCGCGCGAGCTTCATCCCTTCGAACTGTCGATCGCCGACACGGGCGTGTGCGTCGATGCACTGAAGAGCAAAGGTCCCGTGTTCATCACCGGCTATTGCTATGGCGGCACGGTGACCTGGGCGGCGGCCTGCCGGTGCGACGGCCTGGCGGCGGCGTCCGGCTATTACGGCGGCAATATCGCGCAGATGGTGGACTGGAAACCCAAGTGCCCGACCATCCTGCATTTCGGCAAGCATGACGATCACATCCCGCTCTCAGTCGCCGAGCAGATCGGGAAGCTCCATCCCGACGTGACGTGCTACATCTATGACGCCGGCCACGGCTTCAATTCGGACCGCCGCGCCGATTACAACGAAGCCTGCGCCAAGCTGGCGCGCGAGCGGACGCTCGAGCTGTTTCGGGCCAACGGCGGATAGGCGTCGCCGTCCGTCGCCGCTTGCGCCAGATCAAAGGCAAGTCGCCGCAGGTCGTTTAATCTTTCGTGCACAGGTTCGCGAAGGAGCAAAACATGATCGGACGTCTTCGGCTTTCGGCGGCCGCAATCGCAATCGGCAGCGTGACATTGGCGGGCGCCGTTCTGGCCGCCGATCCGCATGCCGGCGGAGGAGTCCACGGCGGCGGCGGCGTTCACGGAAGCTTGGGCTTCCACGGTGGAATGCCGGCGCACGGCTTCCACGATGCGCCACCGGGCTTTCACGGCGCGCTGCCGCATGGCGGCGCTTCGCCTTCGTTCCGCGGGCCGCATGGCGGCGGCGTCGCCGGACATTTCGGCACCTTCCATGGCCACGACTTCGCGCATTTCTCGGCGGGTGAGCGCGCGGCGTGGGAAGGCGGCAGTTGGCGTCACGCCTGGCACAACGGCCATTACGGCTGGTGGTGGTTCGCCGACGGCCTGTGGTTCTTCTACACGGCGCCGATCTATCCGTATCCGCCCTATGTCGGGCCCGACGCCTACTACGACTACTACGACGAGAACGGAGCGCCCCCGTATTACTGGTATCACTGCGAAGATCCGCAGGGCTATTACCCCTATGTGCAGCAATGCAACGGACCTTGGGAGCCTGTCCCGCCCAATGCCCCCTGAGGCGACAGGCGCCATGGCGGCGCGATTTCCCGATGCGGGAATCGCGCCGCGCCCCTTTTAACGCAAGCTTGCCTCGATATTGCCGCCGTCGACGGTGAGCGTGGCCGCCGTCGTCTTCTGCGCGGTGGCGAGATAGACGAAGGCGTCGGCCACGTCGTCCGCCGTCACTTCGCGGCCGATGAGATTGTTGCTCATATAGTCGCTGTGCGAAACGCCGCGCGCCTTCGAGCGCGACGCGATCATGTCGTCGGTCAAAAGCCCTGACCGGATGCGGTCGGCGTTCACCGCGTTGGAGCGGATACCGTCCTTGCCGTGGTCTAGCGCGTATTGCTTCATCAGGAACAGCGTGGATGCTTTCGGCAGGCCGTAAGGCCCGAAATCCTTGCCCGGATTGATCGCCTGCTTCGACGTGTTGAACAAGAGACAGCCGCCGGTCCCCTGCGCGTCCATGATGCGCACCGCGTTCTGCGCGACGGATTGGTGCGCAAAGAAGTTGAGTTCGAAGGACTGGCGCAAAGTCGCCTCGTCCACGTGACCCACCCTGCCCTGCCAGGCGGCGCCCGCGTTGGAGACGACGATGTCGACGCCGCCGAATTTCTTCGCCACCGCATCGAACGCGGCGCGCACGTCGTCGGCGTTCGTCACATCGCAGGCGAGCGCGAGGCCCTTGATCGATTTGGCGACAGCCTGCGCGGCCGCAAGATCGCGATCGAGCACGGCCACTTCCGCGCCGGCCCGGGCCAGCGCTTTGGCCGTCGCCGCCCCGATGCCCGAGCCGCCGCCCGTGACGACGGCCACCTGACGCGCCAGCGCCTTCTCGGCCGCCTTGCCGAGCTTGGCCTGCTCCAGCGACCAATATTCCACATCGAACATGTCGGCTTCGGAGATCGGCGTGTAGGTGCCGATGGCTTCCGCGTCGGTGATGACTTCCACCGTGTTCTCGGCGATGTCGGCCGCGATCGCGGCATCCTTCGCCGACGCGCCGAGACCGAACAATCCCACGCCCTGCACGAGGATCACGCGCGGCAACGGATCGAGCTCCGTTTTTTTGGGTTCTGCGCGGACGTTATTGCGGGCGAAATAGTCGTGATAATAGGCGACAAACTTGCCGACCGCGTCTTTCACATGGGCGGACCATTCGTCGAGTTTTCCCGCCTGCGGCGCCGGCACGAGCAGCGGCCAGTTCTTGGTGCGGATGGTGTGATCGGGTGTCACCACCCCCTGCCAGGAATAGCGCGGCAGCTCCTGGCCGCTCACATAGTTCAGGATCGCCGGCGACGTGCGGAAATCGAGCACCTGACGCTTCACGGTGCCGGCAAGTTCGTCGCGGGAGATGGCGCAGGCGCCGCGCAGGATGGGCGCGATCTCCGCCACGCTCGCAAGCTTCTCCGGCAACCGCGCGGCGACGAGTGTCTTGCGGCCCTTGGCCAGGCGCTCTTCGGCGAGCGTCACGAATTCGATCATGCGTTCGTAGGACTGCTTCGCGCTGTCGCCGAAGGTGAAGATGCCGTGCTGCAGGAGCACGAGGCCTTCGACGTCGCGGTTCTTGTCGAACACGTTGGCGACGCTCTTGGCGAGCGCGAAACCGGGGATCGTATAAGGCACATAGGCCACGCGATGGCCGAACACCTCGCGCGCGACCGCTTCGCCGTCCGGCTGATCGGTCAGCGCCAGCACGGCGGTGGAATGCGTGTGGTCGATCACCTTGTGCGGCAGGAACGCATGCAGCAACGTCTCGACCGACGGATTGGGCGCGGAGGAGTCGAGCAGATTGACGCGCTGGAAATTGACCATGTCCTCGTCGGAGAGCTTGTCGAGCGTGCGCAGACGGCGCAGCGGCGCAAGGCGCACGGCCGGAAGGCCAGCGGGCTCGATGTTGCCCATATCCCAGCCCGAGCCCTTGATGCAGATCACTTCGACGGTATCGCCGAGCAGGTCCGTCATGTGCGTCTTGACCGACGTGTTGCCGCCGCCATGCAGCACGAGCTTCGGATCGCTGCCCAGAAGCCTGGTGGTGTAGACGCGCTCCGCCAGATCCTCGCCCACGCCTTTGGCGGCGTAGGTTTTGATGAAGCTTCGGACCTCGGCGTCGGACCAGCGGGATTTCATGGCAGCAGTTCCACTTCGTTTGTCGTTCAAATACCAAATTGTCATGGCCCGCAAATGCGGGCCACCCAGTTGGAGGAAACATTATTCCAGACGATAAGACCGCAAGCTAAGCGAAATCTGCTCCCCTTGAGATTATGTCACCTGGGTGGCCCGCATTTGCGGGCCATGACAGCCTGTTACAAAAACAATTCCGTCACGCCTTCCCTTTGCGTTCGGGGAAGAGGGACAAAAGGCCATCGACGCTTGCCGCGCAAGTGCCGCGCTCGGTGATGAAACCCGTGACGAGGCGCGCGGGCGTCACATCGAAGGCCGGGTTGGCGCCGGGGCTTCCGGGTGCCGCGATCTCGACCGTCGCAAGGCCGCCGTCGGGCAGACGGCCGGTCATTTTCAAGAGTTCGTCGGATGAGCGCTCCTCGATCGGAATGTTGCGGCCGGATTGGAGCGTCCAGTCGATGGTCGAAGACGGCAGCGCCACATAGAACGGCACGGCGTTGTCATGCGCGGCGAGCGCTTTCAGATAGGTGCCGATCTTGTTCGCGACGTCGCCGTTCGCCGTCACGCGGTCGGTGCCCACGATGCAGAGATCGACGTCGCCCGCCTGCATGTAATGTCCGCCGGCATTGTCGGCGATGATGGTGTGCTTCACGCCGTGGCCGCCGAGCTCGAAGGCCGTGAGCGAGGCGCCCTGATTGCGCGGCCGCGTTTCGTCCACCCACACATGCAGCGGAATGCCCGCGTCATGCGCCATGTAGAGCGGCGCCAGCGCCGTGCCCCAGTCCACACAGGCGAGCCAGCCGGCGTTGCAATGCGTGAGCACGTTGAGCGTCTTGCCGTTCTTCTTCGCTGCGGCGTCGCGCAGGATCTTGAGCCCATGTTCGCCGATGGAACGACAAGTCTCGACGTCTTCGTCGGCGATGCGGGCGGCTTCTTCCCAGGCGAGCGCGGCGCGTTCGGCGCGCGGACGGTTGCGCAGGTGATCGCGCATGCGCTTCAGCGCCCAATGCAGATTGACGGCCGTCGGCCGCGTGGCGAGGAGCAGCTCGTGGGCGCGATCGAGCGCTTCGTCGGAGGCGTCTTCGCGCATCGCCAGCGCCATTCCGTAAGCCGCCGTGGCGCCGATCAGCGGCGCGCCGCGCACGATCATGGCTTTGATCGCATGCGCCGCATCCTGGACGTTACGCAGCGTGACGGTTTCGAAGCGATGCGGCAGCTTGGTCTGGTCGATGATCTCGACCCCGCCGTCCCCGCCTTCGCGGGCCGGCCAGATGGTGCGGTAATGCCTGCCGGAGATTTTCATGACCGCATTGTCCTTACTCGGGCGCCAACGAAAGGCGCGCCCAATACAGCCTCATTCCCGGCAATGCAAACGTTAATTGCGGCTACCGCCTCCGGCTTCCGAACGTCTTCGGGGCACCCGGGCGCTTTCCGGTGCGGCGCTTGACGTAACCCTGCTTGGAGGCGCGCGATTTTTCGATCCGCGGCGCCGACGGATCGGATTCGTCGGAAATGCTCCGGAAGGCGTCTTCGACCGCCGCTTCGACCGTCGACTGGCGCGCGAAGGGATCGTCGGCGATGGCGAGTTCCGTGGCCTGCAGGCGCTTCAGCTCGTCGCGCAGCCGCGCGGCCTCCTCGAATTCGAGATCGGCGGCGGCTTCGCGCATACGTTTCTCGAGATCGGCGATGTGAGCCTTGATGTTGTGGCCGATGAATTCCTTGCCGTCTTCGGACATGCCCGTATCGACGATCACGTGATCGCGCTCGTAGATCGAGCCCATGATGTCGCCGATCTGCTTCTTGATGCTGGCCGGCGTGATGCCGTGCTGGGTGTTGTACTCGGTCTGCTTCTCGCGGCGGCGCGAGGTTTCCGCCATCGCGCGCTCCATCGAGCCGGTGACCTTGTCGGCATAGAGGATCACGCGGCCGTCGATATTGCGCGCGGCGCGGCCGATGGTCTGGATGAGCGAGGTTTCGCTCCTCAGGAAGCCTTCCTTGTCGGCATCGAGAATGGCGACCAGCGCGCATTCGGGAATGTCGAGGCCTTCGCGCAGGAGATTGATGCCGACGAGCACGTCGAAGGCGCCCAGACGCAGATCGCGGATGATCTCGATGCGCTCCAGCGTCTCCACGTCCGAATGCATGTAGCGCACGCGGATGCCCTGCTCATGCATGTATTCCGTCAGGTCTTCCGCCATCTTCTTCGTCAGCGTGGTGACGAGCGTGCGATAGCCTTTCTTCGCCACGTCGCGGCATTCGGCCAGCAGGTCGTCCACCTGGTGCTCGACGGGACGGATTTCCACCGGCGGGTCGATGAGACCGGTCGGCCGGATCACCTGCTCCGCGAAGACGCCGCCGGTGCGCTCCATTTCCCACGGGCCGGGCGTTGCAGATACGTAGACTGTCTGCGGCCGCATCGCGTCCCATTCCTCGAACTTGAGCGGACGGTTGTCGATGCAGGACGGCAGGCGGAAGCCGTATTCCGCGAGCGTCGCTTTCCGGCGATAGTCGCCGCGATACATGCCCCCGATCTGCGGCACGGTCACGTGGCTTTCGTCCACGAAGACGAGCGCTTCGTCGGGCAGATATTCGAAAAGCGTCGGCGGCGGCTCGCCGGGTTTGCGTCCCGTCAGCCAGCGCGAATAGTTCTCGATGCCGGCGCAGGAGCCGGTCGCCTCGATCATCTCGAGATCGAACAGCGTGCGCTGTTCGAGGCGCTGCGCTTCCAGAAGCTTGCCGTTCTCGCGGAACCAGTCGAGCCGCTGGCGCATCTCCTCTTTGATGCCCCTGGCGGCCTGCGCCAGCGTGGGGCGGGGCGTCACATAGTGCGAGTTCGCATAGACCTTGATCTGCTCGAGGCTCGCCGCTTTCTTGCCGGTCAGCGGATCGAACTCGACGATGGAATCGACTTCGTCGCCGAACAGTTCGATGCGCCAGGCGCGGTCTTCATAATGCGCCGGAAAAAGATCGATGGTGTCGCCGCGCACGCGGAAGGAGCCGCGCACGAAATTGTCGTCGTTGCGCTTGTACTGCAGCGCCACGAGGTTCTTGATCAGGTCGCCCCGGTCGAGGCGTTCCTTCGCCTTCACCGACACGGCCGTGCCGGAGTAGGTCTCCACCGCGCCGATACCGTAGATGCACGACACCGACGCCACGATGATGACGTCGTCGCGTTCGAGGATCGCGCGCGTCGCCGAATGGCGCATGCGGTCGATCTCTTCGTTGATGGAGGAATCCTTCTCGATATAGGTGTCGGTGCGCGGGATATAGGCTTCCGGCTGGTAGTAGTCGTAATACGAGACGAAATATTCGACGGCGTTCTCCGGGAAGAAACCTTTCATCTCGCTGTAGAGCTGGGCCGCCAGCGTCTTGTTGGGCGCCAGCACCAAGGCCGGGCGCTGCAGCTGCTCGATCACCTTCGCCATGGTGAACGTCTTGCCCGAGCCCGTGACACCCAGAAGCACGAGATCGCGTTCGCCCGTATTGGGCGAAGGTCCAATGCCGCCGGTGAGATCCGCGATTGCGGTGGGTTGATCGCCGGCGGGCGCATATTCCGAAACGAGCTTGAAGCGCTTGCCGCCCTCGGATTTCTCGGGCCGTGCCGGTCGATGCGGGACAAAAGCCGCCAATTCCGCGCCAGACATCGCAGGTGCCACGGGCGCCGTCACGCCGGGCCCGCGAAAACGGGCCGACGCTTCCGACACGCCCGACCCGATCGGCCGGAACCCTGATCCGTTGTTGTGCGCCATACGTGACAATATAGGGCACGCAACCCGAATGTGCAGCCGGGTTTCCCCCAAAAATGCACGTTTTTCGCAACGATTCGTTCGCCTTGCGCGCAGAAGTTCGATTGACAGTTCTTTACCGCCACGCGCAAAATTCATCCGTATCCGGGGAGTGTGAGCGTTATGGCGGATACCCATGTGGGGTACGGTCCGGGCGCTGCGCCAGCAGGAAGCGCGGCAGAACGGCTCCGCACCGTTGCGATCGTCGTGTACGTTCTTTACCTGCTAGCAGCGCCCTGCATCGGTCTGACGATGCTGATCGGCGCCGTTATCGCGTATACGCGAAAGAACGAAGCAAAAGGCACGGCGTTCGAAAGTCACTTCGCCAATGCAATCGACGTCTTTTGGGTAAGTTTGGTGGTCGGGATTGTAGCGATGCCGCTGTGGCCGCTGTTCTTCCTGGGCTTCTTCATTCATGCGGCGCTTCTGATCTGGGTTCTTTACCGTTCGGTCAGGGGCCTGATGCGCGCCATCGAATGGCAGCCCTACGATCAACCGCAGGTCTAGCGCGTTTCTTTCGGCCGGAAAAAGACGAAGGCGACGACGCCAACCATGAGTGCAAGCGCGATGCTGTAAGGCATCGTATCGCCGAGGTTTGTCGCGACCACGGCAGCCTCGTGGAAGCTCATGCCCATTTTTGCGCCCCACAGCACGCAATCGCCGATGCCGTCTTCGTTGATCTGGCAGCCGTCATACGTCGAAGCATAAACGGCCGCGATGGGCAGGAGCACGGCAGAAATCGGGAAAAGCAAAAGCCCCATCGACGCCATCAGCGGCTTGCGCACGGAAAGCGCCAGCACGGCGGAGACCAGCGCGATCATCAGCACCAGAAACGTGTTCGAACCGATCACCCAGGCGAGCGCGAGCGTGTCGCGCAAGCCGCCGCCCAGCGCCAGGCCGTGACATAGACCGGGGCCCGGTTCGCAGCCCAGCGCTGCCAGCCTTACAATCCACACGAGAACCGACGGGCCGATGAGCAACGCCGCACAGAGCCCCCAAAGGCACACGGCGTAAGACAGACGCGGCGCGGTTTGCGCGGTTTCATCGAAATCGTGGTCAAAACTGTGCATGTTGCCGATGTTAAGCGGATTGCGCGTGGTTTGCTTAAGAAAGTGATGCAATGCTTAATTCGGTTAATGAAGTTAATGAGGCCGCAATGCTGGCGGCAGCGCACCCGTCAGAGTTGTCCACCTTCCGTTGCGAATTTGGGCAAGGAATCCCGTGCGGAAGCCCACGTGATCATGCGGCGTGAAGACGACGGGAATGCCGTCATAGTCCGGATCCTTCCACGGCGACATGAGTTCGAGCATGCGGGCGACGCGGCGCGGTGTGGGGCCGGCGCCGGCCCGGCGAAGCGCTTCGGCAAAGACGCGCGCATCGAGATAGGCGCGCAGGGCTTCGGCCGACGCGACCGTGCCGAACCGCTGTTCGTAACGGCGCACCCAGGCGCGCAGTTTCGCGTCCTTATCGTCCGGGTACGGAATGGGGGTGGCGGCGACCGCGTAGAGGCCTGCGACGGCGCGTCCGCCGAGTGGCGGCAATTCCGGCACATAGCACGCCGCATCGCAGAGGAAGACGGGAAGCCAGTTTTGCGGGACGGCCTGCTGCATGGCGACGGTCGCGTCCTGCGGAACGCCGCCCAGGACGACGAGTTCGGCGCCCGCTTCGCGCAGCCCCGCCAGCGCCGCGGTAAAGTTCAGCTCGCCCGGACGGAAGCCCGCAACGCCGACGGGACGCGCCCCCTCCGCGGCCAACGCGTCGGTCGCGCCTTTCAGGACCGCCTGGCCCAGCGTGTCGCTGCGATAGAGCACGCCCACCTTCAACGGTCCGCGCTCGGCGAAGATGGCGCGCAGGCCGACGGCAATCTGCTCCGCTGCCGGCAGATCGATAGCGAATTCCAGCGATTGCTGCGGGACGTAGGTTTCGTCGACCGACGCGAACGGGAAGAGATGCAGCGTGCCGCTGTTGAGCACCAGCGGCATGGTCTTCGCGACGGGCGGCGTGCCCACGGGGCACAACACGGCCAGAACGTGGTCGCGCGTGAGAAACACCTTCACCGCGCTCATCGCCTTGCGCGGGCTGTAGCCGTTGTCGGCGACAAGGAGGCGTATTTTCCGTCCGTTCACGCCGCCCTTCGCATTGATCTCGTCGAAGGCCGTCTCGAGGCCGTTGCGCACGGCCGTGCCCAGTTGCGCGAGCGGGCCCGAGAGATCGACATGCGTGCCGACGACGATGTCGTTCGGTCCGGCGCCGTGGTCCGGCGCGGCGGCGCCCAGGGCAAGCGACAGCGTCGCGCCCGCAAAGGCACACGAAATCCGCGCGAGATTGCGCTGGATGTTTTTCAAGCCGCGGTCGACGGCCGCGCCTTCACGCGCGCGAACCAATTGGCGAGATTCTTGTTCGCAGGATCGAGCGGCTGCCCCACCTGTCCGCCGAAATCGATGAAGGCGTAGAGCAGGATGTCGGCGAGCGTAAAGCGCTTGCCGCAGATATATTCGCGATCCGCTATCTGCTGCTCGAGCCACTCGATGCGGTTGCGCGCGATCTTCTTCAGGCCGTCCGCCGCTTCGGGCACGGTGACGATACGGTCCTTGAACAGCGGCAGGCCCTGGCTGAAGCGGAAGCCGTTGGCCATCGGTTCGCAGATGTTGAGATCGACGCGGCGTGTCCACATGCGCGTTTCGGCCTTCTCTTCGGGCGTCTTGCCGATGAGCGCCGGATTGGGATGCGTGTCTTCGAGGTATTCGCAGATCGCCGTGATCTCGCAGACCGTCTTGCCGTCATCGAGTTCGAGCGCCGGCATCTGTCCGTGCGGGTTCTTACCGAGATACGGGTCCCTGCGGTTGTCGCCTCGCATCAGGTCGATCTCGACCTTCGGAATCTCGACGCCCTTCTCCGCCATGAACATGCGCACGACGCGTGGATTGGGTCCGACGGAATTGTAGAATTTCATGAGCGTGCCCTCCGCGAAGTTGGACGCGGACGTTAGGCAACGCCACGCGAATGGTCAATTCGCGCGCTCCGTGAAAACCGCGTAAGGCGTTGTGCGGTTATTCTGGAAATCTTAAGCCCGCCAGGACCAGCTTTTTTCCTGCTGTCCCGCGCCCGCGGCGCTGCCCTCGACATCGACGCGTCCACGCAGTTCGCCGCCCGGCTCGATTTCGAGCTGGCCGTACGTCACTTGCCCATTGAACACGCCCGTGCGGCGGATGGTCAGCTTGCCGGACACATGCAGCGTGCCTTCGAAGCGCCCGGCGATCTCGGCCTGGACGACTTCCGCCTTGCCGGTGACGACGCCGCCGTTGGCGACGATGATCTGGCGCGCACGCACCTTCGCGTCGACTTCACCTTCGACTGTCAGCGTGCCGCAGGACATGATCTCGCCCTTCAGCTTGACGCCTGCGCAGGCCACGAGAGCGCCGTCGGTCGCCTTGGCGGAAGCCATGGGCTTGCGCGCCGGCGCGTCGCTTGCGGGCGGCACGTCGGTCTGCACTTCGGCAGACTCTGACGAATAGATCGATTGCAAACGTTCCATGGCCTCACCGATTGTGTGGTCGGTCTTTGGAGCAACCGCTCCGCCGCCCGGCTTCGTCATCGAACCTGCCTGGAAGTCTGCGCCCCCATTCTGTTTCATCGACATGTCGGTCCCCTTTCAGACCTTCCGCAACCGTCCCGTCCGAGGCGTCAAACGCCGGCCTTTTTCAGGCTTCGCGAAGACGCCAGCCGATCGAGCAGCCAACGTGACGCTTCGCGCGATCCGTGTCCGAAAGAATTCACTCCGCGCTATTCGACAATCCTACTTAACATCGGCACCCTTAACGTAAGGATAATTTGAACCATTCCGGGTCGCCCGGGCGGTTGCCGTCGGCGTATGTTGCTGCGGGAAACGGCCGCGCATCGCGCAAATCGCCGCGGATTCATTGGCTTTCCGGACGCAGACCGCCTTTGTTGCATTCGCGTGGCGCTCACCGCTACTGTTACGGCGGAGCGTGAGCCGTTTATGAAGAAGTTCTTAATTCTTGCCGGCGGTTGGTTCATGACGGTGGTCGGCGCCATTCTCACGCCGCTCCCGATGCCGCTGCCGTTCCCGTTTCCCATCGGCATCACGATGCTGCTGGTGGGTTGCGCGATTCTCACCACGCATTCAAAATCGTTCCGCCGCGGCATCCAATATATCCGCCATCACAATGGCTGGTTGTCGCGCGGCCTCGAATGGATCGCGCGGCACACATCCGAAGTCATCGAGAAGGTGACGCACCGCTTCACCCGCCATCGCGACGGCTGGCTGTCGCGCAAGGTGCGCGGGATCGGTACGCGCCTGCCCGCCATCATGAGAAACATGGTGCATCGCACGGCGCCGCATGCGCATGGCCGCAGGGCCCGGATGCGGTCGCGCGACGCCGGCGACGCCGTCTGATCCATGGCGATACCGTTCGAACGCAATTTCGATGCGCCTTTCGAAACGGACGTCGCGCTCAGCCCGCGCATCCATCGCATCCTGGCGCACAATCCGGGGCCTTTCACCTTCAAGGGAACCGGCGTCTATATGGTGGGCGACCGCGACGTGGCCGTCATCGATCCGGGGCCGGACATTCCCGAACATGTCGAAGCCTTGAAGCGCGCGCTCGCCGGAAAGACGCTCACGCATATCCTGGTGACGCACACCCACAGCGACCACTCGCCGGCCGCGAAGCCGCTCAAGGAATGGTCGGGCGCCAGGACCTTTGCTTTCGGACCGCACGGTTCGGGCAAGGCTGACGAAGGCGTCAAGATCGAAGAGGGCGGCGACATGGATTTTGTGCCGGACGTCTTCATACGCGACGGTGATGTGATCGAAGGGCCGGGTTACACCTTCGAATGCGTCTTTACGCCGGGCCACACATCGAACCATATGTGTTTTGCATTCAAGGAAGAGAAAGCGCTGTTCACGGGCGATCATGTTATGGGCTGGTCGACGACGGTGGTGGCGCCGCCCGACGGCGACATGGCGGCTTACGTGGCGAGCCTGCGCAAGCTTCTGCCGCGCGACGACGACGTATTGTGGCCCACCCATGGCGGGCCCGTGCGCGATCCGAAACCTTTTCTCAAGGCGTATATCGACCATCGCCTCGCACGCGAGGCACAGATCCTGGCAAGCCTGAAAGACGGCATCGACACCATTCCCGAGATCGTCGCGCGCCTCTACGCGGATGTCGACAAGCGCCTGCATCCTGCAGCCGCGCGCTCGGTGCTTGCGCACCTTATTCAGATGATGGGGGACGGGCGCGTGGCCGAAGACAGGCGCAACGGCATCGCGCATTATCGCCTGACGGCCTGATTCTCTGCCGAAAGCTTAATTGTTCTCGAAGCCCAGATTGCGCAGCGCAGCGTGGAGCATGCGCTTGTCGAGGGGCTTGGGAACAAACGGCCGGTCCGACCATTCGGGTGCCATCTCGCCGGCGGCCTGTCCCGACGAAAAGACGATCGGCACGTCGCGTGCGCGCAGCCTTTCCGCCAGGAGAATGATCGGCTCCCGGCCCATATTGATGTCCAGAATGGCGAGATCGGGCGAGACGAGCACGATCGCGTCGCGGGCGGCGCCGGTGTCATAGGCGATGTAGACCTGTTCAAAGCCCAATTCGGTCAGCATGCCCTCAAGCAACAGCGCCGTCGCCGGTTCGTCCTCGACGATCAGTACACGCATGGAGCGGCGCGAAATGGGCAAAACACGCTTCCCCCGAACGGCGTCGATTCGAATCCGCTATGTCAACTACTAGACCGACCAATGGTTCCCGCAAATGCTATCGCCTTCTCCCTCGCCGGGGAGGGGAAGTAGCCTGTGGTCAATTCTAATGCGCACGGAACCGAGGGCAGTTCCGCGCCGTCATTGTTCCGCACAACATTCTCAGCCAATCAAATCCTCAATTTGCTGCCGCGCGATGCGCTGGATGCGATGGCCGGCGGCATGGACGCAGTAGAGCTCCGCCGCGGACAATGCCTCTTCGAACCCGGCGACGAAGTCACCCAGGCACACTTTCCTCTTGATTCGACAGTCGTCGCCCTTGTGGTGCCGATGCGCGACGGGCGCACGGTCGAAGCCACCACCATCGGCCGGGAAGGCGCCATCGGGGGCACCGTGAGCCGCGGCCATCAACGGGCTTTCACCCGGGCCGTCGTGCACATTCCGGGCAACGCCGTGCGCATTTCGCTGAAGAATCTCGAAGCAGCGAAGCGCGCCGTGCCCGACGTGCACGATCTTCTGTCGCGCTATGAGGATTGTCTCATGGCGCAGGTTCTGCAATCCGTCGGCTGCGCGGCCGTGCATCCTCTCGAGGCGCGTTGCGCACGCTGGCTTCTCCTGATGCATGATCGCCTGCGGCAGCCCGACCTTCCGCTGACGCAGGAAATGCTGGCGGACATGTTCGGTGCGACGCGCACCTACGTGACACGCATCGCAAGTAGTTTGCAGAAGCGCGGTGCAATCGTTTCGCGCCGCGGAATAATCCACATCGAATCGCGCGAACTCCTCGAAGAAACGACGTGCGAATGTTACGGGCTGGTCCGCCAGCATTTCGAGCGCGTTCAACCAGGTTTGTATCCGGCGGGGGAACCATAGCGGTCGCGACGCTTTTCGTTAGCGCATAGATTGAAACAGTTACTTGCGCTTCGATGTCAAAAGATAGTGAAACCGGAAACCGTTTGCTGGACAGCTTATCGCCGCGGGATCGCCACATTCTTACGCCGGATCTGAGGCCGCTGACGCTCGACCGCGGCGACGTTCTTCTCGAACCCGGCGAAGACGTCGTGCAGATTTATTTCCCCGGTCCGGGCACGATCGCGGCGTTGGTGCTTCATCTGCATGACGGCAAGAGCGCGGAAGCGGCCATGATCGGCATGGAAGGCGCCATCGGCGGCATCATCAGCAATGGCGACAAACCTGCGTTCGCACATGGCGTCGCCGAAATCGCAGGGCCGGCGCTGAGGCTTTCGACGGATGCGCTGGAAGACGCGAAACAGCGTTCGCCGAGCCTGCGCGATCATTTCGCGCGCTATGCCGATTGCCTTCTCGCGCAGGTGCTTCAGTCCGTCGCCTGCAACGCCGTGCACGATTTCGATGCGCGGCTGGCGCGCTGGCTGCTCGCGACGCAGGACCGTTGTGGAAAAAACAACCTGAAGGTCACGCAGGATTTCATTGCGGACATGCTGGGCGTGCGCCGTCCCTATGCGACGCGCATTGCGGGGCAGCTCGAGCAAACCGGCTCCATCCACCGCGGCCGCGGCACGATTACCATCGTCGACCGCGCCAGGCTCGAGCGGCAAGCCTGCGAGTGCTACGGCTATCTCCGCAATCATTTCGAGCGGCTGTTGCCGGGCGTCTATCCCGCTTACGCGGATTAGAGCGGCGGTGCCGGTTGAGACGTCGATTTCACGACGAAACCCGCGGCCTCGAGGCGCTCGCAGATTTCCGACGCATGGCCCGCGTCGCGCGCTTCGACGACGAGGCCGAGATCGGCCGACTTCGCCGTGATGTCGCTCATCATGCGGTTGTGCGAGACCTTGAGGATATTGCCGCCGGCGTCGCCCACCAGCGTGGCGATGCGCGCCAGCAATCCCGGGCGGTCTTCGATCTCGACCGTAAGCGACAGGATGCGTCCCTCGCGCGACATCTCGCGCAGGATAACGTTCGACAGAAGCCGCATGTCGATATTGCCGCCAGAAAGCACGAGACCCACCTTGCGGCCGCGGAAAAGATCGGGATTGGCGGCGACGGCGGCATAAGCCGCGGCGCCGGCGCCTTCCACGACCGTCTTTTCGATCTCGAGAAGCGTGGCGACGGCGCGTTCGATTTCATCCTCGCGCACGAGCAGCACGTCCTTCACATGCGCGGCGACGAAGCGGCGCGTCAGCGCGCCCGGCTCCTTGACCGCAATGCCTTCGGCGATCGTCTGGCCGGCGCAAGGAAGGTTCGCGCCCTTGAGTGTGTCGTACATCGACGGATAGAGCCGCGCCTCGACGCCGTAGATCTCGATCGACGGCTTCAACGCCTTCGCCGCCACGGAAATGCCGGAGATCAGCCCGCCGCCGCCGATGGGCACGACGAGCACGTCGACATCGGGCGCGTCTTCGAGGAGCTCGAGACCGACCGTGCCCTGCCCCGCGATCACCGCCGGATCATCGTAGGGATGAATGAAAGTCAGGTCCTTTTCCGCCGCGATGGCGCACGCGCGCGCATAGGCCTCGCTCAGCGTCGTGCCGTCGATGACCACATGGGCGCCGAAATCCTTCGTGTGTTTGACCTTATTAAATGGCGTGCCTTCCGGCATGACGATCGTGGCCGGGATGCCGAGCCGTCCCGCGTGATAGGCGACGCCCTGCGCGTGATTGCCGGCCGACATGGCGGCGACGCCGCGTCTGCGTTCGTCCGGCGTGAGCGACATCAGCTTGTTGAGCGCACCGCGTTCCTTGAAGGATGCGGTGAACTGCAGATTTTCGAACTTAAGAAAGATCTGGCAATGCGCGATCTTGGACAACGTCAGCGAGCGGTGCGTGGGCGTGCGCTCGACCGCGTCGCGGATGGTCCTCGCGGCGGCACGGATATCCTCAAGCGAAACGTCGTCCGGGACCGCCACTTGGCTCATCGATCTCGCCCTTTCGTCCCAGCGCATACTGGCTGGCTTGCCGAGCCGAAGCTCGCGGAAACCGGCCCGCCTTCTCGCTTCGCGAGCGAAGGCTGGTAGCAGCGGAGGGATTTGAACCCCCGACCAAGGGATTATGATTCCCCTGCTCTACCACTGAGCTACGCTGCCCGAGCCAAGGCGGGCGGTTTAAGGGCGGGGTCCGGGCCTGTCAAGTTGACGGGCCGGCCATGCAAATGCCTGTGGTTTCCGGCATAGTGGCCGCGCTCAAAGACGGGAGATCACATGATCATCGGCGCCCATGTCATGCTGCAAAGTCGCGACGACAAGGCCGACCAGGCGTTCCTCACCGAAGTCCTGAAGCTCGCCTCCGTCGACGCCGGCGAGGGTTTTCTCATTTTCGGCCTGCCGCCCGCGGAGGTCGCCATCCATGCCGACGAGAGAAACGACGTCCATCGGCTGCATCTGATGTGCGACGACGTCGATGCGTTCGTGGAAGACATGAAACGTCGCGGGGTTTCGGTCCTGCCGCCGGTCAATCGCGGCTGGGGTACGGTCACCGAGGTCACGCTCCCCGGCGGGGGAACGCTGAGCGTCTACGAGCCCCATCACAGGCGGCCGCAGGCGAAAGCCCTCGCGGCGAAGAAAAAGAAAGCACCCGCGCGCAAGGCGGCGAAAAAGCCTGCCAAGAAAGCCGCGAAGAAGGTCGCGAAAAAGAAGAAGGCGAAGCGGCGGTAGAGCTTACGCGGCGCTGCGGATCGGTTCGGCGCGGGCGATCCAGCCGCCGCCCAGCACGCGCACGCCGTCTTCGGCGTAGAACACGCAAGCCTGGCCGGGCGCCACGCCCTCCTCGCCGCCCGCGATCTCGATCGTCGCACCGCCATCCTCGTGCGGCACCACGCGCGCCGGCACGCCCGCCCGCGTCGAACGCACCTTGACGAGACAGTCGTACGCTTCCATCGGCGCCAGCCAGTTCGTTTCCTTGAGCTCTATCGTGCGTGTACGGAGCAATTCGCGCGGGCCCACGATCACGCGCGCCTCACCTGCGTCGAGCCTGACGACGAACAGCGGCTCTTCATTGCCCGAAAGGCCGAGGCCCTTGCGCTGGCCGACCGTGAAATGAATGACGCCGTCGTGGCGGCCGAGCACGCGCCCCTTCGCATCGACGATATCGCCCGGCTTCATCGCATCGGGCCTGAGCCTGGCCACGAGCTTCGCGTAATCGCCGTCGGGCACGAAGCAGATGTCCTGGCTGTCGGGCTTTTCCGCCACGACGAGGCCGAGCTCCGACGCCAGCGCGCGCACGTCGCGCTTCATCAGACCGCCCAGCGGAAAGCGCAGAAAGGCCAGCTGTTCGCGCGTCGTCGCAAACAGGAAGTAGCTCTGGTCGCGGCCGGGATCGACAGCGGCGTGAAGCTCGGGCCCGCCTGCTCCGTCGACGCGCCGCACATAATGTCCGGTGGCGAGCGCGTCCGCGCCCAGCTCTCTCGCCGAAGCCAGCAGATCGACAAACTTCACACGTTCGTTGCAGCGGATGCAGGGGATCGGCGTTTCGCCGCGCGCGTAGGAATCCGCGAACTCCGTGATCACGCGATCGCGAAATCTGTTCTCATAGTCGAGCACGTAATGCGGGAAGCCGAGCGTCTCGGCGACGCGGCGCGCATCATAGATGTCCTGACCCGCGCAGCAGGCGCCCTTGCGCTTCGCCAGCTCGCCCTGGTCGTAAAGCTGCAGCGTGATGCCAACGACGTCGTAGCCTTCGCGCTTCAGCATCGCCGCCGTCACGGACGAATCCACCCCCCCCGACATCGCCACCACGACACGCGTGGCGGAGACGGGCTTTACGATGCCGAGGCTGTTGGGGGCGCTCATGGCGCAGGCGTATAGGGCCCACGCCACCGGCTGGCAAGCGTCAGCCTCCGGCGCTGGTGGTGGTGGGGAGATAGTTCAGAAGCGAAAGCTGGCCCATCTGCGCGGTCACCTCGAGGGCGGCCTGCAAGGCCGACTGGTTCTCGCTCAGATTGGTTGACGCCGTCGCCATGTCGACGTCCTGGATGTCGGAGGCAAAGCCCTGATAGAGTGTCGACATAGATTGCTGCTGGGTCAGGGCGGCCTGCAGCTCCTGATAGACTTCGCCGTTTGAACCGGACGCCTGATTGATCGTCTGGGAAGCCGTCTGCGCGCTCGGGATCTCGTTGGTGAGAAACGACGTCTGCGCCGACGTCAGCTGCGTGCCGAAATTGCCGTTCGCACCTGCATTGAAATTGGCGATGTCCTGCAGCGTCTGCATCAGCTGTGTGCCCACATTGGACGCGAGCACGTTCACCTGGACAGTTTGATTTTCTCCGACTTTTACGGAAGTTGACTGGGTCCCGTTGGTGAATGCCTGCGCGGCGGACGGCAGTGCCATCAGCTGTGCGAGCGTCGTCGTCGAAACCGGCGGCGTGGTGGAGTTGCCGCCGCTGTAGATATAGTTGCCGTTAGCATCCTGCGAATTCAGTATCTGCACCGCCTGCTCGAAGACGCTTTGCGCCTGAGCCATCAACGTGCCGCCGTTGCCGTTGGCGACGGCCGTCGTGAGGTCCTGCTGCAGCTGGCTTGCAAGCGATGACAGCTGGCTCAGCTGCGCATCCTGAAGATTGACTTGGTTGGAGGCGAGTTGTGCCGCCGACGCATAGCCGGTGGCCAGATTGCCCTGCGTCTGCGCCGATTCGAGCGCCGCGGTCTGATCGCCGATGCCACCATAGGTCGTCGAAACATATCCCGTGGCGACCTGGGTCTGCGTGTTTTGCAGCGCGGCCTCGTCCTGCTGGATGCGGGACAGCATGTACTGGCTCTGCGCCAGGGTGGAGACATTGCCGATCGTCATGTTCTGCCTCGCTAGCCTGTCTGGATCTGGAGAAGGGTGGTGTACAGCTGATCGGCCGCCGTCAGAACGCGCGCGCCGGCGCTGTAGGCCTGCTGATAAAGCACCATGTTGGACAGTTCGTTGTCGAGATTGACGCCTGAGACCTGCGACTGGTTTGTCTGCGCCTGCGTCAGCTGATCGCTGGCCGCGGTGTTGTTCTGCTGCACCGTCTGCGTGGTCGACGCGACGCTCTGATAGAAACTGTCGGCGTAATTTCCGAGCGACGTCGTCTGCGCGTTGAGACCGCCGGCGGCGGGGAACGTGAGCTGCGTGTTGCTCAGGTTCTGCAGTGCGAGCAAGCCGCTCGAATCGCCCGGGGCGACGACCGTGTCGCCCGCAACGGTCGATGCGCTGATCTGCGGCTCGGCGAAAGCGAGCTGCTGCTGTCCGTCCGCGATCACCGGATTGACGGCGAAGTTCACCGCCTGATTGATCGTCTGCTGACTGCCGAGGCCGAAAAGCTCGCTGAGGCTCATGCCGGTCGTGCCGCGCTGCGTCGAGTCGCTGGTGACGCCAAGCGAGTAACCCGAATAATTGCTACCCGGCGTCATGGTGAGCTGACCGCTCGAGGACAGCGAAAAACTCGCGGCGCCGCCGAACCCGGTGTTCAACGCGTTCACGATGTCGCCGATTGTCATGCCGGAATTGAGTGTCACACTCGCCGTGGGACCCGACTGGCCGTTCGGACCCGTCAACTGAAGATCGATCGTGCCGTTGTTGAATCCGCCGGCGTCCGTCGAGGACAGCCCCGTCGCCGAGATCGATGGCGCCGCCGAAGTGAAGAGATCGTTCAGGCCGAAGAACTGCGAGAAGCTCGTGCCACCGCGGCTCGAAGGATCAGAGGCGTCGTCCTGGACGACAATGCCGTTGGTCCCGGTGGCGCTGATCGAGAGCTGACCGTTGTTGAAGCTGGCCGAACCGTTGCTGCCGAGCGCGGAATTGAGCGCGCTGACGAAATCTCCCACGGTCGAGCCGATGCTGACGGGAGAGCCACCGTCGACGGACAGCGTCCCGGCGTCGAAATCGACGGCGATGTTGGAAACGAGATCGCCGCTCGAGTCGGTGACGGCGATGTTCGTTTGGCCGGTGAAGTTCATGCCGTCGGTCGAAAGCAGGCCGGTATCGCGGCCGTTGAGCGAGGTGGGCGGGGGATAGGCGGCGTTGGCGTTGTATTGCGCGTTGAAGCCGATCGCCGCCTGCTGCGCGAAATTGCCGAGCGCCTGCTGCAGGTTCGCAAGTGTGCCGTCGCGCATCTGGATCAGGCCGGTGATTTCGCCGGAGCCGAGATCGGGGTCGATCGACTGGCTCGGCCCCACGGGCAATCCCGTCAGCGCGTTGACGCTTTGCATCAGGACGGGCGCGTAGGAACCGTTCGAGGCGCCGCCGGCGCAGCTCAGCTGCGCGTAGGTGCTGTTGCCCACGAGATTGACGCCGTCCGTCGTCGACACGAGCATGCCGCCGTTCGACGTGGTCGTCGTCGACACGCCGATCAGCTGCGAGAGGTTCTGCACGACCTGGTCCCGCTGATCGAGCAGGCCCGAGGGCGGGCTGCCGGCCGCCTGCGATGTCTCGATCTCCTGATTGAGCTGGTAGATCTGCTGAAGATAGCCGTTCACCGAGCCGACATCGGTCACGACCTGCTGGTCAGCCTGGTTCTGGACATTGGTGATCGAGCCCGAAAGCGTCGAAACCGAGGAGGCGAACTGGTTGAGCGCGGTCAGGACCGACTGTTGACTGGTGCTGGTGGTGGGAGACAGCGCCGCTGAGCCGAGCGCCGTGAAGACGTCATCGAGTTGCGAGGGCAGGTCCGTGCCGCTGCCGACCTGGCCCAGCAGCGCGTTGACCTGGGTCAGGATGTTGTTCTGGGCGCTGTAGAGCGACGAGGACGACTGCGCCGACAGCGTCTGATCCGTCAGGAACTGGTTGGTGACGCGCTCGATGTCGGCGATTTCCACGCCGCCGAGCTGGCCGCCGACGGCCTGGGATTGTTCGTTGACGACGCGCTGGGCATAGCCCGGCGTGTTCATGTTCGAGATGTTGCTCGAAACGACGTCGAGGGCAGTCGTGTTCGTCTGCAGCGCCGACAGCGCGTTCGACATAATCCCGTTCAACGACACAGGCGGAACTCCGCGTGCACTATTGGTCCGCATCGCTGTTCGCAAGCCTCGTGCCACGGAAACGCCGCATCTTGCACGGAATTCCGCCTTTTCAAGGGACGAAACTCGGTTTTGGAGGCGGCACTGTTTGCCTGGGCGGCAGAACGTGCCTTGTGAAAGACGCGGCGTACACATCGCGTTCTCGCGCATATAAAGCGGGAAACAGGCATTTCCGCGAGTGGTCCGGGCTTTGCTACCGCGTTGGGCGGACAAAGAATGGTGCAGCTCGTGGCGTCAGCGGCGGCAAGCGCAATTGTGACGAGTGCGGCGGCTACGCAGGCCGCAGGCGGTCGTGCGCACCAGTCGGGCGCGGCTGCCGATGCGGGCGGCGGCTGGTTCGCCGATCTTCTCGCCGAGCTTCAGCAGGACGCGCAGCCTTCGCAGGATGCGGCCCAGACCGCTTCCGATCCGTCGCAACAGAGCACCACGGACACCTCGGCGGCCACCGGCCCTTCGCCGGACGCCTGGAAGAGCATCTGGCGCGCCGCCAAGGATTCGCAATCCTCCGCAAACGGACAAACCAGCCAGGCCGGGACGTCGTCCGCGAACGGCAGCCAGAACAACTGGCTGGCCAGCTGGCTGGCCGCGCTGGCCCAACAGGCCCAGCAATCCGGGCAGACGAGTCCGCAATCGACGGCAACGTCACCGCAGGAGGCGCTCGCCGCCCTTCTGCAGAACCAGAGCGGCCTGGAGCCGGCGCCAGCGAATTCGCAGGCGGCAGACGGCACGCAAGACTCCGGTACGTCGTCGCAGGATGCGAACCTGTTGGCCGCCCTCCAGAGCCTTGCCGCGCAATTCGCGCAGGCACAGACGGGCACGACCGCACAGCCACAAACGTCGCAGCCGACATCGACGACTGCCGCGGCCGGACCGACGACACCCTCCAATGCGCAGCTCGCAGCGCTTCTGCAAACGATGAAAGCGGAAGAAGCCGCCCTGACCGGGACGGTCGCGCAGTCCGCAACGACGGCAGCCGACCCGCAGCAGACCACGCAAACGGATATCTCAGCGGCGAGTGCGGCGACACGGGCGCCGGCGCAACACGCGCAATTCGGTCAGCTCAGCCAGCAGGCGCTGCATCAGTTCTCGACATCGACGGCCCAGTCGTCGCCGACACATTCCGGCTCCGGTTCCGGCGGCTCGAATACGGCGTCCCAGGGCCAGTCGGGTCAGCATGACTCGGCCGACGCGCAGAGCAATGCACAAACGAACGCGCAGACGGGCACGCAGGGGCAGGCGGCGTCGAATGGATCGTCCGATGCGGCATCCGGCAATCCGAACCTGCCGACCTTCATGCAGGTGGCGCATGACCAGGCGCTCGCACAACAGAACGCGCCCGCAGCCGCCAGTGCCGGCCAGAACAACGCCGCAAACGCCGTTGCCGCCACGACGCCCGCGCAGGCTTCGACGCAGGCGACCGCCGCAACGCTGCAGGTGGGACCCGCGACGCAGACTCCGAGCCCCACGCCCGACGTTCATGCGTTGGCGGTCAGCATCGCCACACAGTCCCAGGCCGGCGCCAAGCAGTTCGACATCCGCATCGACCCGCCGGAACTCGGCCGCGTCGACGTGCGCCTGACCGTCGATGCTGCAGGCAAGGCCCAGGCGCATCTGGCCGTCGACAAGCCGCAGACGCTCGAACTCCTGCAGAAGGACTCCGGAAACCTGGCGCGCGCGCTGAAGGACTCCGGCGTCCAGTTGAGCAACAACGGTCTGCAATTCTCGCTCAAGGGGCAGGGCCGCAACGGCGACGGCTCGCGCGGTTCACAATCGCGCGGCCGTTCGCTGTCTGTGACCGCGGTCGCTTCGACCGACACCACCGCGGCCGCATCCTCTTCCGCTTACTCCGTGTCGACGTCCGGCGTCGATATCCGCGTCTGAAAGGGCTCAAGCCATGACCACGGCCGTCAACACGAACAACACCACGAACACGGGCTCCTCGAGTTCGACAAACAGCGCGATGCAGCAGCTGTCGGGGAACATGAACACGTTCCTCACACTGCTCACCACGCAGCTGCAGAACCAGGATCCGCTGTCACCCATGGACTCGACGCAATTCACGCAGCAGCTCGTCGAATATTCGCAGGTCGAACAGCAGATCAACACCAATACCAATCTACAGAGCCTGATCTCGCTGCAGCAGGCCGGCGCGGGCGCCGCGTCCGTCGGCTATCTCGGCAAGGAGGTCACCGTCACCAACGGCAGCGCCGCACTGACCAATGGATCGGCAACCTGGAATTACTCGCTGGCCTCCAGTGCCGCCGCCACGACGCTGACGGTCACCAATTCGAGCGGCCAGACCGTTTACAGCGGCTCCGGCGCAACGGCATCCGGCTCGAACACGTTTACATGGAATGGACAGGACAACAACGGCAACCAGATGGCCGACGGAACCTACACACTGGCGGTCACAGCCACCGACGCCAACGGCAACGCCGTGACGACGAACGTCACGAGCACTGGCACCGTCAGCGAGATCAATCTGTCGGGCAGTTCGCCGCAACTGATGATCGGCTCCTTGGCCGTTCCGCTTACGGCAGTGTCGCTGATTCAGAACCAGACGTCTTGACGTGAAGGATCGGGCTGAGAACCGGCCCCCGAAAAACTGAAGGCAAGATGGCCGCGCGAAGTCCGGTCCGACGCCGAAGGAGAAACAAATGAGTCTCTATGGTGCATTGCTCGCCGGCGTCGCAGGCCTTTCGGCCCAGAGCGAGGCCCTGAGCGTTTCGTCTGCGAACATCGCAAACGTTGACACGGTCGGCTACAAGGCTTCGCAGACCGCGTTCGCCACCGTGCTCGCGTCGAGCATGGGCAGCGGCTCAAGCGAAGCCGGCGTCAGCGCCACCGCCGTGCAGAACGTCACGCAGGCGGGCATTCTGGCGTCCGCATCGTCGCCGACCGATCTTGCGATCTCCGGCAACGGTTTCTTCGTGACGGCGCAGTCGCTGAGCGATACGGCCAACCAGTTCTACACGCAGGACGGCGACTTCTCGCCCGACAGCAACGGCAACCTCGTGAACAGTTCGGGCTATTATCTGCTCGGCTATCCGGTGACGACAGCGGGCGGCGTGTCGACGACGTCGAACACGCTCTCGCCAGTGAACGTCTCGGCGCTTTCGGGCCAGGCCGAGCCGACCACTGCGATCACGCTGCAGGCGAACCTGCAATCCACGTCGACGGTGGATTCCACCTATAACCCGGGCGACATGGCCGCCGGAAACGTCTCGCCGGACTTCTCGCGCACGGTCGACGTCTACGACAGTCAGGGCGGCTCACAGCCCCTGACGTTCAACTTCGTCGAAACGGGGGCCAATACCTGGGCCTACGAAGTGAACTATGCGGGCAATGCGTCCAACATCACGAGCACCAATCCGATCTCCGAAGGCACCATGACCTTCAACTCGGACGGCACGCTCGCCAATATCAACGGCGCGTCGCCGGCGTCCGGCGATCTCTCTCTCACCATTCCCTGGTCGGCAAGCTCCGGCCTCGCCTCCCAGACGATCACTGTCGACATGGGAACCGTGGGCTCGTCGAACGGCATGACGCAGTTCGACAGCGCATCGACGCTGACCGCCGCCACGCCCAACGGCGCATCGGTAGGAACCCTGACGGGCGTGAGTGTCGGCACCAACGGCGATGTCACGGCCCAATACTCGAACGGTCTGAGCTCGGTCATTTACCAGGTCCCGCTCGCGACCTTCGCCAACGAAGACGGCCTCACCGCCGTTTCGGGCACGGCCTACCAAAGTTCCAACGCGTCCGGCTCCGCACTTCTTAACACGGCGGGAACCGGCGCCGCGGGCACCATCAAATCGTCGGAGCTCGAAGACTCGACCGTCGACATCAATACGGAGTTTACGAACCTTATCACTTCGCAAAACGCGTATTCGGCGGCTGCACGCATCATCACAACTGCCGATCAGATGCTGCAGACACTCGATCAAATTCCGGCGACGTAAGTTAACGGCGTTACCGTCCCATAAAGGAGCGCCGTCAGCCGTCAAACGTTAGAGGTCAACACACGGATTTATGATTTCTTTTACCTTGCCGCTTCGGCCTTTCTTAAAGGCGCGGCGCCTATCCTGCGTCAAGGTAGTGGAAGTCTGGAGTAAAACAGACATGGGTGAAGATCGCAGGGGGCGTGTAAGCTACGTTATCGGGCCGGACGGCAGCCCGTTGACGTTGGCCGACCTCCCGCCGCCAAATACAAAGCGTTGGGTCATCCGACGCAAGGCGGAAGTCGTCGCGGCTGTGCGCGGCGGCTTGCTGAGCCTCGACGAGGCATGTCGGCGCTATACGCTCACCGTGGAAGAATTTCTGGCATGGCAGCGCGCCATCGATCGCTTCGGCATGCCCGGGCTGCGCGCGACGCGCGTCCAGCAGTATCGTCACTGATATTTCCGCGCGAAGGCCGGTAAGATATCCGTAACCTTTAACGCCGCGGGCGCGATTTCGTCTGCCGTTAAGCCGACCTTTACCGAACCCCCGGCAATGATTGCCTAGCACGACGGGCGAACGGGGCGGGCGTGGACTTTCCACGTGGCCTCTCTTCGGTCCGAAGCGGAGGCAGGAGTTGTTGGAACTCATCAGAAATATCGGCGCCGCGCGTTTCGGCGTCATGGCCGGTGTGGCCGCGGCGCTGACTGCCTTCTTCCTTTATGTGGCGGGCGTTGTCTCCGAGCCGCCGATGACGATCCTTTATGCCGGCCTCGAACCGCGCGATGCAGCAGCCGTTACGGCCAAACTCGACGCCATGAGCGTCAAATATGAGGCCAAGGGCGACGGCGGCACGATCCTCGTTCCCAACGATCAGGTGACGAAGCTGCGCATGGAGCTCGCGTCCGAGCACCTGCCCTCCGCGGGCGTCGGTTATGAGATCTTCGACAAGTCCGATTCCTTCGGCACGACGGCGTTCGTCCAGAATATCAACCAGCTGCGCGCGCTCGAAGGCGAACTTGCCCGCTCCATCCAAACCATCGACGGCATCGACGAGGCGCGCGTGCATCTCGTCATTCCCGAACGCCAGATATTCGCGCGCGACGCGCAGAGCCCGAGCGCCTCGGTGATCCTCAGGACGCGCGTTTCGATGGGCCACGGCCAGGTGGCCGCCATCCAGCACCTGGTGGCCGCGGCCGTAGCGGGCCTCGATCCCGCGCGCGTCGCCATCGTCGACGACCGCGGCGATCTTCTTGCCGGCGGCGAAGAAAAGACGGGCGTCGACGCGGTCCTGGACAATCAGGAAAACCAGACGACGGACTTCGAGGAGCGTCTGCGCCAGCGGGTGGAAAACATAGTGACGAGCGTAGTGGGACCAGGACATGTCCGCGTCCAGGTCGCCGCCGACATGAAATACGATCACATCAACGAGACGCAGGAATCCTTCGATCCCGACAGCAAGGTCATCCGCTCGACGCAGACCGTCGAGCAGAACGCCAGCGACAGCAACGGCAAGGACAATAACGCCGTCTCGGTGCAGAGCGCCTTGCCCGGCGGCCAGCAGGCGAACCAGAACAACGGCAGCCAGACGAAATCCAACAGCGACCGGACCGAAGAGACGACGAATTACGAAATCTCGAAGACCGTGCGCACGAGCCAGACGGATGGCGGCGACCTCAAGCGCCTGTCGGTGGCGGTCGTGGTCGACGGCGAGACGACGACGGACGCCGCCGGCAAGGACTCCTATCGTCCGCGCACTGCGAAGGAGATGCAGCAGATCGAGGCGCTGGTGAAGTCCGCCATCGGCTTCAACCAGCAGCGCGGCGACCAGGTGCAGGTGACCAACATGGAATTCGCGCGCATCGACGCCGGCCAGGCCGTGGGCGCGCCCCCGCCGTTCCTCGGCCTCGATTCCGGCGACTGGTTCAAGATCATCGAGGCGGGAATCCTTTCGCTGACGGCGCTCCTCATCGGGCTTCTCGTCGTCCGCCCGCTGATCAACCGCATGTTCGCGCCGCTCTCGAACCTGTCGCTGGCACCGCCGCAACCGGGCCAGCCGGCCATCGCCGGCGAATTGCCGGCGCCGGCCAAGCCCGGCGAGCCCACGCCTGCCGCCATATCGGCTCCGAAAGAATCAATGATCGACATCTCGCGCATCGAAGGTCAGGTGCGCGAATCCTCCATCCGCAAGGTCGGCGAAGTCGTCGAAGCGCATCCTGAAGAGGCGCTCGCGATCATCCGGACCTGGCTACATCAGCCGGTGTAACCCATGTCGCGCCCGCCCAAAGTTCCCGTCAAGGAAGACATCCGGCAACTCACCGGCGCCGAGCGCACCGCCGTGCTGATGCTTGCTCTTGGCGAGGAACACGGCTCGCGCGTCTGGCGCATGATGGACGAGGAGGAGATCAAGGACATCTCCCAGACCATGTCGACGCTGGGCACGATCAGCGCCAGCCTGGTCGAAAAGCTGCTCGTCGAATTCGTCTCGCAGATGTCGGCCACCGGCTCGCTGATGGGTTCCTATGAATCGACCGAACGGCTTCTCACCCGCTTCATGCAGCCTGACAAAGTCACGCAGATCATGGAAGAAATCCGTGGTCCGGCCGGCCGCACGATGTGGGACAAGCTCGGCAACGTGAACGAGACCGTCCTCGCGAACTATCTCAAGAACGAATATCCGCAGACCGTCGCCGTCGTCCTCTCCAAGATCAAGCCGGAGCATTCCGCGCGCGTGCTGGCGGCACTGCCGGAGGAATTCGCGCTCGAAGTCATACAGCGCATGCTGCGCATGGAATCGGTGCAGAAAGACATCCTCGACAAGGTCGAGCGCACGCTGCGCGTCGAATTCATGTCGAACCTCGCCCGCACCGCCAAGCGCGACGCGCACGAATACATGGCGGAAATCTTCAACAATTTCGACCGCCAGACGGAAGGCCGCTTCATGGCGGCGCTCGACGAGAGAAGCCGCGAATCCGCCGAACGCATCAAGGCCCTCATGTTCACCTTCGAGGACCTGGGCAAGCTCGATCCCGGCTCGATCCAGACCCTCCTACGCAATGTCGAGAAGGACAAGCTCGGCCTCGCGCTCAAGGGTGCAACGGATTCCCTCCGCGACGTCTTCTTCTCCAACATGTCCGAACGCGCCGGCAAGATCCTGCGCGAAGACATGGAGGCGATGGGCCCCGTCAGGCTCAAGGACGTCGACGACGCACAGATGCGCATGGTCAACGTGGCGAAGGACCTTGCGAACAAGGGTGAAATCATGATCGCCAGCAAACAGGGCGAAGACGAGTTGATCTACTGATGAGCGCGACGAAATACACCTTCGATACGGTCTTCACGAACGGCGTCACCGACGACGCCGCAGAGGCCGCACGCGCGCGCAAAAGGCGCACCTTCAGCGAGGCCGAAGTCGAACAGCTCTGCAGCCAGGCCCGCGCCGAGGGCATGAGCGCCGGCGAAGTCCGCGCGCAGGAAGCGCTCGCGCTCGCGACCAAGGAAGCGGGCAACGCCATCAAGGGCGCGCTCGCGCTCATCGAACGCGAACGGCGCAAGGTTCTTGAGGAGAATTCGCGCATCGCATTCGCGGTCGCGACCAAGCTCGCGCAGACCGCGCTGACGCAGTTTCCTCATGTCGAAGTGGAAGCGGCTTTGCGCGAGGCGCTGCATCAGGCCATCGGAGAGCCGCGGCTCGTGCTGAAAACATCTCCGCAGGTCGCCGAGCGGTTGGCGGCGCGCGCCGGCGAGATCGCGCGTGCGGAAGGCTTCGATGGCCGCGTGCAGGTCTCGGCCGATCCCACGCTCAAGCGCGCGGACTGCCGCATCGAATGGCGCGGCGGCGGCGCGGAACGCGCATCCGCGGCCATCGAGAGCGCGCTGGAAGAATTGATCGCCCGCAGTTTCCGGGACGGTGAGGACAGAGGAGCCGGACATGGCGAATAACGACGAAGTCGAGTTGCCCGACCTCGCACGCGACGAAAGCGCGGGCGACAACACGGCGCTCCTGCAAACCGAGGGCGCGAATGACGGCGAGCCCAAGCGCAGCTCGGCCGATCTCGAAGCCGTGTTCGACGTGCCGGTGACCGTGTCCGCGGTGCTCGGCAAATCGGGAATGGAAGTGAGCCAACTCTTGAAGCTCAGCAAGGGCACGATCGTCGAGCTCGACCGCAAGGTCGGCGAGGCGATCGACATCTACGTCAACGACCGCCTCGTCGCGCGCGGCGAGGTCGTGCTGGTCGAAGACCGTCTGGGTGTGACGATGACGGAAATCATTAAGGCCGGTCAGGCGTAAGCGGACCGGCAGGAAGAAAGGATCGTATCATGCGGCTACTCATCGTCGGCGGGCTCCAGGGCCAGATCGGAGCGGCGACCAAAATCGCGATGGATCGCGGAGCGAAAGTCACGCACGCGGCCGACATCGATCAAGCGATGGCGGAACTGCGCAACGGGCGCGGCGCCGACCTCGTGATGGCCGATGTGACGCTCGACATCGGGCGGCTCGTCCGCGCGCTGGCGGCGGAACGCATCTGCACGCCGGTCGTGGCCTGCGGTGTCGGCACCGATACCCGGCGCGCCGTCGACGCGATCCGTGCGGGCGCCAAGGAATACGTACCCCTGCCGCCCGATCCCGAGCTGATCGCAGCCGTCCTCGAAGCCGTGGCCGACGAAAGCCATCAGCTCATCCACGAAGACGAAGCGATGACGGCGGTCCTGAGGCTCGCCGACCAGGTGGCCGGCAGCGAGGCCTCGATCCTCATCACCGGCGAATCCGGTACCGGTAAGGAAGTGCTCGCGCGCTACGTGCACAGGAAGTCGCACCGCGCCGAAAAGCCGTTTATCTCGGTCAACTGCGCGGCGATCCCGGACAACCTCCTCGAATCCGAATTGTTCGGCCACGAGAAGGGCGCGTTCACGGGTGCCGTGGCGCGGCGCATCGGTAAGTTCGAAGAAGCCAATGGCGGCACGCTCCTCCTCGACGAAATCAGCGAGATGGATGCGCGCCTGCAGGCGAAACTGCTGCGCGCGATTCAGGAACGCGAAATCGACCGCGTCGGCGGCGGCAAGCCGGTCAAGGTCGATATCCGCATCATCGCCACGTCGAACCGCGATCTCGCCGACGCGGTCAAGCGCGGCACGTTCCGCGAAGACCTTCTCTATCGCCTGAACGTCGTCAATCTGCGCCTGCCGGCGCTGCGCGAACGCCAGAAGGACATCCTGGCACTCGCACGCCACTTCGCGCAGAAATACGCGCAGGCCAACGGCGCGCCGTTCCGCCCCATCGCACCGACGACGGAGCGCCTGCTCCTCTCTTATTCCTGGCGCGGCAACGTGCGCGAACTCGAGAACACGATGCATCGTGCGGTGCTGCTGGCCCAGGGGTCGGAGATCATGCCGGAGGCGATCCGTCTGCCGGACGGCACGCAAGTGGGGGTCGGCGCACCGGCGGGCGATCTGAGCGGCCCCGTGAAAGCGGCGATCGAAACGGCACAAGCCGCAACCCGCAGCCTCGTCGGCCGTACGGTCGCCGATGTCGAGCGCGATCTCATCCTCGACACGCTCGATCACTGCCTCGGCAATCGCACCCACGCCGCGAACATTCTCGGCATCTCGATCCGCACGTTGCGCAACAAGCTGCGTGAATACGGCGATGCGGGCCTGCAGGTGCCGCAACCGGGCGAAACGCGCCTGGCTGGTTAAACCACCTCCGTCGTCATGGCCCGCGAATGCGGGCCGCCCAGTCGAGGTCTTTGAAGGTCTTTCAGGAAGGTCGCCGTCGTGAGTTCTTCGACACCAGCGCAACGTCACCCGGGTGGCCTGGTCCCGGCGAAAGCGGGGATGGCGGGGGATGACATTGTTATTGGGATTGCACGCAATGGCTGACGGCGCTGAGACCGCGTTGCCGGCTCCGGTTACGGGCGTCAAGCTCGATCTGGGGGCGTTCGCGCAATATCTGAAGCGCGCCGACCTCGCGCTCGCCATTGGCATGATGGCGATCCTCGTCGTCCTCATCCTGCCGCTCCCGTCATGGCTGCTCGACATCTGCCTTGCGTTTTCACTGTCCACGTCGATGCTGATCCTGATGACCTCGGTCTTCGTCAAGAAGCCGTTGGAATTCAGCGCCTTCCCGACGGTGCTGCTCATCACCACGATGATGCGCCTGGCACTCAACCTCGCCTCGACGCGCCTGATCCTCAGTCACGGCAGCGAAGGCACGGCGGCATCCGGCTACGTCATTCAAGCCTTCGGCAAGCTGATCATGCAGGGCAACTTCCTGATCGGCCTCATCATCTTCGCGATCCTGGTGATCGTGAACTTCGTCGTGATCACCAAAGGTTCGGGCCGCATCGCCGAAGTCGCCGCACGCTTCACGTTGGACTCGATGCCCGGCAAGCAGATGGCGATCGACGCCGATCTCTCCTCGGGCCTCATCAACGAAGCGGAAGCCCGCAAGCGCCGCAAGGAGCTCGAACAGGAGTCGAATTTCTTCGGCGCCATGGACGGTGCATCAAAATTCGTCCGCGGCGACGCCATCGCCGGCCTCCTGATCGTGGGCATCAACGTCGTCGGCGGGATCATCATCGCCGTCGCCCAGAAGGGCATGAGCTTCGTCGATGCCACGCAGACCTTCACGCTGCTCTCCGTCGGAGACGGTCTCGTCAGCCAGATGCCCGCGCTGATCGTTTCGACCGCGGCCGGCCTCATGGTGTCGAAGGCGGGCGTCGAAGGATCGACCGACAAGGCGCTGATCGGACAATTGTCGTTCTATCCGCAGGCGCTCGGTATGGTTTCGACCATCATGGGCATCGTCGCCGTGCTGCCCGGCATGCCGACCCTGGTGTTCGCAGGCCTTTCCGCTGCCACCGGCGGTCTGGCCTGGCAGGCCTACAAGCGCAAGAATGCGGAACAGGTCGCCGAAAAGAAAAAGGAAGAACAGGCCCGCATCGAGGCCGGACCCAAGGAAGAACCCATTTCGACTGCACTCGCACTCGATCTCCTGCGCGTGGAACTGGGCTATGCGCTTTTGCCGCTCATCAACGACGTTAAGGGCCACCGGATCACGGACCAGATCAAGGCGCTGCGCCGCCAGCTGGCGCAGGAGATGGGCTTCGTCATGCCGTCCGTGCGCATTCTCGACAACATGCAGCTGGGCGCCAACGAATATTGCATCCGCGTCAAGGAAGTCGACGCCGGCCGCGGCGAGCTCTTCCCCGGAAGCCTGCTTGTCATGGATCCGAAGGGTTCGCCCATCGACCTGCCCGGCACGCACACGACCGAACCTGCCTTCGGCCTGCCCGCGACATGGATCGCACAAACGTTGCGCGAAGAGGCGTCGTTCCGCGGGCTTACCGTGGTCGATCCAGGCACGGTGCTGACCACGCATCTGACCGAAGTCCTGAAAAGCAACATGTCGGAGCTGCTGTCCTACGCCGAGACGAAAAAGCTGCTCGACGAATTGCCGGCCGAACAGAAAAAGCTCGTGGAAGAACTTATCCCCTCGCAGATTTCCGTCACGGGCGTCCAGCGCGTGCTGCAGACGCTGCTCGCCGAGCGCGTGTCGATCCGCGACCTGCCGTCGGTGCTCGAAGGCATCGCGGAAGCCGTCGGCCACACCAAGAATACGCTCTACATCACCGAGCACGTGCGCGCGCGCCTGTCCCGTCAGCTGAGCAACCAGTATCTTTCCTCGGGCGGATATCTACCGATCATCGCGCTGTCGCCCGGCTGGGAACAGGCCTTCGCGGAATCGATCGTGGGGACGGGCGAAGACCGCCAGCTCGCCATGGCGCCGTCGCAGCTCCAGCAGTTCATCCAGCTTATGCGCGATCGCTTCGACGAAGCCACGCGCAAGGGCGACGTGCCCGTGCTGCTCACGAGCCCCGCCATCCGGCCCTTCGTGCGCTCCATCGTCGAGCGCTTCCGCGCGCAGACCGTCGTCATGTCGCAAAACGAAATCCACGCTTCGGTGCGTTTGAGAACGCTGGGAACGGTCTGAGCCATGCAACTGCGCACCTTCATCGCGAAAGACATGCGTGAGGCCCTGGGCCAGGTGCGCAACGAGATGGGGCCCGATGCGGTCATCGTCGCGAGCCAGCGCGCCAAGGGCGGCGGCGTCCTGGTGCGCGCAGCGTTCGACGCGCCGTCAGCCAATGTCGAAGAAGAGGCCGGGCTGGTCGCGGCCGAATCTGCGCCCGCCGAAGCGATCCCCGATTTCGCGCAGACCTATCACGACGGTCTGATCCGGCGACTGCGCGGCGAACCCGCCCCGCACGTTCCGGCGAAGAGCTTCAATCGTGCCGAGCTGCTTACGATCCTGCGCGGCCACCGCGCACCGGAAGCGTTGGCGCATCAGCTGGCGGAGGCCGCGGAAAAAAGCGCGCTCAGCGACATGGCGCTGGCGCTCGCCTCCGCGCTCGACCGGCGCATGCAGACGGCGCCGTTGGTGCCGGGCATTTCGCAGGCCTTGCTGCTGGTCGGACCGTCGGGCGTCGGAAAGACAGCCGTCGCCGCCAAGATCGCAGCGCATGCGCGCCTCGCCGGACGCGGCGTGAAACTCGTGGCCGGCGACACGGCCGGCGCGGGCGCCGTTGCGCGCCTCGAAACCTTCGCCGAACATCTGGGCGCGGAATGGGTCGTGGCGGATTCCGCCGAAGCGATCGCCGAAGCCATCGTCGCCGACGAAAGCATCCTGACGGTCATCGATACCGCCGGCTTCGATCCCCGAAGCGCCAAGGCGCGCACGGCTTATGCGGCGCTGGCGCGTCTTCCAGACGTGGAAGCAATGGGCGTCGTCGCGGCCACCGGCGATGCGGAAGAAGTTTCGGAGATCGCTGCCTCGCTCGTCACGCTCGGCATCAAGCGCATGATCGTCACCGGCCTCGACGTCACGCGGCGCCTCGGCGCACTGACGGCCGGCGTGACGCAAGGCGCAGCCCTCGCCCACACCACGCGCTCGCCTTTTGTGTCCGGTGGACTCGAAACGCTGACGCCGCTGTCTCTGTCCAGAATGCTGATCGAAGCCGCGAACGGGCAGATCGATCGCGGGAGCCCGCAATGATCCTTCCCAACCTCACCGCCATCGGCTCCGGAAAAGGCGGCACTGGCAAAACGCTCGTGGCCACCGCGCTCGCGGCCATGTTCGCGCAACGCGGCGAACGTGTGCTTCTGTGCGATGCGGATCTGGGATTGTCGAATTCCACCGTGCATCTGGGACTGGAGTCCGGCGGCGACCTGAGCGGCTTTCTCGCCGACCGCGCCACGCTCGATCAAGCTGTCGTACCCGTGCTTGGCGGCGTCACTGAGCGCGGCGGCTTCGATCTCCTGGCGGCGCCACCCGGCTCGGGCGCGCTCGCCAACCTCGATCACGGCGTCGCCGACCGGATGATCGCCAAATTGCGGCTGGCTTGTGTCTATGACCGCATTCTTCTCGATCTCAGCGCCGGCGTGGACGCGACAACCATCGGCTTCGCCGCGCGCGCGGACGAGACTCTGTTGGTGCTGACATCCGATCCCGCGGCGCTGACAGACGCCTATGCTTTCGCGAAGCTTTTGTTGCGCCATGGCGGACACAAGCCGCGGGCGCTCGTGAACATGGTCGAGAACGAGACCGAAGCGCGCCGCACCCGCGATGCGCTGGCCAAGACCTGCAACGCGTTTCTCAAGACGGCGCCCGACTATGTCGGCTTTGTTCCACGCGATCCGCAGGCGCAGCTGGCCGTGCGCCAGCAACGCTCTCTGGTTGAACTCTATCCCGGCGCACCCTCGTCGCGCGCATTCAAGGACATTGCGCGGCGGCTCTCGAGCGACCCCGCGCGGCACGCCGAGCTGAAAGGTATGCTCCCGCTTCGTTAACCAAAACGATGACCGAATTCCCGTGTTCGCCGCGCGATCGGACACCCATCTCCCCCTGTCTCACGAACTCGTGTATCATTGAGGTACAGATGGCGCGGTGGGAGCGCTGGAGGCATGCGTCCTGGGGGCTGCATCGCCGGTACTTGGGCAGTCTTTGAGGGGGTATCATGTCAGCATTGCTGGATCTTTTTCATTCGGTCGTGGGCATCGTGACGTCGGGCGATTACATGTCGCTGGCGATCATGGCGGCCATCGCGATCGCGGTCGGTTACATGATGGAGAACTTCGGTTCGATCATCACGTCGACCTTCGTAGCGCTGGTCGCTTTTGCGCTCGCAAGCTTCGTCGTCGCGGTGGCGAAAGCCGGCGGCAAGAATGCCGGCACACTGGCGCAGACCGATTGGCACAATCTCCTCGGGCTGACGGTTCACAGTCTCCTCGCCTATGCGATCGCCTTCGCGATCGTCATCGGCGTGGTGCACGTCGTCCGCTCCGTCGTGATGCGCGGCTGACACGCTTCACACTGCAGGCGTCCTAGATGCCGCCCGCGTTGCTGCGGGCGGACGTCACCGCTTTTTCTTGGCCGGCTGATCGATCGCGAACGGACCCGGTCCCATGCCCACGAGGAACAGAAGGCCGCCGGCGATCGCCATGTTGCGAATGAACAGATCGTAGTCCGCGTCACGGTCGACGCTGTTGCTGATTTTCCAGTAGTCGTGGATCAGCACCGACATGATGATGGTGAGCGCGAAAAGAATGAGCGCGCCGGTGCGCGCATAGTAGCCGAGCAGCAGCGAAATCCCGCCGAGCGCCATGAGCACCACCGCGAGCGCGAGCAACGGCTCCGCATTGGCGACGTGTTTCATGTGCATGAGCATGACGGTGCCTTCCCAGTCGCGGATCCGCCACCACGCTTCGCTCAAAAAAAACCAGGCGAGGATCAGACGGCCCAGAAAGGGCGAGATCGTCTCCGAGATCGACATGCGCCAACTCCCCCGCGAATCGCTGGGGGATCAGGGTAACGAAGCGGCCGGCGGCGGCAAAGCGGCGTTAGGGATGCGACTGCTTCGCCACGGCCTCGTGCAAAGCAATCTCCGCCCCATGTTTTCAAATTCGCGAGAATCTGCGGCACCGTCTGTTCGTAACCGCCGTCGATCAGGACGTCGTCCGCCAGCGGCGGCGGCGCGGCGGAGGCACCTGACGCGACGACGAGTGCACCCAGACCGAAAAGCCACGCAGCCATTCTCGACATCCACGAACTCCCCAGGGCGAGCGGGGACGTTAGCGGAGCGCGATAAATGGTTGAATCCCGTGCATCCGGTTTCCTCCCCTGCGCGCAGCGCGGGAGGGGATCAAACCTGTCTGAGCGCGTGCTTTCGCAGGTGGCGCACGATCGCCATTTCGTCGACGCGGGACTGCGTGCGCCGCGCTTCGATTTCGGCGACGCGTTTGGCCTGCTGCTCCGTCGCGAGTTCGAGGCTTTTCAGGTCCTGATACGCGGCGGAGAGCTCGCCCTGGCACTGCTCGCGCTCGCGGTCGATTTCCTTGAGCGTGTTCCTCAGGTTCTCGCGGCGCGATTCGATCGAGCGCAGGAACGAGGGAAACGCGAGGCGTCCGATGTCGGAATCGTTGGCGCGCTGGCGCTCACGCGCGACGCTGTCCTCGAGGTCCGCGAGCTTGCGGTCGAGATCGGCGCGCATGCCGTCGAGCGTCGCCATGCGTCGCTTCAGCTCGTCGACGCGGAAGCGCTTGAGGCGCATCAGGGTGTCCCGGCGTTTCATGACTATTTACCTCTCACCATACCGCCACCGACGATGCTTTGCAGCGCGGCATATCCCTCGGCCAAAGTCGATCTGTCGTTTTTCTTCTGAGTTAAAAACGCTTCCAGCCGCGGATATACCAGTGCGGCGGCATCCACGTCTGCATTCGTGCCCGGTTTATAGGCACCGAGGCGAATGAGTTCGGCCATGTCTTCGTAAACCGAAAGTTGGGCGCGGGCGCGCGCCACAATGGCCTGTTCCTCTTCGGTGTTGCACTGCGGCATGGCGCGCGAAACCGATTTCAGAATGTTGATCGCGGGAAAACGCCCGCGTTCTGCAATCGCACGTTCGAGCACGATGTGCCCGTCGAGGATGCCGCGCACGGCGTCGGCGATCGGCTCGTTGTGGTCGTCGCCTTCGACGAGCACCGTAAAGAGTCCCGTTATGGAACCGTTCGATCCGGCGGCGCCCGGTCCTGCACGCTCGAGAAGGCGCGGCAGTTCCGCGAACACGGTCGGCGTGTAGCCTTTGCTGGCCGGCGGTTCGCCTGCCGACAGTCCGACTTCGCGTTGCGCCATGGCAAAGCGCGTGACGCTGTCCATAAGGAGCAGCACGTGCAGCCCTTGGTCGCGCAACTGCTCGGCGACCGTCATCGCCACATAGGCGGCCTGGCGGCGCACCAGCGCCGGCTCGTCGGAGGTAGCCGCCACGACCACGCTGCGCGCCAGACCTTCCGGTCCCAGATCGTCCTCGATGAATTCCTTGAGCTCGCGGCCACGTTCGCCGACGAGACCGATGACAATGGCATCGGCATTCGTATGGCGGGCCAGCATGGCGAGCATGGTCGATTTTCCGACGCCCGAGCCGGCGAAGATGCCCAAGCGCTGACCCTTGCAGCAGGTAAGGAATGCGTTGAGCGCCCTGACGCCCATATCCAGCTTGCCCCCCACCCGGCCGCGGGTGTGGGCCGAGGGAGCCTGGGTTTTGACCGGGTATCCGAGCTTGCCGTACGGCAGCGGCCCCTTGCCGTCCGCAGGCCTTCCGAAGGCGTCCAGGACGCGTCCCAGCCACGCCTTCGAGGGGTAGATCATCTGCGGCGTGTCGTCGAAATCGGCCCTGGCGCCGAGGGTCACGCCGTCCAGGGATCCGAGCGGCATGGCAAGCGCCCGGCCGTCCCGAAAGCCCACGACCTCGCAAGGAATTTTCTTGCTATTTGAACACGTTATGCTTACCTGACCGCCAAGGCTGACGGCGCCGGCCGCGCCGGTGACTTCGACGAGCAAGCCCTCGATGCGGGCGACCCGGCCGAAGCGCGTCAGCGGCGCAACAGATTCGATGTCTTTGAGCAAGGCTTGCATCGCGCGTCCTGAATAGCGGGGATCCCGCGGGATGCATCTTGAAGCAAAGGCTTTAAGTGGCGGTAAACTTAACAAGGCGAATCAAAGGGATGGTAGTTCTCACGGCTCACACTCGGTTCATACCTGTTCGAGACCGATGAAGCCATTCGTTACTGTGAAAGCGGATGTTAACCATTTCGCTCTAAGTTGCGCCCATTCGTTAACCACGGCCCCTGTGCCGCGAAAGAGGTTTTGAGAGATGCGCGTGCTCTTGATCGAAGATGATAGCGCGATGGCCCGCAGCATTGAGCTGATGCTGCGTTCAGAGGGTTTCAACGTCTACACGACGGACCTCGGCGAAGAGGGCATCGATCTCGGTAAGCTTTACGACTACGACATCATCGTGCTCGACCTGCAGCTGCCGGACATGAGCGGCTTTGAGGTTCTGAAATCGCTGCGTCTCGCCAAGGTGCAGACGCCGGTTCTGATCCTGTCGGGCAACGCCATCGTCGAAGCGAAGGTGAAGGCGCTCGGCTTCGGCGCCGACGACTATATGACGAAGCCGTTCCACAAGGACGAACTCGTGGCCCGCATCCAGGCCGTCGTCCGCCGCTCGAAGGGCCATTCGCAGTCGGTTATCACGACCGGCAAGCTCACCGTCAATCTCGACGCCAAGACGGTCGAAGTCGATGGCAGCCGCGTGCACTTGACCGGCAAGGAATATCAGATGCTGGAGCTGCTCTCGCTGCGCAAGGGCACGACGCTCACCAAGGAAATGTTCCTGAACCACCTTTACGGCGGCATGGACGAGCCCGAGCTCAAGATCATCGACGTCTTCATCTGCAAGCTGCGCAAGAAACTCGCGGCGGCCACCAACGGCGACAACTACATCGAAACCGTCTGGGGCCGCGGTTACGTCCTGCGCGATCCATCGGAAGAGATCGCGGCGTAACCTTAATCCCTGTCATGGCCGGACGGCGAAGCGCGACCCGGCCACCCAAAGGGCGCCTATTGCGGCGCCCTTTTGCTTTGATATGCCGTGCGCGCGATCGCATGAACAATTTGCGCATGCCGGCAAGATGATTTTCTAATATTAGAACTATTCTAAATTGTATTGACGGCCGTATTCGCGAGGGTTAATTTCGCGCCGTTCGCTGGCTGCGATGGCATTCGCGCGAGCGACAACAGAAGAAACGCTCGGGAGTTGGATATGGACAAAGAAAATAAGTGCCCGGTGGCGCATGGCCACGGCAGAACCAACCGCGACTGGTGGCCGAACCAGCTGGATCTCCGCGTTCTCCATGCGAATTCGGCCCTCCCCAATCCGATGGGCGAAGAGTTTGACTACGCCAAGGAGTTCAAAACTCTCGACCTCAATGCCGTGATCGAAGATCTGCATGTCTTGATGACAGACTCGCAGCCGTGGTGGCCGGCCGATTTCGGCCATTATGGCGGGTTGTTCGTCCGCATGGCGTGGCACAGCGCCGGCACCTATCGCGTCGCCGACGGCCGCGGCGGCGCCGGAGGCGGTCAGCAGCGCTTTGCGCCGCTCAACAGCTGGCCCGACAACGCCAACCTCGACAAAGCGCGCCGGCTGCTGTGGCCCATCAAACAGAAATACGGCCGGAAGATTTCGTGGGCCGATCTTTTCGTTCTCGCCGGCAACGTCGCCCTCGAATCCATGGGCTTCAAGACGTTCGGTTTCGGCGGCGGTCGTGCCGACACATGGGAG
>Ga0335074_10000312_pt1 | contig 73222 bp, 61 predicted proteins | sample Lox_Sample_23_FD_206715 | JGI IMG/M metagenome (GOLD analysis project Ga0335074, IMG submission 206715) | Soil microbial communities from Loxahatchee National Wildlife Refuge, Florida, United States - Lox_Sample_2.3 | ecosystem: Environmental > Terrestrial > Soil > Wetlands | place: USA...
AACCTTACGGATACTCTTGCCGCGATGACCCAGGTGACCGCGATTTTGCCGCGCGAGCAATTGAGCGAGTTAACCGATCCAAAGTCTTACCTTGGCGCCGCAGAAACCTTCCGAAAGCAACTGCTCGCGTCCGACGATTAGAGGAAAATCCCTTGCCTTTTGCCCAAGCTGAAAACGCACGGCTCTATTACCACCTGGACGGGCGCGACGATCGACCTGCGATTATATTTTCTCATTCGCTTGGGGTCGATCATGGCCAATGGGACAAGCAGGCGGCCGATTTATTGCCGCATTTTCGCGTGTTGCGCTACGACCTTCGCGGCCACGGGGTCTCGGATGCGACGGAGGGCGATTATTCGCTGGAGCTGCTCGGCCGCGACGTATTGGCGGTTGCCAATGCGGCCGGAATAAATGAATTCGCGTTCTGCGGGCTTTCTTTGGGCGGCATGATCGGGCAGTGGCTGGGCGCGTATGCGGGAGACAGGCTGACGCACCTGGTGCTGGCGAATACCACCGCACGACCGACGAATCCCGGCGCGATGGAGCAGCGGCGGACGAAAGTGCTGAAGGGCGGAATGACCTCCGTGGTGGAGATGGTGATGGAGCGGTTCTTTACGCAGGAATCGCTTGCGGCAAATTTCGCGGAGGTGGCTTCGACGCGGCGTACGCTGCTTGAGACGAATCCACGCGGATACGCGGGCTGCTGCGCCGCAGTGCGCGACATGGATAACGTTACGGCGCTCCATAAGGTTCAGACGCCGACGCTGGTAATTTTTGGCGATCATGATGTTTCGACGCCATGGGCGGGAAACGGCGAAATTCTGGCCCGGTCGATTCCGGGAGCGCGGGCGATCGGCTTTCCGACGGCGCATCTTTCGAATCTCGAGGCGCCGCGATCTTTCTCTGCTGCGCTTTTCGATTTTCTGCATGTTACCGGCGGCGATACGCTGGAAAAGGGCTACGAAAGAAGGCGCGAGGTGCTGGGGCAGGCTCACGTGGACCAAGCCCTCGCGAAGACCAGCGATTTCAATATCGAGTTTCAAGAGCTGCTCACGCGATTCGCGTGGGGCACGATTTGGACGCGGCCGCATTTCGATCAGCGCACGCGCCGATTGCTGGCGCTCACGACGCTTGCCACGCGCGGCTCGTGGGACGAATTTCGCATGCACCTGCGAACCGGCATGGCTCATGAGCTTGAGCCTTGCGACATAAAGGAGCTCTTGCTGGAGCTTTCGATTTATGCAGGAATTCCCGCGGCGAACACCGGCTTTCACATCGCGATCGAAGAGCTGCAGCGGCCTGCCGAAAAGTAAATCAGTTTCCAACGAGCAGAAGGCGGCGGGCTTCGTGTCACTTGCATACTGCAAGTGTTCGTGATAGCTTTTCCCGCGTGCCTCGCAGGTCCAAGGCCAGGCCGCGTTCTGGCTGTCCGGTAAGCATTTCACTCGAAATCTTTGGAGACCGCTGGTCGCTGCTGATCGTGCGCGACATGATGGTGAGGGGCCTGCGAACATTCAAGGAGTTCCAGGAATCCGGCGAGGGGATTGCAACGAACATTTTGTCGGATCGTTTGCGGAAGCTGCAAACAGCGGGACTGGTCGCGGCGCGAGCGGAGCCGCGCGACCGCCGCCGATTGAATTACCGGCTGACGGAAAAGGGCATCGATCTGGCGCCCGTGATGCTCGATCTGCTTATTTGGGGCGCGCGGCACGAACAAACAGCCGCACCCTGCGCGGTGATCGAGCACATGGGAAAAAATCGAGAGGCGATTTTGGGGGAAACGAGGCGGCGCTGGCTCGTGGATGATCGAACGCCGCTGCTTCCGCGGTTCGATTCGAAAAATCACCGAAAGGCAAAGGAGCGGGCATGAGCAATGTTCGAGTGTTGGTGGGGACTCGCAAGGGCGCGTTCATCCTGAGTGCCGACGGAAAGCGCGAGAAATGGGATGTGAGCGGGCCGTTTTTCGCGGGCTGGGAGATTTATCACGTGAAGGGTTCGACGGCCGACCCGAACCGCATTTATGCGTCGCAATCAAGCGGCTGGTTTGGGCAGGTGATCCAGCGTTCGAGCGACGGCGGAAAAACGTGGGAGACTCCCGGCGGCGGGGTGAACGCTGAGCCGGGCCAAATGCCGAAAGGCGAGAGCAACAAGTTCGTGTACGACACGACTTCTGCGAATGGCGCCGAACTGCACACGCATCAGTGGTACGACGGCACGCAGCATCCGTGGGAATTCAAGCGGGTGTGGCACCTGGAACCTTCGCTAAACGATCCCGATACGGTGTATGCGGGCGTGGAGGATGCGGGCCTGTTTCGTTCGACCAACGGCGGGCAAAGCTGGAGCGAACTGGCTGGGCTGCGCGGTCACGGCACGGGACCGAAGTGGCAACCGGGCGCCGGCGGCATGTGCCTGCACACGATCGTTCTTGATCCGCAGGATCCGAACCGGATGTATATCGCGATTTCCGCGGCGGGCGCATTTCGCACGGACGACGGCGGCAAAACGTGGAAGCCGATCAATCGCGGCCTCGTGTCGCAATATATTCCCGATCCCACGGCGGAAGTGGGGCACTGCGTTCACCACATTGCAATGAACAAAAAGCGGCCGGGCGTGCTTTTCATGCAGAAGCATTGGGACGTGATGCGCAGTGACAATGCGGGCGACCAGTGGAAAGAAGTGAGCGGGAATTTGCCCACCGATTTCGGCTTTGCGATTGACGTGCACGCGCACGAACCGGAGACGATTTACGTGGTGCCGATCAAGAGCGATTCGGAACATTTCCCGCTCGAGGGAAAGTTGCGCGTCTATCGGAGCAAAAGCGGCGGGAACGAATGGGAGCCGATGACCAAGGGCTTGCCGCAAAAGGATTGCTACGTGAACGTGCTTCGCGACGCGATGGCCGTCGATTCGCTCGATTCGTGCGGAATTTATTTTGGAACGACGGGCGGGCAGGTATTCGTCTCGCCGGACGCGGGCGAGAATTGGACGCCGATCGTGCAGAGCCTTCCCGCCGTACTTTCGGTTGAGGTGCAAACGCTGCCATGATTCGAGTTGTGCTGCCGGCGCACTTGCGGACGCTTGCGGGCGTTGGCAGCGAGGTGAGCGTCGAGGTCTCGGGAAGCGCGACGCAGCGCGCGGTGCTTGACGCACTGGAGAAGCAGTATCCTGCGCTTTGCGGGACGATACGCGATCACGTGACGCAAGTGCGGCGCCCGTTCCTGAGATTCTTCGCGTGCTCGGAGGATTTGTCGCACGAATTGCCGGACGCGCCGCTGCCGGAACAAGTCGTATCCGGAGTTGAGCCACTCTTGATCGTGGGCGCGATTGCGGGAGGATGATGGGCGCGATTGCGCGGCGCACTTAGGGCGCGGTCGAGGCGCGATTTTCTGCCCAGCGTATAATTGGGACGCGCGCCGCTTCTTTTCGGAAGGGAAGCGCGCTTGGCGGCTGCATGCGCAGGCAGAAACCGGACATTTGTGTAACGCGAGTGACGGAATGGAACAACGGCGTGCCGCGCCGCTTGGACGATTGCGTCGCCAGCGAAGAGCCGCTCGAAATACGAATAAACGATGCGCCGTTTGGCGTGACGCTGCGTACGCCCGGAAACGATTCCGAACTGGCCATGGGCCTCCTTTTTTCCGAAGGGTTGATCACCGCGCGAAACCAGCTTCTCTCAATCGATCATTCGGATCATCCCGGCTTGAACGCGTCCAACCGCGAGAATGTGATGGTCGTTCGTTTGTCGCCGGATGCGGAGATTCCTGCCGGCAGTCGCGAACGAAAGTTCACGGCGGGGTCAGCGTGCGGAGTTTGCGGGAAGGCCGCGATTGACGAACTGCGGAATCGCGGAATCCGCCGGCCGGATAGCGGTTCGCATTTCGATCCGCGTGTGCTTTGCGCCCTTCCCGAAAAGCTTCGATCCGCGCAGGCAAATTTCAGCCGAACCGGCGGCCTTCACGCGGCCGGGCTCTTCACGGCGTCAGGCGAATTGCTTGTGTTGCGCGAAGATATTGGACGCCATAATGCAGTCGACAAAGTGATCGGCTGGGCCTTGCAGCAGGGGAAGGCTCCGCTGAGCGGCCACGTCCTGCTCGCGAGCGGACGGGGCGGATTCGAAATCGTGCAGAAAGCGATTGCCGCGGGCCTGCCGGTACTCGCATCCGTGTCAGCGCCTTCGAGTCTTGCGGTGCGGCTGGCGCGCGAATTCGGCATCACTCTCATCGGGTTTTTGCGCGGTGAGCGATTTGTCGTTTATTCCGGTGAGGAACGGGTTATCGCGCCGCCTGTTGCAAATGCCGAGGCGCCCGCACGTTGAAAAGCTTTTTCTACTGTTTGCGAGCGGGAACTTGTTCGAGTCGACGCCAGCGAACCTAGGCGTCTGCGACGAGATTTCAGCGTACTTCCGCCGCGCCGTGCATCCGTTTTGCACGCCAGAGTCGAGCTTCTTCGTAATCCGCGGGATTGTTCATGTTTCTCAGCACCAGGTCTTCCGGGTCGATATGGCGCCATTCGCTTTGGTGGACCGTTTCCACTTCCAACCGGCTTACTGCGGCGGTCACTTTGCGAATTCCATCTTCGAGTGATCGAATAATTGTTTGCCGGCAGTTTCGGCGATAAATGGCCGCGAGAGGTTCGGGACCTCTGTCGGTTACGGGCATTACGATCTGCGCCTGGGATGTCGCCGCTCGTCTGAACAGCCAGGCGAGCCAGTCGCGTGTGACGTAAGGCAGGTCGCACGCGAGGATCAGATTCCATTCGGATCGCGAATGAGCGAGCGCCGTTGCAATCCCTACGAGCGGGCCGTTGCTCCTGCCCTCTTCTCGCGGAATTCCCAAGTCATCATCGGGAATCGCTCGAATGGCGGCAGGCAAGTGAATTTCAGTGGCGCCGACAATCGCCACACTTTTTACGAGAGGCTTTGCGATTTCCGCCATTCGGCAAATGAGTGGCTCGCCTTCGAAATCGAGCAAGTGTTTCGCGCGCCCCATCCGCGAGCTGGTGCCGCCGGCCAGAATAAACGCTTCGACGTCGAAATAGCCGGGGTGGTTCTCGTCATGCGTTGTGCCGCTGCTCATTTTCTCTTTCCTTCGACTACGTGGTCCATCTGTTGCTGCCTGGCTCTGATGGGGTCACCAGCGCGGCAAAACTCTCCTCCAATTCGGATCGACGTGTTTTCTCATTTCGGCTTCGTCATCGCGCTTTCGGAATGTGCTTTTTGCGTAGCGTTCGCGCAGACGGGCGAGTTGGTCGTGATCGAGTGAGATGCCCAGGCCCGGACTATCCGGAATGCGAACGCGGCCGCGAACGAATTTCACCCGGCCGCCGCAGATCACTTCGTCCTGCGCGGTTTGCCAAGGATAATGAGTGTCACAGGCATAGGTGAGGTGCGGAGTGGACGCGGCAGCGTGGGCCATCGCCATCAGCGAAACACCGAGGTGGCTGTTCGAGTGCATCGAGAGGCCGAGTCCAAAGGTTTCGCACACTTTGCCGAGGTGCTGAACCTGCCGTATGCCGCCCCAGTAGTGCGGATCGCAAAGGACGATCTGCACGGCATCGGTTCGCACGCTTTCGGGAAGATCGGCAAACGAAGTGACCGCGACATTGCTTGCCAAAGGCGTTTCGACTCTCGCTTCGCCCAGCTTTTTGCGAACCTGGGCCATGCCTGCGAGGCCGGCGGTGGGATCCTCCAAATAGCCGCCATTGTCCAGCTCGGATTGCAGCGCTTTGCCGATTTTCACGGAGGTCTCGACAGACCATGCGCAGTTGGGATCGAGGCGGAGCGGAATTTCCCTGCCGAGAGCGGCGCGAAGCCGGCGAATCGTTTCAATCTCAATTTGGGGATCGAGAACGCCTGCTTTGAGTTTTACTTCGTCGAAGCCGTATTCGGCGATCATCTGCTTTAGTTGGCGGACGATCGCCTCGGGAGTCAAAGCCTCGCCGTAGACATCTGCGCGCTTATCGTCGCCTTCACCGCCACCGCCGGCGTGTTTATAAAACGCGTAGGCGGAAAACGCGACTTCATCGCGCGCGCGGGCGCCCAAAAGATCGCAGACAGGCTTGCCGATCGCTTTGCCGATCAAGTCGAGGCAAGCGATTTCGAGCACGGAGTTGATTCGCGCTTCAAGGTCGAGCGGGTTTTCGCCGGGCACAAGATATGTTTGCGAACGATCCTGGCTCGTTCCGGCACGCTTCGATCCCAGGCGCGTATTGATTTCGCCCAGAAGGCGGAAAGGATCGGCGCCGGCCAATTTTGGCTTAATCGACGCGAGCGCCTGCGCGATGCCTTCGCCGCCGTGGGTCTCGCCGAGTCCGACGACGCCGTCTCTGCTATCGAGTTCGATGATTGTGCGCAGCGCATAAGGCGCGTGCAGCCCGTAAGAACTCCTTAGTGGAGGATCGGCGATCGCAATCGAGTGCACGCGCAACTCGGCAATTTGCAGGCCGGTCGCGACGGCTTTTGCGGCGGCGAAATTGTCACAGGTCATCGAAAGTCTTCCAATTGTGCAATATCCAACGGTGGAGAGCTTACGTCCATTTGCGTTCGCCGGGCAACGGATTAGCGCGCTTTGGTTTGGCCGGCCTTGTGAAGTGTGCTAATTTCGCTTGCTGTGAAAAAATCATGAAAAAGAAGATTGGAGTGCTGCTTTCGGGCCGCGGATCGAATTTCGAAGCGCTCGCCGAGGCCGTCGCAAAGGAAAGACTACCCAACGCGGAGATCGCACTTGTCCTGAGCAATCGCGAAAACGCGCCGGGCCTCGACCGCGCGCGAGAGAGAGGCATTGCCGCGCGGGCGATTCCCTCGAAAGGGTTGGAACGCGAGGCATACGATAAACTGGTTGTGGCGGCGCTGCAGGAAAAGAGCGTCGATCTGGTTTGCCTGGCCGGGTATATGCGGTTGATTTCGCCGTATTTTGTGGCTGAATTTCCCAATCGCATTTTGAATATCCATCCTTCGCTGCTGCCTGCGTTTCCCGGCCTCGAGGCACAGCGCCAGGCGCTCGAGCATGGCGCTAAAATTACCGGGTGTACCGTGCATTTTGTGGATGAAAATCTGGACGCGGGGCCGATCGTGATGCAAGCAGCAGTGCGAATCGAAGACGCCGATACGGTGGAGAGCCTTTCTGAGCGAATTCTGCGCGAAGAGCATCGGATCTATGCGGAGTCCGTGAGCATCGTGCTTGAGGGCCGCTTTCGCATGGAGGGCCAGCGCGTGATCACAAGTGGGGAGAAAGTTTAGTGGAGGAAACGGCGTTCAGGCCGGTTGACGAGCAGCTTGCGTATCTGAAAAAGGGCGCGGCGGAAATCATTCGCGAAGACGAGCTCAAGACGAAGCTCGAAAATTCCGCCAAAACCGGGAAGCCTCTTCGCGTTTACCTAGGCGTCGATCCCACGGCGCCGGATATTCACCTTGGCCACACGGTGGTGCTGCGCAAGCTGAAGCATTTTCAGGATATGGGCCACACGGCGATTTTCCTGATCGGCGATTTTTCGGCGATGATCGGCGATCCTACCGGCGTTTCCGAGACGCGCCCGCCGCTCACGCGCGAACAGGTGGATGCCAACGCGAAGACCTATCTCGCACAGGTTTACAAAATCCTCGACCGCGAAAAGACCGAGGTCCGTTATAACAGCGAGTGGCTCGGCAAAATGCCCAGCCACGAAGTTGTCCGCCTGTGCGGCCATTACCGGCTTGCCCGAATGCTGGAACGCGAGGATTTCCGGTCGCGCCTGGAAAAAAATCAGCCGATATCGGTGCACGAGCTGCTGTATCCATTGCTCACCGCGTGCGACGCGGTCGCGCTGGAATCGGATGTGGAGCTGGGCGCGACCGAGCAGAAGTTCAATCTGCTGGTGCACCGCGATATCCAGCGCGAATACGGCCAGAGCTCAGAGACCGTGCTGACGATGCCGATTCTGGTCGGACTCGACGGCGAGCGCAAGATGTCCAAGAGCCTGGGAAATTACGTCGGCATCACGGAAGCGCCGGGGCAAATGTACGGCAAGGTCATGTCGATCTCAGACGAAGTGATGTGGTCGTATTACGAGTTGCTTACGGATTTTGCCTCGCCGGTAATCGTGCGCATGCGCGAAGAAGTCCGCACCGGCGAGCTCCATCCGAAAAAGGCCAAGAGCGAGCTCGCGCACGTGATCGTGGCGCAATTTCACGGCGAAGATGCGGCAAAGAAAGCCGGCGAAGAATGGGACCTGATCTACAGCAAGAGGCAATTGCCGACCCAGATGAAGGTTTTCTCTCTCTCATCAGCGGGCAAGACCAAACTAGCCGCTCTGATCGCATTTGCGGATCTCGCGCCGTCACGCAGCGAAGGCGAACGCCTGATCAAGCAGGGGGCGGTCGATTGGAACGGCGCGCGAATCGACGACGTTACTTACGCTGTCGATGGAAGCCAACCGGGCGATCACACGCTGCGTGTCGGCAAAAAGCCCGCTATCATCGTCCGCATCGAGAAGAAGTAACTTCAGCAATCGCCTACCAGCCCTAAAAGAGCTGTGCAAAAAAGGCTGGACAACAATCGTCGCCCTGAATTATCGTCGACCGGGGTGGAAACGGCGTTTTATTTGTCAAAACAGGCGCAATTTCCACGCGAATGACGTTTGAACTCCGCTGCTGGCAATCGGGGGGATTGCCGCGAGCTTCCGTCGGCTTGCGGCTAAAAGGGTACAATCGCAAGACTTCCACGAAATGAACGATAAACGCGCATCCAATGAACGGTATGTTGTGCAAGCGGTCGACCGCGCGCTCGACGTGCTGGAAGCTTTCCATGGTGGGGAAGAAACCAGCCTCAACGCGATCTGCAAGCGCGTGGGCCTCAACAAGAGCCGGACATTTCGCCTGCTGTGCACGCTCTCGCGCCGCGGCTACGTGGAGCGGACTCCCAACGGCCTCGGGTATACGCTGGGCCTCAAGCTCTTTGAACGCGCCGCGCACTTCCGCCGCGACCTGAAGCAAAGTGCCTATCCCTTCATGGATCGCCTGCGCAAGGAATTCAACGAAACGGTGAATCTTGCCGTGATCCACGCGGGCAAGCTGCTCTACTTGAATATTCTGGAAAGTTCGCAGCCCTTCCGCATGGCGGCCGTGATCGGCAGCCAAATGCCGATCCACACAACGTCTCTGGGCAAATCGATGCTCGCGTATTCCCGTGAAGACGAATTCGCAACGCTCGTGAAGGCGCTTACGCCAGCGGAACTGCGCAAGCTTAAAAAGGAAATCGAAATCGTTCGCGAGCGCGGCTATGCGTGGGACCGCGAGGAAAACGAGCCCGGCGTTTCCTGCATCGGCGCTCCGATTTTCGACCACTCGGAACAGCCAGTCGCGGCCCTCAGCATTTCCGGTCCCACGGGCCGCATGGTGTCGCAGGAACGCGACATGAGTTCGGCGATTTGCCAAAGCTGCCGCGAAGTTTCGCGCCAGCTTGGCTTTTCCGGCCTCGGACGCGTTCGCAACGGGGGCAAGCCCTCCTATCGCATGCCGCGCGGGGCCGCAGAGAGAGGTCTCGAGTGACCTCTTCGCCCAACGACGCGCTGCACACCGGGCAAGCGGCGGGCACCGCGTCCGTTGTCGAGGGCGCTGGGGTCGCCTCGGTTGCTCGCGCCGGCGTCGGACACTGGCGGTGGGTGATGTGCGGCCTTCTTTTTTTCGCCACGACGTTTAACTACATCGACCGCCAAGTGATCGGCTTGCTTAAGCCCACGCTTCAGCGCGAACTTCACTGGAGCGAGCTCGATTACGCAAACATCATTCTGTTTTTTCAGTTCGCTTACGCTATCGGCTATCTCGTCATGGGGCCGATGATCGATTGGCTTGGCACGCGCATCGGTTACGCGCTTTCCGCGCTGATCTGGAGCGTGGCCGCGATGGCGCACGCAGCCGCTCGCTCAGTAATAGAGTTCAGTGCTGCGCGCTTTGCCCTCGGGCTCGGCGAGGGCGGCAGCTTCCCCGCTTCGATCAAAACCGTTGCCGAATGGTTTCCGCGCAAAGAGCGCGCCCTCGCAACCGCCATTTTCAATTCCGGCACGAATCTCGGACCGATCATCGTTCCCCTCATCATTCCGTGGTTCACCGTGCGGTTCGGCTGGCGCATGACGTTTATCGCCACCGGCGCTTTGAATCTCGCATGGATTTTGCCCTGGCTTCTGATGTATCGGCCTCCTGAAGAACACAAATCCGTCTCTGCCGCCGAACTCGCCTATATCCGCAGCGATCCGTCGGAGCGTCCCGTAAAAATCCCATGGGCCCGGCTGCTTCCTCATCGCCAGCTCTGGGCGATCGCTATCGCAAAATTTCTCACCGATCCGGTTTGGTGGCTGTTCCTCTTTTGGGTGCCGGACTTTTTGCACCGCACGCACGGCCTCAGCCTTCTGGAACTTGGCCCGCCTCTCATCGTGATTTATGCCGGCGCCACGGTAGGCAGCCTGCTGGGCGGCTGGCTGTCCGGCGCGCTGCTGAAGCGCGGCTGGTCATGCAACGCCGCGCGCAAGACCGCCATGTTTATCTGCGCGTGTGGGGCTGTGCCGATCATTTTTGCGGCGCACGCGGCCAGCCTTTGGGTGGCCGTGGGGATACTCACTCTTTCCACGGCTTCGCATCAGGGCTGGTCAGCGAATCTGTTTACGCTTTCGTCGGATATGTTTCCGAGGCGCGCCGTGGGTTCGGTCACGGGCATCATTGGCACGGCAGGCGCGCTTGGCGGTATGTTGATCGCCGTGGTTGTAGGATATTTGCTGCAGAAGACGGGTTCTTACAGCCTGATTTTTGCGATCGCAGGTTGCGCGTATCTCACGGCGCTGCTTGTGATTCACATCATCGTGCCGCAGCTGCAGCCCGCGGCTCTGGATGTGGCGTAAAAAAGGATGAGGATCGGTGGAAATTAAGGCCAAAGACGGTTGCCTCTGGGATATGGTGAGCCTCGGTGAAGTCATGTTGCGTCTTGATCCCGGCGATGGCCGCGTCGCGACTACGCGGACCTTCCAGGTGTGGGAAGGCGGGGGCGAATACAACGTGGCGCGGGGGTTGCATCGCTGCTTCGGCATGAAGACCGCTGTGGTCACCGCGCTTGCCGATAATCCGATCGGTCGTCTCGTCGAAGATTTAATGAATCAGGGGGGCGTCGATCAGTCTCATGTGAGATGGTTTCCTTACGACGGAGTGGGGCGGACAATTCGCAACGGGTTGAACTTCACCGAAAGGGGATTTGGCGTGCGCGCTGCGCTGGGCTGCTCGGACCGGGGGCACACCGCCGTCTCGAAATTGAAGCCCGGCGACATCGACTGGGAAACGATCTTTCGCCGCGAGGGCGCGCGGTGGTTTCACACGGGCGGCATTTTCGCGGCGCTTTCCGAAACCACGCCCGTGGTCGCGCAGGAGGCGATTCGCAAAGCTAAAGAATCGGGTGCGATCGTGTCGTACGACTTGAATTACCGCGACTCGCTCTGGAAATCCATCGGAGGGAAAAAACGCGCGGTTGAAGTGAATCGCGAGCTGGTCCGCGGCGTCGATATGCTGCTGGGCAACGAGGAAGATTTTACGGCCGCTCTCGGCTTTCAAACGGACGGCGTGAGCGAGAACTATTCCGAGCTGGATACGGCCAGTTTCGGGCGCATGATCGAAAAAGTGGTGACGGAATTTCCAAACCTCAAGGCCGTCGCGACGAGTCTTCGCAATGCGAAAAGCGCCACGCGCAACGATTGGGGCGCGGTTTGCTGGTCCGAAGGCCATTTCTATTGCGCGCCCTTACGAATGGACCTGGAAGTTTTCGACCGCATCGGCGGCGGGGATTCGTTCGCTTCGGGATTGATCTATGGATTTCTCACGAATCGCGGCGCGCAATGGGCCGTCGAGTGCGGCGCCGCGCACGGCGCGCTTGCCATGACGACGCCAGGCGATACGAGCATGGCGACGTTCGCCGACGTGGAACGGGTGATGAAAGGAGCCAGCGCCCGCGTGGCCCGATAATTCGCGACGGCTTTGGCTCGCGAAGTGAGCGACCTTGAATCAACAGGCAAAATAGAATGAAACGCTTCACTAAATCTGAAGTTTTGCAGTGGATGCGCGATGTAGGTGTGATTCCCATCGTGCGTGTCGATAGCACCGACCTCGCCCGCCGCGCAGTTGCGGCCATTCACAAGGGCGGCATCTCGATCGTCGAAATCACGATGACGGTACCGGGCGCCGTGCGAGTGATCGAAGAGCTTGCGGCGGAAATGGGTGAAACGACGCTGATCGGTGCGGGCACGGTTCTCGATCCTGAAAAAGCCAGGGAATGCGTCAGGGCGGGCGCGCACTTCATCGTCAGCCCCGCGCTTAATCCGAAGACGATCGCTTACTGCAACGACGAAGACATCGTCATTCTGCCCGGCGCGCTAACCCCCACCGAAGTCGTAAATGCTTGGAGTCTGGGCGGCGACATGATAAAGATTTTCCCCGCTGGCGAGGTCGGCGGCGCGGGATACATTAAGGCGTTGAAAGGCCCGCTGCCGCAGATCAAGATGATTCCGACGGGCGGCGTGTCTTTGGCCACGGCCAAGTCTTTTCTGGAAGCGGGCTCGGAGGCGCTGGGTGTGGGAGGCGATTTGGTGAGCGTATCGGCATTGAAGCAGGGCCTCGACGCGCGTATCACCGAGAGAGCAAAGCAGTTTGTGGAGATCGTAAAGCAGTTCCGGGGCGGAGTGGAGGCGGTTCCCGCGGGAGGGAAGTCCGCGTGAGCTTTTGCCTGGGCCATCCGGCGCGGAAGTGGTTTTGCGAAGCGAGGAGAAGAAGCGATGAAACATCAAATCCGCAGGCGGGATTTTATCGCGGGCATAGGAGCGATGACTGTTGCCGCCGGAGTTGTGAGGGCTGACGACATGGATACACCGTTTCAGATCGGGGTGATCAGCGACGAAATTTCGCAGGATTTTGGGCACGCCTGTGACGTTGCGGCGAACGACTTCGGCATGCACTACGTCGAACTGCGCGAACTATGGGGCAAGAACCTGTTTAATCTCGACGACAATCACTTGGCTGAAGCCACAGGCATCGTAAAAAAACATAATTTGAAGGTTAGCGATATCGCCAGCCCGCTCTTCAAAGTCGATTGGCCCGGCGCGCCGAAGTCCAAATTCAGCCCGACCGGCGACGCATTCAACGCCAGTTTCACGTTTGACCAACAGGCCGATGTGCTCGATCACAGTATCAAGCTGGCGAAAATGTTCAATTGCCCGCGCGTCCGGTGCTTCGATTTTTGGCGATTGGAGGATGCCGAGCCGTATCGCAAAGACATGAACCAGGAACTGCTCAAAGCGGCGAATAAGTTGGCCGACAACGGATTGATTTTGGTGCTCGAAAACGAGCCATCGTGCAATACGGCTACCGGCGAGGAGTCCGGAAGACTGCTCGCTGAAATACAGTCTCCGCATTTCTTTTTGAATTGGGATGCCGGTAACGCTGCGTATCACGGCGAGATTCCGTATCCAGACGGCTATAGCCATATCCCGAAGAATCGCATTGGCCATTGCCACGTGAAAGACGCGGAGAAGAAACCGAACGGTAACGGCTACGAGTGGGCCGCGATGGGGACCGGCATTATCGACTGGGTCGGGCAGTTCCGCGCTTTGAAGGCGGATGGCTATCGTCACGCGGCAAGCCTTGAGACGCACTGGCGTGGCGCCGGCACGCCCGAGGCATCTTCGCGCATCAGCTGGAAAGGCATGAAGGAAGAACTGACCAAAGCCGGCATCCTCACCTAGCGGCGCAGATCGAAAAGCCGACTGCGATGTGGGGGCAGGGCTTCGCCCCCAAGAAATTTCTTTTTGCGGATTCTCAAATGACTATTCACGTAGGCCTGATCGGCGGCGGAAATATCAGCAACACACATGCCCGCGCCGTCGACTCGATTCCCGACGCGAAAGTGGTAGCTGTCTACGGCCCCAATCCTGTGAAGGCCGGCGAGATCGGTTCGGCGCATCACGCCGCCGTTTATGGCAACCTCGAGACGCTTCTAACGCACCGCCCCATGGAGATGGTGATTATCGGGAGCCCATCAGGCCTGCATGCCGATCAAGGTATCGCGGCTGCGCGGCACAGCCTGCACGTGCAGGTGGAGAAGCCGATCGACATCAGCACGGAACGTGCTGATGCTCTGATCAAAGCCTGCGATGAAGCCAAAGTTCTGTGCGGAGTAATTTTCCAGGAACGTTTTCATCCCGAGAATCTCAAGATCAAAAAGCTGATTCTCGAAGGCGGTCTCGGCCGCCTGCTGCTCGTGGATGCTCACGTGCCCTGGTATCGTCCGCCGGAGTACTACACGAAATCGCGCTGGCATGGCGTGCGCGCGATCGATGGCGGCGGCGCGCTGATGAACCAGGGCATACATACTGTCGATTTCCTGCTCTGGATGATTGGCGACGTGGCCAACCTGCAGGCGCGGATCGCGACCGTTCTGCAGGAAATGGAGTGCGAGGATACGGCTCTCGCGATTCTCGAATTTGAGAACGGTGCGTTCGGGAGCCTGCAAGTCACTACCGCCGAATACCCCGGTTATGAGCGCCGGGTTGAAATCACTGGGACGGAAGGCACCGTGATTCTGGAGGGCGACCGGATCATCGCCGCCGATCTGCGTCACAAAAGGGAGGGTCTGCTCAGCCCGCCGCCCGCTGCCGCAGGCGTGGGCGAGCGCGCGACTTCTGCCGTCGTGAACGATATCAGCGGCCACCGGGCCGCGATCGCGGATTTCATTCGAGCCGTTCGTGATGGCGGCAAGCTCAACTGCGATGGCCGCGAAGGCCGCCGCAGCCTGGCGCTCGTGGAGCGCGTCTACGAAGCGGCGCAGACGGCGGGGAAGACGGCGTAGTCGCAGCACGTTTTCCGTCGTGAAAATGAAAAGGCCAAGTCGAGTGCATAAAAGTTCACCAATTGATTGAGCGCAGTTTTCAAGCTGAAAGACGAGGACAGAAAGCTGAATGAAGATCACGGATGCGAAGGTTTTTGTCTGCTCGCCGGGGCGCAATTTCGTCACTTTGAAGATTTACACCGATCAGGGCGTACATGGCTTGGGCGACGCGACCCTGAACGGCCGTGAACTCGCCGTCGCGAGCTATCTGACCGATCATGTGATTCCGATGCTGATCGGGCGCGATCCGGCGAACATTGAAGACACATGGCAATACCTCTATCGCGGCGCGTACTGGCGCAAAGGCCCTGTGACGATGACTGCGATCAGCGCCGTTGACGTGGCGCTGTGGGACATCAAAGGCAAAACGCTAAACACACCGATTTATAACCTGATCGGCGGAAAGAGCCGGACAAAAGTCACTGTGTACGGGCACGCGAATGGGCGCGATATCAAAGAGACCGCGGAAGCCGTTGGACGCTTCATCGAAGCAGGTTACGTTGCGGTTCGCGCGCAGACCGGCATTCCGGGAATTCCGGCAATCTACGGGGTCTCGAAAGACGAAAAATTTTACGAGCCTGCTCACAAAGGCCTGCCGACGGAGGAAAGCTGGTCCACTGAGAAATATATGAATTTCGTGCCGAAGCTGTTCGACGAACTCCGCTCCCGATACGGTACGGATGTGAATCTTCTTCACGATGCGCACCACCGGCTCACGCCGATCCAGGCGGCGCGCCTGGGAAAAGACCTCGAACCGTATCGGCTTTTCTGGCTGGAGGATGCCACGCCGGCCGAACTTCAGGAAGGCTTTCGAATCATCCGCCAGCACACAACAACCCCCCTTGCGGTGGGCGAGATTTTCGATTCCGTGTGGGATGCGAAGACGCTGATCAGCGAGCAATTGATCGATTACCTTCGCATGGAGCCGCTTCGCGGCGGCGGCCTGACGCCGTTGAAAAAAATTGCGTCGTTTGCTGATATGTTTCACGTGCAAACCGGCTGCCACGGCGCGACGGATATGTCGCCGATCACGCTCGGCACTTCGCTCAACTTCGATATCTCGATCCCTAATTTCGGGCTTCAGGAATATATGTGGCACACGAAAGAAACGGACGAGGTGTTTCCGCACCACTATTATTTCGAGCGTGGTTTCCTCTATCCCGGCGATGCACCCGGCCACGGTGTCGACTTCGACGAGAAGCTGGCCGCGAAATTCCCCTACGAACGGGCCTATTTGCCCGTGAACCGCAAGTTCGATGGCACGATGTGGAATTGGTGAGGTGAATTGTGACCTTTGGCCCGATTGCTCTGACCGGGAAATCAGCGGTTGTCATTGGGGGAACGTCCGGAATCGGGCGCGCGATCGCCATGGGATTGGCTGCAGCGGGTGCGGATGTGGCGGCGACGTCTCGGCGCGGCGAGGAAGTTGAAAGCGCCGCACAGGAAATCGAGCAGGCGGGCCGACGCGCGCTTCGCGTCACCTCGGACGTGACCGATCGAACCTCGCTTGAGGCCTTGCTGGAAGCAGCGATCAAAGCGTTCGGCAAAGTGGACATTCTGGTGAACTCCGCCGGGCGCACGAAGCGCGGCCCGACGCTCGATTTTCCGGATAGCGAATGGAACGGCATCATCGAGACTAACCTGACGGGCACTGTCCGCGCCTGCCAGGTGTTCGGCCGTCACATGCTTCAGCGAGGTTATGGCCGGATCATCAATATCGCCTCACTGGCGACGTTCGTCGGCCTCTTCGAAGTGACGGCTTACAACGCAAGCAAGGCTGCGGTGGGCGCCGTCACGAAATCCCTGGCCATTGAATGGGGACCTCACGGAGTGAACGTCAACGCGATCGCGCCTGGCGTCATCAGGACCGCGCTGAATAAAAACCTGATCCTGGGCACGCCGCGAGGGCAGGAATTCCTCACGCGCATCCCGCTAAAGCGTTTTGGCGAGGTAGAAGACTTAGCCGGAGCGGCTGTCTTTCTGGCTTCCGATGCGGCCAGCTACGTCAACGGCGAGATTCTCTGCGTGGATGGCGGCATGCTCGCCAGCGGAGTAAACCAATAAGCTTTTCCCCGCCCCATTTAAATGGCAATGGACAGTCAAATTCCTGGATGATCCAGCAGGCACATAGTAGCGCTTACGCGGCGACTCCTGCCATGACTTGGCGCATAACTTGCGTTCTCAGTTAAGCTGTGGTTATATTCGCTAACCCTTAGAGCGTCCAGGAGGCCTGATGCCAACTGCAGACCTGCGTCCGATGACCCTCGGCGAAGTCCTGGATCGCACCTTTAAGCTTTACAAAACGAATTTCTGGCTTTTTGCCGGCATCATGTCTCTTCCATTCCTCGTGCTGTTCTTTTTCAACGTGGGAATAGCCTGGTTTACGACGAGTCAAGTGACTGCGTTTCGCGCGGGTCATGTTCAATCCGCCGGCCCCCTGGTGGCGGCGGGAGCCGGCAGCGTCTTCCTGATAATGATTCTCACCTTTGTACTGACGGGCATCGGCGAGGCGGCTACGGTATTCGCGGTTTCAGACATCTATCTCGGGCGGCCGGTGAGTATTCGCGGTTCATTCAATCAGGTTCGCGGGCATGTGCTCCAGGTGCTTGGCACGATTTTCCTCACGGCGCTTGCGATAGGCGCCGGATTCATCGCGCTGATTATTCCGGGGATTATACTGATGTGCCGCCTTGGCCTCGCCGTTCCTGCCGCCATGCTGGAAGACATCTGGCCAGGCACAGCGCTGAGCCGCAGTATGGACCTGACGAAGAGTTTCGGGATGCAGATGTTTTTGATCTTTCTGCTTACGTTTATACTTGCAGCCGCGGTCACATCTTTCTGCACCTTTCCGTTTCTAATTATCGCGGCGATGCGAGGAGCTCAAGGATTACCCTTCGGCATGGTTGTGTTGCAAGACGCCGCCAGCTTCGTCGCGCAGGTGATTGCCGCCCCGGTACAGACCATCGCCTTTTCGCTGATGTATTACAATCTACGCGTGCGCAAAGAGGGATTCGACATCGAACATCTGATGGGATCATTGAACGCCCTCCCAACTTCCGTGATGCCTGCTTCCGGCAGCGCGCTCCCTTCATGAGCTTCGAGTGCGACGGCCCACGAATCTGAGTCGATGCAAGACTGTCGTCGCAATCTGCGTCGCGTTCCTGTTTTGGTTATTGCCACTTCCTTTGCATGCCGGAGATGTCAGTTCGCGGCAATCCGGCGCGATGGGCCTGAGTGCTTACGAGTCAGAGCTGCAGCGCTATTCCACCCTGATCGAGCAGAGCAAGAATAATCCCGCTGAAATCGCGCGAATCCGCGAGTCGTTACCTTCCGAATGGGTTGTGAACGACAACGGAAGCGTCTTTTACGTGCCGACGGACTCGATCGATTCGGCGCTGGAGGATTTGCAAGGCCACCGAAATAACGCCGGCGAGCTAGCGCGGAGTCTGGAATTTCGATTGGCGGAAATGCGTCAGGCGGCATTTGCCATGGATAGCAGGCCGGGCGGCGTTCAACTCGCAGACGCGCGCGGCAAATTGAACGAAATTTTCAAGCGCAGGGAATTTGGCGGCGCCAAAGGGCCGACGCCGTGGCAATTGTTCGTAAACCGGATCGAAGAGCGCATTGCCCGGTTCCTTTTCGGACTGCTTGCGCGCCTGCATTTGAGCGCGCGGACGGGAAATGCGCTGGCATGGACGGTGATCGCTCTTGCGCTTATCGCATTTTGTGTATGGTTACATCGCACCCGCTCACGGCGGCAGGGTTTTGACGAGTTGCCTGCTTCATCGGCCGATGTGAGCGATTCGCGCGCCTGGCTGAGCGAGGCCGCCGCTGCGGCGGAACGAGCCGATTATCGCGAAGCCGTGCATTGTGCATACTGGGCGGCGATCGCGCGGCTCGAGGATCTGAAACTTCTCAAACGCGATCGTTCCCGCACGCCTCGCGAGTCTTTGCGCGTGCTAAGCGCCGGTGCGAACGAAAAGATTTCGCTACGGGAAATGACCAATCACTTTGAGCTGATCTGGTACGGATACCGGCCTGCATCGAAATCGGATTGGCTCGAAGCGAGAAATCTTCTGGAGAAATTGGGATGCCTCGGGGTCTCGACAGCGCCGATCGCAAGCTCCTGATCGGGGCCGGAATGCTGTTTGCCATTCTGGTTGTGGTGGCGGCGATGGTGTCCCGCCCGCAAGCGAACGTGATGCCGTCCGCGCCCTCGACATATTCCGCTTCCTGGGACGGCGCGGAAGGAGCGTTTCTATTGCTGCAGCAGCTCGGATACAACGTTTCGCGCTGGGAGCAGTCTCCTGCGCAGTTGCCTGAGGATTCCGCGAATAAGGTGCTGATTCTCGCTGATCCAACCGAATTGCCCTCTGAAGAGGAACGGTACGACATCATTGAGTTCCTGGAAAAAGGCGGGAAAGTGATCGCCACCGGCGCGACGGCCGGCGAATTTCTGCCGCAGGCATCGGAATTCGCAGAGGGGAATCCACTCGATCCCAAGCAAACGTTCGGTGCGCTGCTACCTTCGGCGATTGTTCGTGGCGCGCCGCAAATCACCATGGCTGTGCCCGAAGGTTGGTCTCCGGACTCAGTGCGGCAAGTCGCGGTTTACGGCGATCACTGGACGCCGGCGGTCATCACCTATCAATTCGGCAAAGGTGAAGTGATCTGGTGGGCGGCGCCGACTCCCCTGACCAACGGCGCCATTCTGGATTCGGACAATCTCACGTTCTTCCTCAACTGCGTCGGCTCACCGGGACAAGCTGAGATCTTTTGGGACGAATATTTTCATGGGGTTCGCGGATCGCTGGCCGAATTTTTCATGCGTACACCGGTGGTTTGGGGCGCGGCGCAGTTTGCTTTGGTATTTCTGGCGATTCTCGCTACCTATTCGCGGCGATTGGGCCCGGTCCGCGCTCCGGTGACGCCATCGCGGCTTTCGCCCCTGGAGTTCGTCGACACGCTCGGCGATCTCTATGCTTCGGCGCATGTTTCGGCCGCGGCGCTGGGCACGGCGTACCAGCGGCTGCGCTTCACATTGACTCGCAGACTTGGTCTGCCTTTGGACGTTTTGTCGAAGGAATTAGCGGCCGCTGCGAGCGAAAGCTTTGGTTGGGATGAGGCGCAATTGTTGGACGTACTGGTGCGCTGCGATTTGGCAAAGGAAGCCCCGAAGGGCAAAGTCGAAAACCCGCTTGTGCTATTTCAAGAGATCCACGATTACGCGGAGCGACTCGAAGTGAAACGAACGACGACGAAGGAAGGGAAGCGGAATGAATAAAGCGAGTGAACTGGCGGCGTATGTCCAAGGCGAGTGCGCCAAAGTGATCGTGGGGCAGACGGAGGTGCTTAACCAGCTTTTGCTCGTCCTCCTTGTGGGAGGGCACGCGCTGCTGGAGGGTTTTCCGGGCCTGGCGAAGACACTTGCAGTTAAAACGCTCGCCCATATTTTTGACCTGAAGTTTCAACGCGTGCAGTGCACGCCGGACCTGATGCCGGCCGATGTTCTGGGAGCGAACGTCTTCAACATGGCCACGAGTTCCTTCGCGTTGCACAAAGGACCGATCTTCACGGATCTTCTTCTCGTTGACGAGATCAACCGCACGCCTCCAAGGACGCAATCGGCGCTGCTCGAATCGATGGAAGAGAGGCAGGTCACGATTGACGGGACGCGCCATGTGCTGTCGGATTTGTTCTCGGTCTTTGCGACGCAGAACCCGGTTGAGTTCGAGGGAACATATCCTCTGCCGGAGGCCCAGCTCGACCGCTTTCTTCTGAAGATTCGCATCGGCTATCCCGATGCGGAGCAGGAGATTCAGGTGCTGGAGAATTTTCAGAAAGGCTTTGATCCGAGAGAACTGGAAAACGTGGGCCTGGGAAAAGTGCAGGCTTCGACGCTAGAGGAAGCTCGGAAGGAGATTGCGCAGGTGCGGGTCGAGCCGGCGCTGTTCCGGTACATTGTGACGCTCGTTGGGCGAACTCGGAACTGGCCGGCGGTGAGCCTGGGAGGCAGCCCGCGCGCGGCGGTGAGTTTGATGCTGGTTTCAAAAGCGATCGCTGCTACCGAGGGCCGCGACTTCCTGATTCCAGACGACGTGAAGGCCGCCGCGAAACCTGTATTGCGCCATCGCATCGTGCTGAAACCGGAGGCGGACCTCGAAGGGATCAGCGCGGATCAGGTGGTGCGCGAGGTGGTGAATGCGGTAGAAGTCCCGAAATGAGCGAGCCGAGCCATCTCGTTCCGCCGCCGATTTACGCAACAGCTCTATCGTCCTCTCGCGTTCCGGTTGCCTTTGGCAGGCGCTTCTTCCTCCTGATGCTGATTGGGTTGGTGTGGTTGGGGCCCGCCTGGTCAGACCCGCGCTATCTCTACGCAATGTTCGCGTGGGACTTCGCCATGATCGGCTTTTGGTTTTGGGATTTGACGAATATACCGAAGCCGAGCGAAGTGAGGATAGGCAGAGTGTGGGATTCTCCGGTTCAGCTCTCGCTTGAAACGGGAGTCCGGATCGAACTTCAAAATGGCGGCGGCGCGGCGATTCTCGCGGATGTGCTTGATGACGTGCCGCCCTCTTTCCGCAAAGCGATGCCCGAAATGGAAATCAACGTTGCCGCGGGCGAAACCGCGACGGCGCGATATTCGATTTGCCCTGGAGCGCGCGGCGACGTGCGTATTGGAAGTGTCTTTATCCGGTACCAAAGTCCATGGCGCATTGCAGAGCGATGGGCTTCCGCGGCGCTGAACCAAACCGTGCGCATCTATCCGAATCTTGAGGAGTCGAAGAAGGACACGATCTACCTGATTCGAAGCCGGCAGGTGGCTCTCCAAGCGCGATACAAGCACATGCGGGGGCAGGGGCGCGAATTCGAAAGCCTGCGCGAGTATCGCGAGGGCGATGAATTTCGAAACGTCTGCTGGACGGCTACGGCGCGCCGCGGCAAGTTAATCACCAAGACGCATCAGTTTGAGCGCAGCCAAACAGTGTGGCTTGTGCTCGATTCGGGGCGGCTGCTGCGCGCGCAAAGCAAAGGCTTGACCAAGCTGGATTATGCGGTCGGCGCGGCCCTCTCGCTCGCGCAGGTGGCGCTTTACTCGGGCGATCGAGTGGCGCTATTGGCCTACGGGCGGCGCGTGCAGCAACGACTGGCCGCGGGACGCGGTGCCAATCACGTGGGTGCGTTGATTGAGAGCTTGGCTCAGGTTCGCGCGGAGGAGTTCGAAGCTGACCATGTTCGCGCGGCGGAAACCCTGTTGCACCTGCAAAAGAGGCGGAGCCTGATCGTGTGGTTTACCGACCTCGCCGAAACGGCGGCGACGCCGGACGTCGTCGAAGCAGCATTGCGACTGGCACACCATCATCTCGTCCTGATGACGGTGATCGCTCAGCCCGAATTGCGCGCACTGCTTGAGTCGCGGCCCGAAACGGAGTCCGAAATGTATCATTACGCCGCAGCGGAAGAAATTATTCATCGCCGTGACGTGCTGCTTAGCACGCTTCGCCGGCACGGGGCGCTTACATTGGAGATCGAGCCGGCGAAAGTGTCGTCGGCTGTAGTAAATCAATATCTGCTCACAAAAGAGAGGGGCCTGCTGTGAGGAGCTGTTTAATTGGAGATGGAGGATGGAGCGCCGGCATCCTCAAGCTCGCTCGGCTTCTTCGTGAGATAGAGGACGAGCAATGTGCCGAGTGCTGCGGAAAGCAGGAACTTAACTGCAACGGGCACGCCGGACGGCGATATGAATCCTTCCACGAATCCGGCGATCAGCAGCATTGGAATTGCGCCAAGCATGAGTTTTACGCTGCGCGCTCCGGCAATGGCGAGAGACGCGCGGCGCGGCAAGTGTCCGGGAAAAAGCATGCCGCGCGCGATCCCGAGGCCGGCGCCTCCGGCGATAAAGATTGCGGGAAGTTCGAGGATGCCGTGGCCTGCGACGAAACTCCACAACTGCAGGCTCATGCCTTCGCGCCAGCACGCCTCGGCCACTACGCCGATGAGCAGCCCATTGACGAGCATCATGTAGACCGTGCCAATGCCGGCCGTGATGCCCAGCGCAAACGTCGTGAATGCCACGGAGAGGTTGTTGGTGAGAATGGCGCTGGATGCCAGCGGCTTCACCGTCACTATAGACTGCGTCCACATGCGATGATGCTCGATCGTATCGATCATCTGGCCCCCGAGCAGATAGCGGGGAAACGCCGGATTGGCCATGGCGACCAGAAAGGCCGCGACGCCGGCTGCCAGAAAGATGATAAAAGCCGCGAGAGTATCGGAAAATGTCTCCCGGAAAATGACGGGATAGGTATCTCTATAGAATTTCCAGATTCCGGCGGGCTTCGCGCGGCGGCCCATGTAAATGAGATTGTGTGCGCGGCCTAGCAATTGATTGAGATAGATCGTAAGCTGCGTGCTGGTGGGATCTTCACGGACGGTTGCAAGGTCGGAAGCGGTTTGGCGGTATAAGAGCGCAAGTTCCTGCAGTTCATTCGGATTTAGACTAGAGACGCTGCGGCGCGCCTTTACGCCAACAAATTGCTCAAGCCGTGCCCAATGCGGGCGACGCTTTTCGAGCCATCGGGCGGAGATCAATGGCGTCCTCGTTTGACAATCTTACCATTGAGACGCCGGAGCAGACGGCTCTCGAGTTTCCCCTTGCCGGAATAGGCAGCAGGTTCCTGGCGATACTCGCAGACTCGGCGATCCAGTTAGCATTGGCGATCGCGGTCGGCGTCACGGCTTTCTATTTGCTCCCGCTTGCCAGGCTGACTTCAGCGATCGGGCCGCAGTGGATGTTCGCTTCGGCCATGATCGCGCTGTTTGTGATCAATTCCGCGTATTTCGCGTTTTTCGAAGCGGTTTGGAACGGGCAAACGCCGGGCAAGCGATGGGCGCAGATTCGCGTGATTAAAGACGATGGCCGGCCCATCAGCGCCTATGACTCGATCGCGCGAAATACCTTGAGGATAGTCGACGAGCTTCCGACGATGTACATCACGGGAGTGATTTGCATGTTTTTCAGCAAGCAGAACAAGCGATTGGGCGACTACGTGGCCGGCACGGTCGTGGTCCACGAGAAAACCATTCAGGAAGCGCGGCCATTTCTTGAAACGAAAACCGATTCGTCATGGCCGACGTATAACACTTCTGTGATTACTCTCGACGAGCTTCACCTGATTGAAGCGTTTCTGCATCGCCGCGATAGCTTCGAACCTTCGCTCCGCACCTCGATGGCCGCGAAGATCGCGAAGCGCATCGGCGAAAAAGTTGGCGCGAACGTTATGGGTTGGCCGCAAACGGAAAACTTTCTGGAGGCAGTCTACGAACAATATCGATCCACGGGCCGCTTCCATTCCTGATCAAATCGACAGGGCGATCCCGCAGTCCGCGGGAGCTATTTCCGACGCCCCAGGGGCGGATGCAGCCGGCGTACCCAGAAGAAGATGGCTCATGGCGTTTTTGCTGGGCGCCGGAGTTGTCGTTACATATTTTGACCGAATCAATTTATCCGTCTCGCGGGACGCTTTGAATGCCACGTTTGGCCTTTCGCTTGTGGGCTACGGCTACTTATCAAGCGCTTTCAGCTGGACCTACGGGCCCATGCAAGTTCCCGCGGGGATGCTTCTCGATCGATTCGGGATCAAACGCGTAAATCGGGCGGGAACATTTCTGTGGAGTTGTGCAACGTTCGCAGCGGCGCTATCGACCAGTATCTATGCTTTATTCGGCGCAAGGCTTCTCCTCGGTGTCGCCGAGTCCCCGATTTTTCCGGCGAATGCAAAAGCAATCGGGGAATGGTTCCCACAGAAGGAGAGAAGCTTCCCGATGGCGATCACCGACGGGGCCGCGAAGTTTTCCTCGGCCATCGGAGTTCCATTCATTGGCCTGCTGCTGATTCATTTCGGGTGGAGATGGTCGTTTGCCGCGACGGGCTTCATCAGCTTTGCGTATTTTCTTCTGTTTTACCTGATTTACAGAAGCCCGGCCGAAGACCGCAGGTTATCGCCCCAGGAGTTGAGCTACATTTCAAAAGGCGAGGACACGAGCAAAGGACGTGCGGGTTCCGTGGACGTATTCACTACACCTGAGCTGATGTGCAAGCGCAAAGTGTGGGGCTTGGCACTGGGATGGGGCGCTTACAACTATAGCTTTTACCTGCTGCTTACCTGGTTGCCAAGCTATCTTTCCATTGCGCTGCATCTGGATCTTCTCCATTCCGTCGTTTACACAAGCATTCCATGGCTACTTGCCACGCTTGCCGATGTCTTCATCGGAGGATGGTTCATCGATTTCCTGATCCGGCTGGGTTGGCAGGCGAACCGAGTTCGCAAGACAGCTATGGTGTTGGGCATGAGCCTGGGGCTGGCGATTTGGGGCGCGCGCGGCGTTCATTCGCCTGCTGGGGCGTTATTTTGGATCACAATCGGGCTCTGCGGGCTTTCGATTGCGGCGCCGGTCGCTTGGACGGTACCCTCGTTAATTGTTCCGCAAGAGAACGTCGGAGTTGTGGGCGCGTTCGCCAACTTTTTCAGCCAGGTCGCGGGGTTTTGCGCTCCCATTGTGACGGGGTACATCATCGCGCTGACGCATTCGTTCTCGGCGGCATTCGCAACGGCGACGGTCGTCCTTCTTGTCGGAATTGGAGGTTACGTATTCCTCCTGCAGGAAATCTCGCAGATTCCAGCACGCCAAGAAGCGCTTTAGATCCGCGGCTTTGATGTAATATTCTTCTGCTCAGCTTCTTTATCTTGGACTCGATCCTCAAGCGATTCGTCCTGGCGGGGTGCATGAGAAGTGCGGCAACGTCGCCCTCGTTTGCGTGCGGGAGAGAAATGCATAGGCACGGCGGCTATTATTTCGTCAGGATTTCAGTCCTCGCACTTCTTTTAATCGCCCCCGTTTGTCTTCGGGGGCAGATTCAGGCGATCCCCGTCAATCCGGCGTCGGCGAACCGCGGCGCTCAGCTCTTTGCGCAGTCATGCAGCCAGTGCCACGGTGCAGACGCTCGCGGAACGGCGACTGCTCCCGACCTTATTCGCTCGCTTGTCGTGCTCCACGATCGCGTGCAGCAACTCCATGGCGCCGCCCTCGCGCCGGTACTCAAGCAACAGCCAGAGCACAACTTCAACTTCACATCCGACCAGTTAGGCGACCTTTCGCAATTTCTGACTCGCGAGATCAACGATATTCTCCGCAGTGGCTACTCAAACCGGCCGACCAATATGCTCAGCGGCGACCCAAAAGCAGGGGAGGCGTACTTCAATGGCCCGGGCGAATGTAACAAATGCCATTCCGTCACCGGGGACTTGGCCGGCATCGCCACACGGTATGACCCGGCGGCCCTGCAGCAGAAATTTGTGTTTCCGCAGGCTGGATTCGGAAGAGGCCGGGGAGGCGCGACTGCGCCGAAGCCATTGGTGGCCGTGACGCTTCGGTCAGGCCAAACAATCAGCGGCACGTTGGTTCGCATCGACGACTTCAACGTTACGCTGCTCGATGCTTCAGGGCAGCGCCACTCCTTCGCGCGCGTTCCTGGGACGAAAGTCGATGTGACTGACCCTTATGCAGCGCACGTCGCACTGCTCGATAAATACACGAATGCCGACATACACAATTTGACGGCTTACCTGGAGACATTGAAATGAAGCTTGGCGCTTCGCTCGGGCTGTTGATTTCAGTGTTCTTTGCCTCGGTCGTCTTGGCACAGGGAAGCCTCGATCCCGCGAAGCTACTCGAGCCGCCCACAGACACTTGGCCTACGTACAACGGAGACTATACGGGTCGGCGTTTCAGTCCGCTCGCCGCGATCAATACCGGCAACGTGAGAGAGCTTTCTCTCGCATGGGCCTACCGCATCGATACGCGAACGGGCGGCAGCGGCCGTATCTCCTCCACGCCACTCGAGGTAAATGGCATTCTCTATTTCACTGTTCCCAATCGCGTCTGGGCAATCGACGCCCGAACCGGGCAGCAAGTGTGGACTTACACGTGGCCTTCGAAGATCGACGCGATTGGCAACCGGGGCGTCGGAATTTCGGGCGACACACTCTATTTCGAGACACCGGATTGCAGCCTGGTTGCGTTGCACTTGGACACAGGCAAAGAACTCTGGCACACCACGATTTGCAATGTGGATCAGATGTACTTTGGATCCGTTCCGCCCGTAATCATCAAGAATCACGTAATCCTCGGGGTGAGTGGCGACGATATGGATATTCCCGGCTATATCGAATCCGTTGATCCGGAAACGGGAGAACTCCAATGGCGTTGGTACGCCTATCCCGAGCCCGGCTCCCCGGACGCAGCCACTTGGCCTAACAAAGAAGCGATGATGCACGGCGGAGGGATGACCTGGGTGCCCGGCTCGTACGACCCGGAGTTGAATTTATATTATTTCGGAACGGGCAACGCTCAGCCCGTGATCAACGGCAGTGCGCGACCCGGTGCAAACCTCTACACCGCATCGATCATCGCACTCAATCCCGATACCGGAAAGATGGCATGGTATTTTCAGCCGAACCCCCACGATTCTCATGATTGGGATGCCGTGCAGACGCCGATCTTGATCGATGGCCAAATCGACGGCCAACCGCGCAAGCTCGTCGCGCAAGCGAGCCGCAACGGATGGTTTTTTGTGCTCGACCGCACAAATGGGAAGGCGATCGTCAGCGAGCCTTTCGCGAAACAGAATTGGACGTCGGGCCTGGACAGCAAAGGTGAGCCCATTCCTAATCCCGAGCAATTCGCCAAAGACAACGGTGCGCTCGTGGCGCCCGATCAGGGAGGCGCCGCGAACTGGCAGCCCTCGAGTTATGACCCGTCGACCGGGCTTTTCTATGTGGACGCCGTGAACGCGTACAGCATCTATTATGTTTTTGACGACTCGGCGAAACCCGAGGGTTGGGCCGGGAACGATCGCGGCGGATGGTCCGACATGGAGTTGGAAGCGATCGATTACAAGACGGGCAAAAACAAATGGGTCCACAAGTGGCCCGCTTCAGGGGCGCGCTCTGGGATATTGACGACAGCGGGCGGCCTGGCGTTCGTGGGTGATCCATCTTCGAATCTTGTCGCGTTAGACGCAGCCACGGGATCGATTCTTTGGCATGCCGGGTTGCCTTCGCCTGTCAGCAATGGTCCGATGAGTTACGAGCTCGATGGGATGCAATACGTCGTCGTCGCGTCCGGCGACACACTCTACGCGTTCACGATATGGCCTCAGTGAAACACTCGGTTGCCGCGGGTCGCGGATCGATTCGTCCAAAGGAGTAAGGCCCTGCCTGCGCGGACAACACGAAAAAAAGCAGCCCAGCTGCCGCGCCGCACGGCCGCGTGCCCTCCAGTGACCTCGCGATTGTCGATCGGTGTTTTGGTCCTGGACCTCTCCGGCAGCGATCGCTTAGGGTCCGCAAAAATCGTTGAAGCGAATCCTTCGGCGTCCGAACTGATTTATCATCGGGCCAAAATCCTCGAAGGGAAACGATTAGCTGATCTGCCCGGATTTGCCTCGAGCTCGATCCTCAAACGCTGCGAACGCGCACTGCATTCCGGCGAAAAGATAGACATCAAACTGGGCCATGATGGCGGTGGCGGCATTGGCGTTTTGCGCCTTCGAGTGGTTCTCCTCACGGTGAACAGGGCTGTGTTGACTCTCGAAGATAGCAGTGGGCAAGCGGCGGCAGAGCAGGCCGTGCGCAGAAGCGAGCAAAGCTTTCAACTCTTGATACACAGCGTGAAGGACTACGCCATCATTATGATGGACCATCAAGGCAAGATCCTCAGTTGGAATGAGGGCGCCGAACGATTAAAAGGCTTTCGCGCGGACGAGATTATCGGAAAAAACTATGAGGTTTTCTTTACGTCCGAAGACAGGGAAGCCGGGAAGCCAGACGCCCAGCTTCGGAAAGCTGCTGAAGCAGGGCAGTCCGAGGATGAGGGATGGCTCGTGAAGAAGGATGGCTGGGCGTTTTGGGCGAATACCGTGATCACCGCTTTGCGTGACGAGGACGGCCGGGTTTACGGCTTCGCGCAGATCACGCGGGACATGACTGAACGCCGGGAGCGCGAAGAATCTATTCGCGTTTTAAACGAGCATTTGGAAGAACGAATTGAGGCGCGTACAGCGGAACTCGTGCAACTCAACGAGGCGCTGCAATCCGAAGTGCGCGAGCGCAAAAATGCCGAAGAACAGCTGCGAGCTCTTGCGGCGCGCCAGGAGCGCGTGCGCGAAGACGAGAGAACCCGCTTGGCGCGTGAAATTCACGATGCGCTGGGCCAAATGTGCACAGCGCTGAAGATGGACATCGCGTGGATTGCCAAGCGATTGCCGAAGGAACAGCGCCGGCTCGCGGAAAAATCGGAATCCGCTCTCAAGCTGGTTGGTGATTTGATCAAATCGCTCCGACGGCTCTCTGCGGAGTTGCGGCCCAGCACGCTCGATACGCTGGGGCTTGTCGCCTCTATCGAATGGCAGGCTCAACAGTTCGAGGCTCACACCGGGATTCGCTGCCAGCTCTTTTTGCCCGAAAAGGATCTGGCGCTCGATAAAGAGCGCTCCACCGCGATTTTCCGGATTTTCCAGGAGACGCTCACAAATGTCGCGCGTCATGCGGGAGCCACTATGGTGCAGGCGAGTTTGGTGGCGGGCGAAAACAGGATTGCGCTTGTCACCCACGATAATGGGGCGGGCTTCGACCCTTCCGTCGTGGAGCGCAAAGGCTCGCTGGGCCTTTTGGGAATGAAGGAGCGTGCCCACCTATTGGGCGGTGATTTCAAAGTGTCGAGTTCTCCAGGAAAAGGCACGACCGTCGTAGTCCATATTCCTTTGCCCTCTGCGTGATTTCCTCGCTCGGTTGTTGAAGTGAGTCTCGCCGGCGATGGCCGGGTGTGCATGCCTTCTGCGCCGGCTTGGCTTCCGGTCTTTCACTGCATTAACGCTTTTGCCGTGGTTACGTTTTCTACGCGTTACGCATTCACCCTGTAGCTGAGATTAAGGCTTTTACCGGATGTCGCAATCGCTTCGAGTGTTACCTAATAATTGGCGGGGTGGGTCCGGCTCTCAAACACCGCTCCGCAAGTTTCAACTTCGCGCGAAAGTGAGACGCACTGTGGCAAAGGACGCAGAACGCCTGGAGCGGACCGCCTTGCGGCACCACGATCCAGAAGCCCCCGCGCTGAATGGAACGGCGCTCCTGCTGCGCGAACTGGTGAGTCACTTGCGGCAGAACCGGACGCAATTGCGCGAAGAATGGGCGCGCCGCATTACCGAGGCGCAGCTGCTGACGGCCATGAGCAAGGACGAAATTTTCGCGGAGGCCACGGCCGTTTACGATCAATACGTCGAAGCTCTGGAAACGGGCACATTCGAAGCCCTGCAAGCTTATGCGCGAAGTCTCTCGGAAAGGATCATTCCTCGCGGTGTGGAGACGCATGAGGTTGTCGGTATCGTGCTCCTGCTTCGCGACGTTCTGGCCCGGTCGCTTTTTGCGAAATATCAAGCGGACTTTAGAAAGCTCGACCGGATACTGGACGCCTACGAGCCCGCAGCCAATCGTATCGCAAACACCGTCGCGGTCGGCTTCGTGCAAGAGCGCGAACGCGTGATTCGGCAGCAGCAGGAAGCGATTCGCGAGCTCTCGACGCCGGTGCTGCAAGTTCGTGAACGCTTGCTCATTCTTCCGATCATTGGAGTGATCGATCCACAGCGGGCGCGCCAACTGACCGAGCAGTTGCTGCGCGGCATACGCACGAATCGCGCGAAGGTCGTGGTGATTGATATCACCGGCGTGGCGGCGATGGATGCGACCGTCGCAAACCACCTGGTTCAGACAGTTGAGGCGTCGCGCCTTCTCGGAGCCACAGTGATCGTGACCGGTCTCTCGCCGGAGATCGCGCAGACTCTCGTCACCATCGGTGTCGACCTCGGCAAGATGAACACGGTGGGTGATCTTCAGGGCGGTATCGAACAAGCTGAGCGGTTATTGGGATACAAGGTGGTGCCGATCAGTGCAGGAGGCTGACGCTCCTCAGTTTAGACCAGGGGAACACACGGTGGAAGTCCCAGTCCTCAAGCAGGGGCCCTTTCTGATAGCGACCGTTCAGGCCGCTCTCACGGACGACGATCTGGTCCAGCTAAGGAAAGCAATGATTGAGCGAGTCGTTGGATCTCGTTCGCTGGGGGTCATTATCGATGTGACGGCGATGGACATCATGGATTCTTTCGCGTCGCGAACGCTGCGCGAAATAGCCCAGATGATTCGCTTGCGCGGCGCTGAAACGGTGATTGTGGGGATTCAGCCGGAAGTCGCATTTGCCATGGTCCAATTGGGCATAACCCTTGAAGGTGTCGTAACGGCCCTGGACCTTGAGGAAGGTCTTGATTACTTGAACCAGAGGTTCAAGAGCAACGCATAAGAGATCCGACGCCGTGAACGAAACGATCCGCGTTCCGATCAAATCGGACAAGGACATTGTAGCCGCCCGGCAGAAGGGAAGAACGCTTGCGCTGTCGCTTGGATTTTCGGAGACGGACTCGACTTTGATTGCCACGGCCATCTCGGAGCTCGCACGCAACATCGTGACATACGCCAAGAAAGGCGAGGTGAGAATTCGAGCGGAGAGACAGCCGAGCCGGCGGGGAATCATAGTTGTGGCCAAGGACAAGGGCGCCGGTATTTCGAACATTAAGCTCGCGCTGCAGGACGGCTTTTCGACGTCGGGAAGCCTTGGTTTGGGTCTTCCAGGCGTCAAGCGCCTCGTTGATGAATTTGAAATCGTTTCAGGGAACGGCCGCGGGACCGTGGTGACCATCAGAAAGTGGAAGGCCTGATGAGTCCTTATCTGGAATGGGGCGTGGCCGGAGTAGCACTGCCGGGCTTTTCGGAATCCGGCGACCGGCACATCTTCCAGACGTTTGAAGGCGGTGCGCTGGTGGCCGTCATGGACGGTCTCGGTCACGGACCCGAAGCTGCCGCGGCTGCACTCCAGGCGTGCTCGGTTCTACAGATGAACGCGGGAGAAAACGTGATCTCGCTTATTCGCCGCTGCCATTCCGCATTGAAGGAAACGCGAGGCGTCACGATCAGCCTCGCTTCATTCAGTTTTCGCGACGCTCTCATGACGTGGATGGGCGTCGGCAACGTGCAGGGGATTTTCGTTCGCGGGGACAGAGAACGCAACGACCGAGAGGAAGCGCTTCTGCTCCGTTCCGGAGTAGTGGGAAGCCATTTGCCGGCATTGCAAGCGGCCGTGCTGCCGGTTTCGCCAGGGGACTCTTTGGCCTTCGCCACTGACGGCGTGGAAAGCGGTTTTGACTATTCCTCCATTCGATGCAGCCCGCCCGGCCGTGCTGCCGAAACCATTCTTTCACGTCACATGAAAGGGCGCGACGACGCCCTGGTCCTCGTCGCTCGGTATATGGAGTCAAAGTTATGAGTCAGCCATCCGATTCCGGGCCTCTGGCCAAGAGGGACTTTCAGGCCAAGTATGCCTCGGCGCTCCGAAATTATCTAAGAAGCGCAGCCGAAAAGGAGCTCGTATGCGCCTACGAGCTGGGTCGAAGTGCGTTCGGGCAGAACATGGCGATTTTGGATATTGTTTCGCTTCATCACGCGGCGCTTGGGAAAGCCTCTTCACGCGCAGTTCAAAACGGCGGCCGCGAGCGCCTTCTCAAACGAAGCGGGCAGTTTCTCTCTGAAATACTCTCCGCCTATGAGCTGGGACGACGCGCTTACGGCGACACAGTCTCCAGCTTGCGGCATCTCAATGAATTATTGGAGCAGGAGGTAAAGCGGCTGGCACATACGGTGCATGATGAGGCGGGCCAGTTGCTCGTTGCGGCGCATCTGGCGATTGCCGAGGTGATGACCAGCGCAAAACCGGATGTTCAGCAACGGCTGCAGGAAGTTACGAGTCTCCTGCATCAGGCCGAAGAGCATCTGCGTCAATTCTCGCATGAGCTGCGCCCCATGATGCTTGACGATCTCGGGCTCGTGCCTGCTCTGCGGTCGATGGCGGAGAGTGTGTCGAAACGAAAACATTTCGAGATTGCCGTCGACTCGACGTTCGAAGGCCGCCTGCCGCCCGCGATCGAGACGGGCCTTTACCGTGTCGTCCAGGAAGCTCTTACGAACGTGGCGCGGCATTCGCGGGCTCCCCACGTCAGGGTCATGCTTCAGAAAAAGCGCGCGAAAGTGCTGTGCAAAATCGAAGACGATGGCGTCGGCTTCGATGCTGATGCCGTGCTTTCCGGGAACGGCAGACGAGGGCTCGGCCTCATCGGAATTCAAGAGCGGTTGAACGTCCTGAAGGGTACGTTCCGTGTCGACTCGGAAATAGGACGCGGAAGCAAATTGTCTATCACAGTTCCTCTGGGAGATTGATATGCCAACTCGAGTAATTCTTGCCGACGATCACGTGGTTGTCCGCCAAGGCCTGAAAGGTCTGCTGGAGCGCGAGGAGATCCAGGTCGTGGGCGAGGCATCCGACGGACAAGAAGCGATTGCGCTGGCCGCGAAAGTGCTGCCGGATGTGGCCGTAATTGACATCGGCATGCCTATTCTCAATGGCCTGGAGGCAGCGCGCGAAGTGCGGAAAGCGTCGCCAAAGACGAAAGCGATTCTGCTGACTCGTCACGATGAGGACCAGTATGTCACAGAGGCTTTGCGCGCCGGCGTCAAGGGTTACGTACTTAAAAATCAAGCGGCCACCGATCTGGTTCACGCGATACATCAGGTTTGCAGGGGCGGAATATACCTCAGTCCCAGCGTGTCACGCGCCGTTGTGGATGCCTACCTCTCGAAGGAGGAGGTCGCGCCAGACCCGCTATCTGCGCGAGAGCGGCAGGTGATTCAGCTGATCGTAGAAGGTAAATCGACGCGTGAAGTTGCCATATTGCTAGGTATCAGCGTGAAAACTGCAGAGTCGCACCGGGCGCGCTTGATGCAAAAGCTCGATATTCACGAAACCGCGGGATTGGTTCGCTACGCGATTCGTCGCGGGCTCGTCGAGCCGTAGGTGGCCTTCATTGCGCTTTGACGCGAAAATCGGCGCAAGAAAAGGCTAATTCACTAGTCCGCTTTGCACTGCATATCTCACCAGGTCCGCCGTGCTTCGTAAACCGGTTTTCAGCAGCACACGCGCGCGATAGGTGCTCACAGTTTTCACGCTCACTTCAAGCTTCTCTGCGATGTCCTTCACCGTCATTCCAGAAGCAATCATGCGCAGCACCTGGAACTCGCGATCTGAGAGCCGTTCATGAAGAGGCGCATCGCTCCGGCGTCCGAGGTCGGACGCGAGCCTCTCCGCAAGGCCGACGCTCACATATCTCCCGCCTTGCAGCACCCTGCGGACGGCCTCGGTCAATTCCTCAGGGACGCTCTCTTTCGTAAGATACCCTGACGCGCCGGCCTTCAGCGCCCGGCGCGCGAACTGCTCCTCCGGATACATGCTCAGAATCAAAATTGGCATGGCCGGACGCAGTACTTTCACTTCGCGGAGGATTTCGAGGCCTGTTTTTCCAGGCATACTGATGTCGAGGACGACGATGTCCCAATCCTTCTGGCGAACGCATTCGAGCGCTTCGTCGGCGGTTCTTGCCTCGCCAAAAGAGGCTTTCGGGAATTCTCCTCGAAGCGTTTCTTTCAAGCCGCGCCGAAAAATGGCGTGGTCATCGGCCACCAAAATTTTCGTCATCACGTCGCACCGTGTGGATCAGATCGGCGCACTGCTTGCACTTCCGCCTCTCTAGGCGATAGCGGAGTTCCGCTCTGTCATAAATCAGGAGAAGAATGGAGAGTCTGCCGCGACGTGTAAGGGAGATGGCGCAAGGATTATCCCTACAAGGTTTGCGGTATTCCGCCCTTCCTGGGAAAAGTTCTGCACACTATTCCCCAATAAAATTAACAGCTTGCTGCGCTAAGGGTGCGTCCGCCTGTCTCTAGTGGTTTTTACCCCGCGCATATTCCTGTACTCATTGGATTGTCACTCGATTGCCCCGCGTTTAGACTCTGCCCAGTTCCAAGGGGTTTTGCGGAATCGCGACGTTAGGGCTGTCGAGCGCTATTGCAGAGGATGCGCACGGCAGATGTCACGGATTGGGACTAGAAGCCGCCCTCGACTCGTCACGCAAAACCGGACCAATACATCGGCAGCCGTAAGGAGGAAGCAAGATGACCGGGAGACCTACAAGGACGTGGAAGCGCGTGCTCGCAGTCGCCGCGTCGATCGCTCTCGGCGCCACGATCGCCGCCGCTCAGAACTCCCAGGGCGCATCGCACGCGGTCGGCGATGCCAGCTCCGTTCCTGCGCCGGCGAACTCATCGGTTCCGGCGGCTTCCACCAGGCCAAACGTTGATTACGTAATTGGGCCTGGCGATTTGCTCTCCATCGACGTAATGAACGAGCCCGACGTCACCGGCAAAGTTCCCGTGCGGCCGGACGGAATGATCACCATTCCGCTCATTGGCGACATCAAGGCCAGCGGTCTTACGCCCGATAAGCTTCAGGCGAATATCACAAGCAAGCTTACGGAATATGTGAAAGATCCCTCGGTCACCGTCGTCGTGGAAGAAATGAACAGCCGTCAATTCAACGTGCTCGGTAAAGTGCTGCATCCCGGTTCATTTCCTCTGAATAAGCCGACTCGCGTGCTTGACGCTCTGGCACAAGCCGGTGGTTTCACCGAATTCGCAAAAGTCAGCAAGATTTATGTACTTCGCAGAGACGCCACTGGAACAACGACAAGGCTTCCTTTCAACTACAAGCGAGTCACCAACGGGCAAGACGATCAGGACGACGTCCTGCTCCAGTCCGGTGATACCGTTATCGTGCCGTGAGGGGCCCTATGAGAAATCAGGATAAGCTCCTTGCGTCTGCTGCGTGCCTCTGCGCGCTTCTTTGCTGTCCGAGGCCAGCGGCGGCCCAGATTCAGATAATCAGCGATCAATCGACGACCAGCTTGAGCTATGCCGGTGAAGCTCCCTCGCCCAGCGGCGTGAACGCGGAGCTCGAGACGAGTCTCCTCCGCGACACGAACGTCTTCAGCAACAACGAGAGGCCCTTCAGCGACTTCATTTTTCAGGAAGGTGCTCTTGTCAACCTCTGGAAGACCGAGCCGCGCTGGAACCTGGCGCTCCAATATCGCCCGACCTTAATGGCTTACGATAACGAGACGTCACTGGACAATTTCGATCAAAGCCTGGACTTTACGGGACAATACAGTTTCACTCAGCGGCTGCGCTTCCGGGGCACCGAGAATTTCGGCTATTTCACCGGCTTTCTTCAGCCCATCTCCGATGAATATTTCTCTCTGCCTACGTCGCCTTTCGGTACGTTGAATAGCAACCTGATCGTTCCTACCTCGAGAGATCTCTCCGAAGGCTCCGAAGGCCATATTGATTACGACGTGAGCCCGAGAGGATCGCTTGACCTCATGGGCGGTTACGCGATTCAGAATTTCTCGGGAATAAATAGCCCGCAACAGGGCGTTCTTCCCGCCGACCTTCTGAATACCAGCGGAACGACCGGCGGGGCTTCGTACCAATATCGCGTCACGCAGGAATTCACGCTTGGCGCTCGCTATGTTTATCAGTCGTTTCATTACGGTCTCGGTGGTTCCGACGAAACGAACACCGCCTTCGCCACTGCACACTGGAGTGTTGGACCGCGCGTCGATTTCGATCTCTACGGCGGCCCTTCATTCTCAAGGACCTACGGAGGGCCGTATTTAGCGCCTTCAGAAAGCGAAACCACGGTCAGTTTTAATACCCTGGGACCCTCGGTTGGCGGCACATTCACCCTTCGTTCCGATCAGACCGTGTTCGATATTACGGCGCAGCGTTCCGTATCCAGCGGAGGCGGGCTCTTGATGACCGTCACGGACTCCTACGAGGGCGCCGAGTTTCGCCGCCAGCTGGGCGACAACTGGGACTTCGTGTTAATCGCGAACAACGCGCGGTCTGTGGCGCTGCAAACGGAGCCGGACAGAGGAAAGGTCGAATCGGATTCAGCCGGTGCCGCTTTCGAACATCCTTTGTTCTCGAAATTGAGCGTTCATTTCGAATACGACTATCTGCGTCAGCGGGTAAACAACTACGTTCCGCTAGGAACCAATGTGAACGAAAGTCAGTACGTCGTGAGCCTGTTTTATCGTCTCGGAGAGCCGCGACTCTAATGCCGACTTTCCCCCACTCCCAATCGGCACAAATCCCCCTAGGTTGGCTTGCGGGTTTTCCGGCATACCCTTTGCGAGGTGTACCGGATTGGCCGGAGTGCAGCCCTCCGTTACATTCGTGCGTGTGCCGGACACGCGTCGAGGGGTGGTCGGGCTCGCGGATCAATATCCGGTTTGAATCTTCACACGGCTCTTCCTCAAAGGACTCGAGGTCGCAATGACTGTTCATCGGCAACTGAATGTTGAAGACTGGATGGGGATTCTTCGCCGCAGAAAATGGCAGGTGATTGTTCCCGCGGTGTGCTGCGCGCTGGGAGGCCTTCTCATGTCGTTTGCCTTCCCGAAAAAGTATACGTCGCAGACCAGAGTGCTCGTCGAGTCCCCGATCGTCCCTGACGATTACGTCAAGCCCGTCGTTAGTGACGACGTGAACCGTCGCCTCGCCAGCATGCAAGGTGAAATCCTAAGCCGCACCCATCTCGAAGGCCTGATTCAGGAAGATCATCTCTACCAGAACGACTGGAACAGCGTGCCAATGGAGTCGCTGGTGGATCGCCTGCGTAAATCAATCACAGTAGCGCCAATGGCGCCGACGCCAGGCACCTTGTCGGACAATGTGCTCGGTTTCAATATTAATGTCACGCTCGACCAGGCGAAAACGGCCCAGGAGGTCTGCAACCAGATCGCCTCGATGTTTAAGGACCAAAACCTCGAGCAGCGCGAACAGCAATCCGAGGATACGACTCAGTTTTTTGATAAACAGCTATCGGACGCAAAGGCCGCCCTTGACCAGCAGGATGCCAAGCTCGCCGCGTTTCAGAACGAATATCTCGGCGCGCAGCCCGAAGATGAACAGACGAATCTGGCCATGCTCGCCGGCCTCACCCCTGAGCTGGAGGCTGTCACACAGAGCCTCAATGAGGCCCAGGCCAACAAGGCCTTTGCGCAGTCGATGCTTACTCAGCAGTTAGCCGCCCTGAATTCCTCCAATGGTGCGGACCCGCAAAGCTATCAACAACAGTTGGACACTCTGCAAGCGCAACTTGTCGCTTTGCGCGCTCGCTACACGGATAAGCATCCTGACGTGATCAAAGTCAAACAGGAAATTACGGACTTGCAAAAGAAAATGAGCTCCCCAGCGCCCGCCGCCGCGGGCCCAAAACCCAACACGCAAAATCTTGGCGATGAATCCCTTCAGATTCAGCAGCTGCGGGCACAGGTGAATCAGGCCCAGACGACCATTGTCGAGAAGCAGAAGGAACAAGCCCAGCTTCAGCAGCAGATCAGGGACATTCAGGGCCGCATCGAGCTCACTCCGAAGGTGCAGGAACAATATTCCGCCCTCACTCGGGATCATCAGACGGCTCTCGATTTTTACAACGACCTTCTGAAGAAGCGCGACGACGCACAGATGGCCACCGATCTGGAGCATCGCCAGGAAGGTGAGAATTTCCGTGTACTGGATCCGCCGAGTCTTCCTGTCCAGCCGTCATTCCCGAACCGTCAGCTTTTCGCATTGGGTGGCTTCGCCTTCGGTCTCGTGATCGGCCTGGGTTCTGTCCGGTTCTCTGAGCTTAAGGACAAGTCCATCAGGCAGGCGAGGGATGTTGAGATGCTTCTCGGCGTGCCGACGCTGGCAGTCATCTCGTCGAGGCAGCATGACGGACAGATCCATGCGCCGATGCATTTAACACCGTTCTTCGGCGGCAAAACCGAAAAGACCAGCGCGGTGGCGAGGTAAGCAAAATGTACCAGGCCTTCTTCGGACTCCGGGAAGATCCGTTTCGTGTAAATCCGGACCCGCGGTATTTGTACCTGACGCCAAGTACCCAGGAAGCTTTGACCAGCCTGGCTTACGGTATCCGATGCCGTTACGGAATCATCGTGATGACGGGCGAAGTCGGCACGGGCAAGACCACCCTGCTTCACGCTCTATTGGACGGCCTTCGCCAGGTCCGCGCCGCCACGGCGTTCGTTTTCAACCCGCGGCTCGGCGTCGAGGGCCTGATCGCGTCTGTGATGAATGACTTTGGTATTCCCGATGTATCGCCTCTGAAGCACGAAGCGCTGGCTCAACTGAACCGTTGGCTTCTTGACCGTTTTCACGTTGGGCAGATGGCAGTCCTGGTAATCGACGAGGCGCAGCATCTTTCCACCGAAGCGCTTGAAGAAATCCGCTTGCTGACGAATCTTGAAACCGCGACGGAAAAGCTCCTTCAAATCGTTCTCTCTGGCCAGCCTGAGTTGGAGGAGAAGCTCAAGTACACCCAACTCCGCCAGCTTCGGCAGCGAATCACCATCCGCTGCCACACTGCCACGCTTACTCCTGAAGAAACGCAAGGCTACATTCTGAAGCGCCTGGAAATCGCGGGAGCCGAGGGCGAATCGATATTTTCTCCCGAGGCGTTGGAAAGAATTCACGCGTATTCGCTGGGGATTCCTCGTGTGGTCAACCTGCTTTGCCAGCATTCCTTGATTCACGCCTTTGCCGATCAGAGGCGGCCCGTCTCCGCAACTCACGTCGCGGAAGTGGCGCGGGAATTTGATCTCGATAGCAGGGAATGGCCCGAATCCGTAGACGCATTCGTTGGCTCCGGCGCGCGCAGGAACTGGGACCCCAACAGGGAAGTGCTTTGCGACGCAGGAATAACGTCTTCTTCTTACAGCCGCCAATCTAGCATTTTCAAGGACGCCAACTCATGAGCCGCATTCACGAAGCATTGAAGCAAGCAACGAAAGGTCAGCCTCCCGCTCCGTTGGCGGGGCTTGCAGCTCCTCCAGTCGCGACTTCAGATTCCGAGAGGTCGGCGGCTGGCGCCGATTGGCTCAGCTTGAACTTAACGCCCGCGTTGGAGCCGCCTCCCGCCCTGCCAGCGGCGCCTTTCGGCAATGGCCTCACCGATCTGTGGAAGGGCTGCACGAAGCGAACATGGAAGTTCGATCCTGCTTACAGTGTCTTCGCGGGGAAAGCGCCTTCGGCCGAATGCTCCGAACAATTCCGCAAACTGCGCTCGAAGCTTTATCAGATTCAGGGGACTGAACCGCTTCACACGCTCCTCGTTACGAGCACAGTGCCGGCTGAGGGCAAGACGTTCGTTGCTCTGAACCTGGCTCTCGCCATCACGCGGCAACACGGGCGGAGAGTTCTCCTGATTGACGGAGATCTCCGCGCGCCGAAACTCGCTTCCTGTCTCGGAGTGCCGGCGGCTCCCGGGCTGACTGAATTTCTTTGTGGCGCCGTCGACGAAGCGTCAATCGTTCAAACAGATACGGAGGGGGCGCTATTCTTCATTCCCGGCGGGAACATGGTCGCGAACCCGACCGAAATGCTCGGCACAGAGCGCCTGCAATGGCTCATCGGTCGCATGGCTCCGCTGTTCGATTGGGTCATCATCGATGCGCCCCCGGTTCTTCCTGTTTCGGACGCCGGCATCCTCGCCACGTATTGCGACGGCGTCCTTGTCGTGATCCGGGCTGGGTCCACCGCCTACGACGCGGTCGGCACAGCCCTGCAGGAGCTTCGAGGGAAGAAGTTGCTTGGCGTAGTTCTCAATCGCGTCGAGACACGGGAACGTTACGATGCTTATCCCTATTACGCGGAAAGCAGGACGGAACTCGCCTAGCAGCGTCTTCAGCTGGGTTGTTGCCGGGATTTACGCCGCTGTAGATACGCGGCATTTGGTCGTTATTTAGAGTTCAGCAGATGGGACTCTCAGGGCGGTAGCTTGCTTCAGCCCTGAGGGAAAGGGAATCTAGGTGGCTGACATTCTTTGCCCTTCTTGGTTCGCGCTCAACACAAAATTCAGATATGAAGATTTCGTAGCAAGGCAGTTAAGTGGCAAAGGTTATAAGACCTTTCTTCCCATTTATCAGTGCCGCCGCCGCTGGTCAGATCGAGTAAAGAAAATGGAGCTTCCTCTTTTTCCCGGCTACTTATTTTGCCGTTTCGATGCGATGAATCGACTGCCCATACTCACCACTCCGGGCATGGTTCAGATCGTCGGGTTCGGGAAGACTCCAGTGCCGGTGCCGGACGCCGAAATAGCGGCCATTCAGGCCGCCACAATCGGCAATCTTGCACGCGAACCGTGGCCGTATTTGGAAGTCGGCCAGAAAGTAAAAGTGGAATGCGGCCCCATGCGCGGCGTGGAAGGAATTCTGCTGAATATCAAGGGAAGCCACAGGCTCGTGTTGTCGGTCACCCTCCTGCAGCGCTCGGTGGCTGTGGAAGTAGACAGCAACTGGGTTGTTTCCGCGTCCGAGCAAAAACTCGGACGCACGATCACTGCGGCTTAGCTCGCTGCGCGAAAACGGCGGCTTTGATCTCCATTAAGAAAATGAACTCCATTCCCATGAGAATCAGCCATAAAGGATCAGGTCCATGTGCGGAATAGCCGGGCTGATTGGAACCGATAAAAATTACCGGGCCGATGCGAACGAAATCCATCGCATGTGCCAGACGATTGTCCATCGAGGTCCTGATGACGAAGGCATCTTCGCCGAAGGGCCCGCCGGCCTTGGGATGCGCCGCCTGAGCATCATCGATCTATCGACCGGGCGCCAGCCGATCCATAACGAAAGCCGGAATATCTGGATCGTGTTCAACGGCGAAATTTACAATTTCCCTTTGCTGCGTCCTCGTCTCGAAGAGCGCGGCCATCGCTTCTACACGAACACCGATACGGAAGTGATCGTTCATGCCTACGAGGAATTCGGCCCTGATTGCGTCCAGGAACTGCATGGAATGTTTGCGTTCGCCATTTGGGATCAGGTGCAGCGGAAACTGCTTCTCGCACGAGACCGGTTTGGCAAGAAGCCGCTTTATTACGCGATGAGCGGCGGCCGCCTTCTTTTTGCTTCCGAAATCAAAGCCATATTTGCAGCCGCACCGGAACTTGCGACGATCGACGCCGAGGGCATTCTCAGCTTTTTCTACTTTGGCTATATTCCTGACCCGCTGACGGCGTTTACTCAAATCCGCAAACTGCCGCCCGGACACATTCTCGAGTTCAACGATGGGCAGATCCGGACTCGCAAGTACTGGGAATTGCCGGCCCACGGCGTATATGAGCCGCGATCCGAAGAAGAGTGCCTCGACGAGATGGAACACCGGCTCACGGAAGCCGTACGCGCTCGGCTTATAAGCGATGTTCCGTTGGGCGCGCTGCTGAGCGGTGGTGTCGATTCATCAACGATGGTCGCGCTGATGTCTCGCGTTAGTTCGCGGCGTGTTAAGACATTCTCGATCGCGTTTTCCAGCGCGGATTTCAACGAAGCCCAGCATGCGCGGGTCGTCGCTCAGAAATTCGGCACCGAACATCACGAGCTTCTCGTCGACCCTCAAATTGAGGAAACCGCGCACATGCTCACGCGTTCGCTGGAAGAGCCGTTCGCGGATTCCTCGATGGTTCCCACGTATCACGTTTGCCGTCTCGCTCGGCAGTCCGTCACGGTCGCGCTCGCTGGCGACGGTGGCGACGAATTATTCGCCGGCTACGACCGCTATAGAAGCTATCTCCGCCGCCGGATGCTCCACCTCTTTCCGCCGGGTAGCGGATGGCTCTATCGCAAGGTTGTTCATCCCCATGTGCCGCCGGAGTGGCGCGGACGTCGGTTCCTTTACAATCTCTCGCTCCCGCCACGCGAGCGTTATCTAGATGGAATCGCGATTCTCCCCGCCTGCGTCCGGGACCGCTCCGTATTCTCGAAGGATTTTCTGGCCTGGGCGGATAAGCAGCCCTCTCCTTACGAAATTTTCCGGCGCTATCTTGTGAACAACCCGACTTCCGATCCGCTCAGCGAGGTACAGTATCTTGACGCAAAAACCTATCTCGCCGGCGACATCTTGACCAAGGTCGACCGCATGAGCATGGCCACCTCGTTGGAAGTGCGAGCTCCTTTCCTGGACCACACATTCGCGGAGTGGGCCGCGCGTCTCTCGCCGCGCTGGAAGATGAAGGGCGGCGAAGCCAAATACATCCTGAAGCGCCTTGCGGAAAGATTGGGCGTTCCGCGCGAAGTCCTCTACCGGCGCAAACAGGGTTTTTCGATGCCCCTCGTCCACTGGTTCCGTCAGGAACCGTCGCCGGCCCTCTTGGATATTCTTCAAGAACCGAAAACGCTTCAGCGCGGTTACTTCAGCCCGGACGGTTTGCGTCGCCGGCTCGCCGAACATCGCAGCGGTTGGCGTGATCGCTCATGGGAGCTGTGGCAACTGCTCATCTTTGAATTGTGGCACCGCAATTTCCTCGAGGCGGCCATCAAGCTCGAACCTCTCGATGTATGCTCGCCGCAAATCGTGTCTGAAGCCGCTCTGGCCTCGCACACGGTCCCGGATGTGCCGGTCGCCGCAAGCTAGTTCAAAAGGGTTCCGTTTACCCGATGACTCGCCATTTCAATTCGAGCCTTTCGCACCGGCCCACGCGCGTTCTCATGTTCATCCAGTCCCTCGATCTGGGCGGCTCCGAGAAACAGTGTGTTGAGATGGCCCGCTTGCTCTCAAGGAATGGCTTTGAAGTGGTTGTGGGCTGCATGCGCCGGACCGGCCCGCTCCTCAGAAAAGTCGCCGAGGCGGGCTTGCAAATTGTTGAATTCCCGGTCGGCAGTTTACTGCGTCCCCGCGCAATTCGGCAGATGCTGCGTCTGGCGCGCTATATTCGCGCGAATGGCTTTGACGTCGTCCACGCGAATGATGTTTACGCGAATCTTTTCGCCATCCCCGCCGCCAGGCTCGCCGGCGTTCCTGTCATCGTTTCGAGCCAGCGAGACCTGTCGCACGGCGCCTTTTACACTCCGCTCCGCCGGAAGATACTTCGCGGGGTCCAGCGTATGTCCACTCATTTGCTGGTGAATTCCGAATCGATCAAGTCCCAGCTTGTCGAAGAAGAACGAATGGATTCCGAATCGATCCACGTCGTCTATAACGGTATCGACGTCGAACGCTATCGCCTCGCGTGCAATTCGCCCGCAACCAGGCCTTTTCGCATCCCCGCGGTCCCGCCAGACCGGCTCATCGCGGTCGTTGGAAACATGCACACTGAGGTAAAAGGTCACACCGAGCTGATCGCGGCGGCCTCCATCGTGCGCCGCGAGTGCCCGGCCGTTCGCTTCTTCTTGGTGGGTGACGGTGAGATGCGGCGCCAGTTCGAGTCGCGGGTGCGTGCGGCTGGTCTGGAAAACAATGTCCTGTTTCTGGGCCACCGAGCAGACGTTCCGGAGATTCTTCCCTGCTGCGAAATAGGCGTATTGCCTTCTCATGCGGAGGGTCTGCCCAACGCGGTCATGGAGTACATGGCGGCCGGTTTGGCCGTTGTGGCGACTCCGGTCGGCGGCATACCTGAATTGATCGAAAACGAGATGAACGGTCTCCTTGTTGCGCCGAAAGATCCCACGGCACTTGCACATGCCATCCTCCGCCTCCTGCGGGAAGAGCCGCTTCGGCGAGAGCTGGGTCGAGCAGCCCGCGAGACGGTGCTTTCGAAGTGCGACTTTTTCGGCGTACTCAGCCGGCTCAAGCTCATGTATCAGGCCGCGTCAAAATCGCCGGTACCCGTTCCGCACCCCAGCGAAAGCGTGGCAGCTGACTGAGATAGACATATCGAAGCCACATCGAGTTCTTAAGCTTTTTATCTCTTGAATCACAAAACAGGAAATCGAGGCCCCCTTATGAGACACGTTAGTGTTTTTGGTCTGGGATATGTAGGCGCCGTTACGGCGGCGTGTCTGGCGAGTCGCGGCTCGCAAGTAATAGGTGTTGACGTCAGCCCGCGCAAGGTTCAGATGTTCGAATCCGGTCATGCGCCTGTCCTCGAACCCGGCCTCGAAGATCTCGTAATTAAGGGTCGCGACACAGCCCGCTTGTGCGCCACCACGGATGCCGCTCGCGCAGTTCGCGAGAGCGAAATCTCATTCGTCTGTGTCGGCACGCCCAGCATGCACAACGGCCGGGTTGATCTGACGAGCGTCGAGCACAGTTGCCGTGAGATCGGACGCGCACTACGCGATAAGGATGAATTTCATTGGATTGTTGTTCGCAGCACGGTTCTGCCCGGAACGGGCCGGTCGCTCGTGATTCCCACTCTCGAAGCGGCCAGCGGAAGGCGAGCCGGCGTCGACTTCGCCGTCTGCAGCAATCCGGAGTTCACCCGCGAAGGCTGCGCCGTCTCTGACTACATGAATCCGGCGATGACGGTAATCGGATGCGACAATCGCGGTCATCTCGCCGCGATACGCGACGTGTATCGCGAGTTCCCGGGCAGGTTATTCGAGACGTCGCTCAACGTTTCGGAAATGGTCAAATATACCTGCAACGCATTTCACGCGCTCAAAATCGCGTTTGCCAACGAAATCGGCACGATGTGCAAACAATTGGACGTAGACGTCGAGTCGATGATGGAAATTTTTACTTCGGATACCAAGCTCAACATCTCGACTGCCTACTTGAAGCCCGGTGCCGCATTCGGTGGGTCGTGCCTGCCCAAGGATCTGCGCGCGATCAGCTATCGCGCCAAACAGCTGGACGTCGAGCTGCCTCTTTTGAACTCGATCCTTGCCAGCAACGACGCTCACTTGGACCGCGCCATCGACGCCATCATTATGACGAAGTGCAAGAACGTCAGCGTCCTCGGCCTCAGCTTTAAGCCAGGCACCGACGATCTGCGCGAGAGCCCCTACGTCCGCATGATCAAGCAGCTCCTTGGCGAAGGCTGCAACGTCAAAATCTGGGATCCTGATGTCGCTCTCGGCCGGCTGTGCGGTTCGAACCGCCAATTCATTGAAGATGAAATTCCTCACATCGGCGCTTGCCTCTCCAGCGACCTCGAAGGCACCGTTCGTCACGGCGAGGTCGTTGCACTTGGAACGAATGCAATCGACCGCCAAACACTCGACGCCATGATCCAGCCGGACCAAATCGTGATCGACCTTCTTTCGCCTCTGGGGGCTCCCAAAGCGGACAATGTCATCGCGTTGGCTCACGTTCCCCGCACCAACGAGCCAATCCCAGTTGAAGCATAGTGGCCGGCAGACTTAGCGGAGACATAGACGTGAGCACAGTCAATGTGTTGGAGTCTCGAGGCGATGCGACGCAGAGGACATGCTCGGCGCAGGGCTTGATGTCGCTCGGCGGATCGATCGAGGAAGCCGGACGGACCGTCCAAATCAGGACTTATTCTTCCTGGGCTGCTCTCGAGGAAATTATGCCGGGGTGGGAGCGCCTTCTGCGGGATAACGAGAATCTTTCCATTTTCTCCACGCCCGAATGGCTTCGATCATGGTGGGAAGCGTTCAGTGCTGACCGCAGCCTCACGGTACTCGCGTTATCTGGTGCTCAGGGCTCGTTGATCGGCATAGCCCCTCTGTATTTTGAGCATACGAAACATCCTTTCTTCGGGCAGGTCAAGCAGCTCCGGCTCGTGGGCGATGGCTCGGGGGACTCGGATAGTCTCGACCTAATCGTTGCGCCGGGCGAAGAGGGAAAGTGCGTAGCGGCCTTGCTTCGCTGGATCACGCAACAGCAAAACTGTGGAATCTGCGCGTTTAACACTTTGGCGGGGGATTCTCTCGTAGCGCAAACACTCAGGGTTGTGCTGCGGGAAAAGAAATGGCCTTTCCGCATCACCTTGACGCCCAACTCCGCGATTCCACTGCCTTCCAGGTGGGAATCGTATATCGAAGAGTTGAGCCCGAAATTCCGCCGTCTAATCACCCGCTGCCGCCGAAAGCTCGAAAGCGAATATCAAGTGTGCTTTCGCAGGTGTGAATCTCCCCGCGAAATTCCCGAAATGTTGGAGATGCTCTACCGTCTTCATCAGAAGCGCTGGAGCAGTGTGGGTGAGCCCGGCACCTTCCGCTCAGCTCAGCGGCGCGATCTATACGCCCGAATGGCGAGAGCGTTCTTTGAAAGGGGTTGGCTTGAATTGTGGTCGCTCGAATTGAATGGCGGCCCGGTCGCTGCGCAGATGAGCTTCCGGTATCGCAACCGAGTTTATGTGTTGCAGGAAGGTTTTGACACTGACTACTCCGTCTATCAAGTCGGCCACGTGCTTCGGGCTGGAACGTTCGAATACTTCATCCGCACCGGAGTTAACGTTTACGACTTTCTCGGCGGTACGAGCCCCGAAAAGCAGCGATGGGGTGCGGAGGTCGGTTCCTACATCAACATCCAATTCGCCACGCCGCATAGTCTGGCGAGCTGGTGCCTGGCTCTTGATAAAGGAGCGTCTGAAAGTAAGGAATGGCTGCGCCATCGCCTCCCGCCGATCGCGTGGCAAGTCCTTCACCGCATCAAGTTGTTTCTCAATCGTGAGGATGGAAAGCGTCCATCCAAGCGAGCACTCATTTCCATGCCCTCTGCCGGAGAGGCCGTGGAGGGAGCTTCGCCGCGATGACCCCTCTTGGTCACTCGGACCCGGAGTCCCAACGCAAGCGCATGACGAAAATCCTCCAGATTGGCAATTATCCTCCGCCCGCCTGCGGCTGGGCCGTTCAGACAAAACTGCTGAAGGAAGAAATCGGCCGCCGCGGCCACGTCTGCGACGTGCTCAATATCAATGAGAGCCGCAAAATCAAAAGCTCCGAATACGTCGATGTCCAAAATGGCCTCGATTACGTGCTCAAATTGTTCCACTTTGCCTTTAGAGGTTACCGCTTTCAAGTGAACGTAAACGGCCAATCGAAACCTGGCTACCTTCTTGCGGCGTTAGCGATGCTCGTTGGCCGCATGGTCGGGACGCCCTCAACCTTGAGTTGGCGTGGCGGCTTACAGCAGAAATATTTTCCACGCGAAGACAATCGAGCGATCAGGCTGGCCTATCGAGTTTTATTTCGGCTGGCCGGAAAGATCTCTTGCGACAGCGCGCCCGTAAAGCGCGCGATCGAAAACTATGGCATTCCCGCCGAGCGTATCGCCGCGATACCACCATTTTCGAGGCAAAATATCAGCTTCCAGAAGACGCCCTTATCGCAGGAGACCGAAGAATTCCTGCAACGTTCGGCCCCTGTGTTCTTTTGCTATGTCTCTTTCCGCCCTGAATACGAACTGCCCATGTTGCGGCTGGCCATGGCCAGGTTCCGCGAAGAGTTCCAGCGCGCAGGTTTTATTTGGCTGGGGTTCCCCTCAAAAGAAATGCCGGCTGTGCGGCAGTACGTCTCGCAATGGTCGGAACAAGAGAGAGACGGACTGCTGTTACTCGGCAATCTGAGCCACGATGAATTCCTCACGCTCCTGAGCCGGTGCACAGCGTATGTGCGCACCCCTATGTGTGACGGTGTCGCCGCCTCGGTCTTGGAATCTCTGGCAATCGGAACACCGGTCCTGGCCAGCGACAACGGCACTCGTCCAGACGGCGTCATCACGTATTGCGATCGAGATGTCCCGGATCTGTGCGCCAAATTGAAAACTCTGCTCGATGCGTATCCACAGATCAAGGCGCAGACGCGGCTTGATCGTGCGGACGACAATATCAACCTGACTGTCGATTGGCTGCTCGGCGAATCTTCGCGCTCGCGGGAGTGCGGTGTGGAGTTCGTCCATGTCCGCTAAAACTGCATGGGCGGCTCGCGTGGCGCGCGTAGCCAATATGAGTCGGGATGAGCTGCGCGTCCGCGTTTCGCAGGAAATACGAAAGCGCTGCGACCTGCTCCTCTCGAGAACGCCGTTCGCCGTTCCTAAGCCAAAAACTCCTTTTGGGGGCCGTGGCTGCTTTTTCTTTCAGCCTGAGGAGATACCCGCGATTCTCAACCAGCTTCGCGAGGCGTTACCCGAGAGCGCGGACCGAATTGTCGGCCAGGCCGACCGCATTCTTCGTCACCATTTCGACCTTCTCGGGTATGAGGGCGTCGACTATGGTCCTGATATTGATTGGCACTCTGACGCGATTCACGGCAAGAAGTCATCGCGCGTACCGTGGTTCCAAGTCCCGTACCTGGACTTCGACCGTGTCGGAGACCACAAAATTACGTGGGAACTGAATCGTCACCAGCACCTCGTTACACTCGCGAAAGCTTACCGCCTCACCGGCAACAGCGCTTATGCCGGCGAGCTGTTCTCGCAGTGGTATCACTGGCAATCGCAAAATCCATATCCGCTCGGAATTAATTGGGCCAGCAGTCTCGAGGTTGCATTCAGGAGCATTTCTTGGCTTTGGGTGTGGCATCTCCTCGATGGTTGCTCTGCCATGCGGGACAAGTTTTCGCGGGATCTTCATTGCGCATTGATTCAAAGCGCGCGTCACATCGAACGTTATCTCTCCCTTTACTTCGCTCCGAATACGCACCTTCTGGGCGAGGCGGTCGCGCTGTTTTTCATCGGAACTTTGGTCCCGGACTCGCGAGATGCCAGGCGCTGGCAACAGCTTGGCTGGCGCATTATCCTGCAGGAAGCGCAGCGCCAAGTTCTTCCCGACGGCATGCACTTCGAGCAGTCGACCTATTACCACGTCTACGCGCTCGATTTTTTCATTCACGCGAGGCTTTTAGCGGGCAAAAATGGCATCAGGGTCCCCAACTCGCTCGACGAGACAATCTTGAAAATGCTAGGCGCGCTCCGGACACTTTCTGCGTCCGGCGCTCTTCCGCAGTTTGGTGATGACGACGGCGGCCGCGTTTTCGATCCCCGGCGCAACCACAGAGCCCACATGCTCGATCCGCTGTCTCTCGGCGCAGTGTTCTTCCGACGACCTGATTTCAAGGCAGCCTCTGCCGGTCCGATCGAAGAATTGTTGTGGCTCGCGGGTGCGAAGGCCACGGAAGAGTTCGATTCGCTTTCCGCAATAAAGATCCCGTCTGCCTCTTCAGCCTTGGAGTCGAGCGGAATATACGTAATGTGCGGCGCCAATAGAGCGCGGCAGTTGGTCATCGACGCCGGTCGCCAGGGGCCCGGCTGGGCCGGCCATGGCCACGCCGACGCACTTAGCATCCAGCTCTCCATCGAGGGAAAAGAAATTCTCATCGACCCTGGTACGTTCACTTATATCGACGCTGTCGATGGCCGCGCGTATTTTCGTGCAACAGCTTGCCACAACACTGTGCAGGTTGACGGTGCCAGCCAAGCCGAATCAGCGGGGCCGTTTAAGTGGACGAATCCGGCTCACGCAAAAGTGGATCGCTGGATCAACGGGGCGACTTTTGACCTCTTCGCCGGATCGCACAGCGGCTACACTCGCCTGCATCATCCGGTCGTGCACCGTCGGACCATCTTCTTCCTCAGGCCAGGCTTTTGGCTGGTTCACGATTTACTGGAAGGCGCCGGCGTTCATCATGTCGATATCCCATGGCACTGTGCTCCGGGCTGGTTGGCAGTTACAGGAAATGCCGCTCACTTCCGCAGTCGAAATGGCGCTTCCCTCACTATGATCACCACGCCATCTGACGGCTGGAACGCCGAATCGGCTGAGGGCTGGTATTCTCCCCGTTACGGCTCAAAGCAAGCTGCTCCCATCTTCCATGTCAGCGGACCAGCTCAGTTGCCGTTTACTTGCGCGACTGCCCTCGTTCCCCGCCTCCAGGCCGATATTCGCCTGGAACGGGTCTCGTCACACGACAAGGCCGCCGATTCGCCGGATGTGTATCGTCTCTCGCTCCGCAATCAACGGCACGACATGTTCTTTTCGAATCGCGCCGGCACTTGGACCAAAGATGGCATCGCAAGCGACGCTCGCTTCGTCTATTGCTTGAACAGGTCAGAGAGCGGTTGCGACGCATTCATAATATGCGATGGTACGTATCTTGACCTTGACAACCGCCGCATGTTTGCGTCGGCCTCTCCGGTAGAAAAGCGTGAATGGACGGCGGCGCCGAGCCCTGCGCCTGCAATCGACGTGCCTTCTTCGCAAGAGTCGTATTCCTTGCACGCGTAAAGCGTCAGCGCTACAGACCATAAACGATTCGCAGCGTTCACATTCTAAAAGCTTCACAGACCTTCATCGGCTTTCTTCTTGCCGGCAAAAAGGGGAACTTCATCATGTGTGGGATATGCGGTGTTGTTGACTTGCGCGATGGCGGCTTTCCGGCGTGTGAGTTAGAGGCGATGTCCAGTACTCTGCATCATCGCGGCCCCGATGATCACGGCGTCTATTTCTCGCGGCCCGCTGCATTCGGGTTTCGCCGCCTCAGTATTGTCGATCTGTCAGGCGGAAAGCAGCCGATGGGCAACGAGGACTCTACGATCTGGATCGCCTTTAATGGCGAGATTTACAACCATCGTGAACTCCGCCCCGTGCTCGAACGCCGAGGTCATCGCTATTCCTCGAATAGTGATACCGAGACCATCGTCCACCTGTACGAGGAATACGGCCCCGATTGCGTGCATCGGCTCCAGGGCATGTTTGCGTTCGCGATTTGGGATGCCCCGCGGCGCCGCTTGTTCTGCGCGCGTGACCGCCTCGGGATCAAGCCGTTCTATTACGCTCTTCGCGACGGCCGCTTCGCTTTCGCCTCCGAAATCAAAGCTCTTCTCGAAGTCGACGGTCTTCGCGCGCAGCTGAACCGCCGCGCATTGCCTGAGTTCTTTGCTTTCGGCTATCTCTCTTCGGACCAAACGCTGTTCGAGGGCATAAGCAAGCTGATGCCCGGCCATGCCTTGTCGATCGATTTATCAGCAAAAGACGCCAAGCCCGAAATCACGCAGTATTGGGATCTGGACATTTCCACATCGCCCAGTCGGCGCAGCGAATCGGACTGTGTTGACGAGTTCCGCCATCTTTTCAGGCAAACCGTGCAGTCTCATCTGATGAGTGACGTGCCCGTCGGCGTGTTTCTCAGCGGAGGCCTCGACTCAAGTTCTATCGCCGCGCAGATGGCGGCTCTGCGCAAAGATCGCATTCAGACATTTTCCGTGGGCTACGCCGATGATCGCTACAGTGAGTTGCCCTACGCGCGCATTATGGCCCGCCATATTCATTCCGAGCACAACGAAGTCCTTCTCGGCCCCGACGATTTTTACGAGAGCCTCCCGTCTCTTATTCGTCAGGAAGACGAGCCTCTCGTCTGGCCATCGAGCGTGTCGCTTTTTTTCGTCTCCCGTCTCGCGGCGCAAAAGGTAAAGGTGGTTTTGACGGGCGAAGGCGGCGACGAAATCTTTGCCGGCTACCTGAAATACCGCGCTACCCTATGGAACCTCCGCGGAGGGGGCCTTTACAGGCGATTGACCCCCAATGCGCTGCAACTCGCTGCTCGCAACATTCTTTCAACGAACGTAGCACCCGATTGGATCATGCGAAAGCTGCGCCATTCGTTCCTCTATCATCCCGATCGCTTCGAGGAAATATACTTCGACAATTTTTATTGTGCCTTTCCCGAATCCCGGCACTCGGCATTGCTCACCCGCGAATGTCTGGACGAATTGCATGACGTTGACCCGTATGCGAACTCCATGGCCTTCTTTTCCACCGGACGAAAGGGAGATCTTCTCAATCGGCTTCTCTACCTCGACATCAAAACTTACCTCGTCGAATTGCTCATGAAGCAGGATCAGATGAGCATGGCCGCATCGATCGAAAGCCGGGTTCCGTTCCTCGATCACAAGCTCGTTGAGTTCGCAGCGCATCTTCCGTCGCATCTCAAAATCCGCCATTTTAACGGCAAATATCTGCTTCGTCGCGCGATGGAAGATCGCCTGCCGCATGAGATTATTTACCGTACGAAAAAGGGGTTTCCCACTCCGATCCAGCCCTGGCTAAGAGGCCCGCTCTTCGAAAAGCTGTCGCGCGTTCTTTGCGACGGCCGCCTGTCGGACCGCAAAATTGTTCGCCGGGAATTCGTCGATTCTTTGCTCGCCGAGCACCGCAACGGCAGCTCAAGAGCCACCGATGGTTGCTGGCGTCTCTTGAATTTCGAACTCTGGAATCGCATTTTTCTTGACCGAGATCCCGCTGTCTTTGCAAATGGCGCCTCTGGCGACGAACGCGCCGCCCTCTGTGCCTGAAAGATTCGCCGCGGCCTGAAGCGCAAATCGAATAGCAAACTCCGGAAAAGACGACCGATGAACATTCTGCTCACGCTTCGCCAGCCGCTCGTTCCTGCCGATACCGGCGGGAAAGTCCGTTCCCTCAACATTTTCTCGCGTTTGGCAAAGCGAGCTTCCATCCACGCCGTGTCCTTTGCCGATCCGGTTCATGAAGCAGCCGCAATCTCCGAGATGAAGCACATATTCTCTAGCTACACGCCGGTTGCCTGGCGCGAATCTAAAAAATATTCCCCGACTTTTTACGCCGGCGTGCTGGCCGCTCAATTTGGCTCCTGGCCGTACTTCTTGTCCAAATGCAACCGTCTGGAATTTGTTTCCACCGTTCGCGCACTCGAAAAGCGGCATCGTTTTCAACTTTTGTTTTGTGATTTTCTCCACACGGCTGCACCGCTAATGTCGTTTCCGTTCAGGCCAAAAATCGTTTTCGAGCACAATGTCGAGTTCCTGCTCCGCAAACGTAAATGGGTCGTCGAGACGAATCCGGTCCGCAGGATGATCCTGAAAAACGAATGGACGAAGACGCGCGCCATCGAAGAGCGCGCATGCCGGAATTGCGACGGTGTTCTTGCCGTCTCCGAGGACGACCGCCAAGCCATGCTCCGCGAATTCGGAGTCGCCAATGTGTCGGTTCTTCCCACGGGTGTCGACACGGACTTCTTTCAGCCTTCCCAGGTCGCTTCCCGGCCCGGTCGCATTGTATTCGTAGGCTCGATGGACTGGGACCCGAACGAGGACGGCATCGCCTGGTTTTTGCGTGACATTTATCCCAGTATCCGGCGAGGCGCTCCGATGGCGAGTCTCGCGGTGGTTGGTCGGAATCCATCGCCGCATTTGCGGGCGCTCGCATCGCGCCAGCCTGACGTGGACCTTACCGGCCGCGTAGCTGACGTTCGGCCCTATCTCGCCTCGGCCGAGGTTGTCATCGTTCCATTGCGCGTCGGGGGCGGCACTCGCATCAAGATCCCGGAAGCGATGGCCATGCGCAAGGCCGTTGTTTCCACCACAATTGGCGCGGAGGGTCTTCCTTTCCGCAAAGGCCGTGAAATCTGCATCGCGGACAATCCGGAAGATTTCGCCGAAACGGTCATCACCCTTCTTCACGATCGCCAGATGCGCAACGCAATCGCTGGCGCCGCTCGCAATGTGGTCGTCGAAAAGCACGGCTGGGACGCCGTGGTCGACCGCATGGAAGAAGCGATCGATGCAGTTGTAAATTCAGCAACGGCCCCCGAACAGCTCGCGCCTGCGAAGTCGCCGTCGGAGCAGCTCTACGCATGAGCGAAACATTCTCATCTCCACTCTATCAAGGGCTTCCGGCCGCCGCCGTCGCCCAGGGGGACGAGCGGACGTCGGCGACGAGAACGAGCTTCTTCTTCCTCTGCCTTTTCACGGTGGCTATCTACGCGAGGCCCGAGGACATCTTCCCGTCAGTCGGCCGCTTGCACCTCACGTTCTTACTCGGTGCATGCACAGGTCTTGCTTATCTGGGTGCGTGGCTGTCAGGCAAAGCCAGTTTTATCGATTCTCGACCACTCCGTCTGATGATGTGGCTCACTTTCTGGTTCGTTCTTGGACTGCCGTTTGCATATTGGCGAGGCGGCAGCTTTCAGGTCCTCACCGGAACGTGGTTTAAGACGCTGCTCGTTTTCTTTCTCTTGACGCAGACCTTAACGACCTTGAGTCGCATCCGCGTTGTTCTCTGGGCGGTGATACTGAGCGAGCTCGCCGTCACTGCTTACTCCATCTTGGACCCCTCTCGTTCTATGTGGGTAGGTGATCGCCTGTCTGGTGTCAGCAAAGGCTTCTTGGGGTGGAATTTCCTGGGGATCGCTGCTGCCCTGACGACGCCTTACATCCTTGCTCTCTTTATAACGCGGCCTTCGATACTGAAATCAATTGTGCTCGCTTCTGCTACGGCGGCTGTTAGCTGGATGCTGATTCTCACGGCCTCCCGCAGTGGCATCATGACGTTTCTGCTGTCGGTCCTTTTGAGTTCAATTTTGGTTCTTAAACGCAGCGCCTTAGGCAAGTTTGTTGCTCTCGGTGTAATTACCGCGGTGCTTCTCGCGATTGCTGCTGCTCCGGGCGTCTTCTGGCAGCGCATTCAAACCATCTGGAGTCAGTCGGCGCCCACCAGTTTAGTATCTGCGTCCGCGGATGCGTCCGAGCAGGAGCGGCGTGCCGTTCTTATGGATTCGATTACGTATACATTGCAAAATCCTCTCTTCGGTCTCGGGCTGGGAAACTTCTCGGTCGCCAGGGGCACCACAACGGGTGTTCCGAGCGGATGGCTCGGCACGCACAATTCGTTCACGGAACTTTCCTCTGAAGCCGGCCTGCCCGCCCTGCTGATTTTTCTCGCTCTCCTCGGCTCGTCGATCCGCAGAATGTGGCGGCTCGCCAAAGCGGATACCGCAACCCAGGAAGACGTTCAATTGAACCGCATGGCCCGCGCCACGCTCGCGAGCCTCATGGCATTTGTCTTTGGCGCGTTTTTCGCCCATATCGCCTACGAATATTTTCTGTATTACCCCGTAGCAATTGGCGTCGGCCTCGAATACGTTCACAGGACGGCGCCTCGCCAATCTGTTTCCACAGCCGCCGCTCCGGTCTTCGATTGCCGTGATCTGGTGCGTGTCCGAAATATATGAAAATCTTCGCTTCCGAACTGATCTTTTGGACCTGCGTTCTCGCCGTCGCCTACAACTATGCCGGCTATCCGCTGCTTCTGTTTGCAATTTCAGCGCTGTCGCAGGCTAAATCCGATCTCTTGTTTTTGGCCGGAAAGCGCTCTCGCCGCTGTCCGCGTTCTCGTGAGCTTCCGACCGTCGCGATCCTTCTATCGGCGTACAACGAAGAGGCTGTAATTCAGGCAAAAGTCGAGAATTTCCTGGCCCTCGACTATCCCCACGACCGCCTGGAATTGCTGGTTGGGCTCGACGCCACAACCGATTCAACGCCGCAGATTCTCGATCGTTTGCAATCGAGCCGCCTCCGCGTCTGGAATTTCTCGAAACGACAGGGAAAGCTCGCGGTCCTTTGCGCCTTGGCTCAACAGACCTCGGCTGACATTGTCGTCACCACCGATGCCAACACGATGTTCGAGCCAAACTGCATTCGCGCGCTGGTCCGTCACTTCTCCGATCCTAAGGTTGGTGCCGCGAGCGGCGAAGAAAATCGGGTAACTGTGGCAGGGCGCGATCCCGGAGCCGAGTCTCTGTACTGGCGCTACGAATCGGCGCTGAAGTTCCTGGAGAATCGCCTCAACTGCTCTCTGGGCGGAAATGGCAGCGTACTCGCCGTGCGGCGGTCGCTATTTCGTCTCGAAAAGCCTTCTATCGTGGAAGACTTTCAAATTCCGCTGGATATTCGATTTCACGGCTACCGCGTCGTTTACGATCCCGAAGCGATTGCCGTCGAAGAAATCGCTCCGACGTCCTCTTCTCAATTTGCCAGGCGCGTTCGTCTGGGAGCGGGCGATTTTCAGGCTCTCTTTGGCAACCTTTCTTGCCTGAATCCCATGAAGGGACTTCCCGCATTCTGCTTTTTCTCCCACCGCGTGCTTCGCTGGCTCGGTCCTCTGCTGCTTTTGACTGCTTTCATTTGCAGCCTTTTGCTTCTCGACGAGTCTCTCTTCAAGGTTCTTGCCGTCGCTCAGTGCGCTTTTTACGGAGCTGCTCTGTTGGGTTACCGGCGGAAAAAGCGCTCGAAGTCCGCCGGCGTTCTCGCTGTGCCGCTCCACTTCTGTTCCATGAACTTGGCGCTCTTCCTCGGCTTGCTTCAGTTTCTGCGTGGTCGTCATTCAGCCATTTGGAAAGCGACGCCGAGAGCCGCCACTCACGAAACGGGCTGATTGCGCCGTTGCATCACGCAACCTGCTCGAATCTCTTTCTAATAAACAATTCGCCATACCAACTGACCTCGGAGCTGTACCCATGAAACGCCGACTTAACTATTACCGCTTCTATTTGAGAATTGCTGACTACGCGCTGCCTGCGTTCGCTTTTGCCGCCACGGCATACATCGAATCCGTAATCAGGGTCGGTAGCCTTACCGCGGGCCTTCGCACATACGGTTTCTTCAGTCTCTTTCTGCAAACCTCAGTTGTCTGGGCGGTTGCCAGCGAGTATTACGGCGTGTCCAGCGTCCAGGAACTCTTCCGCGAGCGCACAGGGATTAGAGCAGCATTCGCGGCCTGCACCACAACGTACGCCGCCACGCTCGGCGTTCTCTTCTTCTTTCATCAATACACCACGATCTCCCGGGCGTTTCTGCTCATCAGCGCCTTCAACCTCCTGGTGGCCGCCCTCGCGATGCGTGCTCTCTTCCGCTCTCTCGTCAATCGTCATTCAGGCCCGCTTTGGAAACCTGACCGCATCCTCATCATTGGCGCTGATCAATTTGCACGCCGTTCCGCGCGTCGCCTCCTCCAGGGCCCGCTCTCATTCTGCCGTATAGTAGGTCATATCCATTTGCCCGGCCAAAATATCGTGGTCGAAAACGCTCCGGTTTATCCTCTCAGCCGCGTCGACGACATCTGCCGGGATGGAAACGTCGACGAAATCCTGGTCGCCGTGCCCTCCTCGCAATATTCGGAGGTCCCAGGTCTCATAAAAAATCTTGAACGGTTGGCGTTACCCGTGCGAGCCATCCTCGATTTTGGCGATCACATGATGGTCCGCGAACGCCTCTTCCAGCTTGGCCGGCTGCAAATTCTTGATCTCACCGCGACCCCTGCGGAATCGCTTAAATATTCTTTGCTCAAGCGCGCCTTCGACGTCGCTTTTTCGATTTTCGCCATTGTTCTCACCTCGCCGGTCATGCTTCTCGTGGCGCTTGCCATCAGGCTCACATCTGCTGGTCCGATCCTTTTCGTTCAAGACCGCGTCGGCCTCAACGGCAAATGTTTCCGCATGTATAAATTCCGCACGATGAACGTTTCTTCGCGGACCGAAAGTGACTCCCAGTGGACCACGGCCAACGACCCGCGCCGCACTCCTCTTGGCGCCTTCTTGCGCAAAACCAGCCTCGATGAACTGCCTCAGTTTTTCAACGTCTTGAAAGGAGACATGAGCGTCGTCGGCCCGCGGCCCGAGCGCCCCGGTTTCGTGAGGAAATTCCTCACCGAGGTATCTCGCTACAATTACCGCCATCGCCTGAAAGTCGGCATCACAGGCTGGGCGCAGGTGAATGGCTGGCGCGGCGACACCTCCATTCGTCGGCGCGTCGAACACGATCTCTACTATCTGCAGAACTGGAACTTCTTCTTCGATCTCCGAATCATCTTCCTCACGCTCTTTTCTCGTTATCGCAATCGCAACGCATACTGATCGGCGGCCCCCCCTCGCGGGCGGCCAGCAGTTAAATATCAATCTTGGGTGACCCAATTCCATGAATAGGCTGCGCATCCTTCTGCTCTCTAGTACTCGTCCCTCTCGGCCCTGGAGGCTTGCTCGTAGAATTATGCGTGAACTGCCCGGCGCGGAGATATGCGGCATCGTGCAGCGGCCCGTCTCGAACCTCACGCGCGAACAGAGAATTCTTGCGTCAGGTTCGCTGGACGCACCTGGCCTTGAGATCGGGCCCGGTCCCCGTATTCGGTCTTGGGCGCGTCGAAGCATTCTGGCGCTCCTGGATTCAGCGCTCTGGTTTCTTCACGGCTGCCCCCCGAAGCTGAATGCATCGCCGGCTTTTACTGCCGATTCTCTTGAGGAGAAGTGCGCGGAGTTCAGCTGGCCATTCCTCCTGGCAAATGATCTCGACGCCCAAAGCGTAGCGCATTTCGCAGCATGCGTAGCGCCTGACCTTGTGATCGCATTAGGCGAAGTTCCGTCACTTCCTGCGACAGCTCTCGTTCCCTCGCGCGGCTGGATTCGAGCCCGGTCCAATGACGTTTTCGGAGGAGCCGCGAAGGCAGCTACCGGTCTCCACGTCAGGGTCGAACATCTTTCTGATTACAGCGCTCCGCCTCAAGAGTTAGCCGGCATCACTCTTCCCCGGCAGGTCTATGATTCGCCGGTTGGATTTACTCTGAAATCCGACCTCGTCGTCGACGACCTGCTCACGCAGGCCGTGGTCGGCATTCAGACCGGAACCGTCAGCCAAACCAGCGCTGGCTTGATACATTGGATCCAGAATCTTCTTTCGCCTTATCTCGCTCAATTGGGTTCACCTTCTGCCACAACCGTGCGGCCTGCCCGCCGCTGGCTTCGCTCCGTTTGGAGCCTCACGGTCGAGACGATACTGTTGTGCTCGCCCGTTGTTGTGTGCCGCAATTGGCTCCGTCGCCTGCGTGGCCGTTACCCCGTGCTTATCCTCGTCCATCATCTTGTATCGGATCGCGCTCATCGAATGAGCATTTCCACCGAAGCCTTCTGGCGGCAAGTGCTTTTTCTCCATCGCCACTATCGGATTGTCAGCCTCTCCGAAGCATCGGAACTCCTCCAATCCGGTCGCCTGCGAGTGCCCGCCGTTTCCCTCACTTTCGACGATGGCTATGCCGACAATTTCATTAGCCTTCGGGCCGTCGCTGAGGAATTCGGTATCTCCGTGGCACTGTTCATCACCACCGTTCCCATCGATCTTCATCGCGAGTTCCAGCATGACGTGATCAGAGGGCAGCATGGAGCCTTCCCGATGACGTGGCAACAGATTCGCTATTGGAAGGATCGCGGCGCCGAATTCGGCAGCCACACTCGCACCCATATCAAGTGCGGCGTTGTCGACCGCGCCCTGCTTCGCGAAGAGATCGTCGGCTCGAAGGCCGATTTCGAAGCCCAACTGGGCGAGACGCCACGCTTTTTCGCTTTTCCGTACGGCACTCTCGAAGACATGCCCGCTGAAGCGACGCAAATCGCCGCGTCCGCATACCCGCATTTCCTCTCGGCCTTCGGAGGCGAAAATTTCCCGGACCGCACGAACGCCAATTCGCACCTCTTCCGCAAAAATGCCTATCCCGAACCCTGGGAACTCGAGCTCGAATTGCAATCCGTTTTCGATCTCGTCGAAAGCGCCAAGCGCAAACTTCGGCTTAGCGGCGGCCATCCTCCGCAATCTCTTTCTCATCCCCCTGCCTCGCCGGAGTCGGAGCCGGTTCAGCCCAGTCTCAATTTTGACCAGGGCGCCAATCTGCTCGCCGAATCGTCCCAAGTCGCTCAACGTTTGGCCAAGCCCAGCTGACTACCGCCTCTTCGCAGTAACCCGAAAAAGCGCAAATGCACAAATCTCTCATCCTAAGAGCGGTCACCACCAGCTGGATCGCCGTTCTCGCCACCGCCGCTGTAGGCTTCCTGCTCACGCCCTACGTTCTGCACCATTTGGGCGATGAGGCCTACGGCCTCTGGGTCCTCACCGTCACCTGTGTCGGTTACTACGGCCTGCTCGATATCGGCGTCCGTTCCTCGATCCTCCGTTACGTCTCGCGCAACCAGGCTCTCGGCAATCGCAACGCCGTCAACGAAGTAATTGCCACCGCGTTTTACTATTACCTCGTCGCGTGCATCATCATTCTCATCGCCGCTTGGCTTTCGGTCGGACCCGTCTGCCGATTTTTCTCCATAAGCCCCGACCTCGTCCCCGCGTTCCGCCACCTTTACCTGCTCGCCGGTGCCGTTCAGGGATTGACGCTTCCTCTCGTCGTGTTCGCGGGTTCTCTCGAAGCCGCTGGCCGCTTCGATCAGATGTACATGACCAACGTGCTCGGCTTGGCCGTTCGGGTCATCGCCGTGGTCGCCGTCATTCACGAGGGCGGCGGCCTTTTCGCGGTCGGCGCAGCCACTCTGCTTTCGCAACTGTTCCCTTACTGCATCCAGGTTCCCTTGTCGCTGCGAGCTAATCCCGGCGTCAGCCTTCATCCGAAATGGGCTCGCCGGACCGTCTTTCGAGACATGCTTCGCTATGGCTCCGTCAGCGTTACGGTCGGCGTCGGCGAAAAGATGCGCGGCTACATCTATCCGCTTCTCATCGCCAAATTTCTCTCTCCAGTGGCCGTTACGCTCTTCGCGCTTCCCGTGAAACTGATGCAATTTCCCACAGACGGCATCGGCACCATGACGGAAATCGTCAACCCGCTCTCCAGTCGTCTCGAGGCCCAAAACAATTTTGCCAAGCTTCGCCAATTGATACTCAATAGTTCGCAAACCGCATTCCTGTTGCTCATCCCGCTCGCGAGCTTCCTCATTATTTTCGGGCGCGACCTCCTCAAGTTTTGGGTCGGCAGTCGCTACGTATCCGACTACCCTCTGCTGGTTCTTCTCACGCTCGGCCTCGGCGCCGCCGCTACCCAGTGCTGCATTCAGTCAATGCTCTTCGGCATCGAGCGCCACAAGATCCTGATTTGGTATCGCCTTGGTGAAGGCCTCTCCGTCCTGATCCTGGGCAGCCTCGCTCTAAAATTTTTCGGCCTCGAAGCCTTCGCTGCCGTCATTGCCTGCACGCTCCTCACCACCAGCATCATTCTCGTCCCGCGCCACTTGTGCCGCATCCTCAACTTGTCTTTGCGCAGCTATTTCGTCGAAGGCATTTTGAAACCGCTCGTCCTCGCCGCGCCCGTCGTAGCTGTCTATGCGGCGATCGAGCATTCTTTCCAGATTTCGGGCTGGCGTGACCTTCTTCTCACCGCCTTCGCTGGCGCCGCGGTCTACGCGCTCACCTTGCTTTCTATCGGCGTGGCAACTTCGCGTGCGCAGCCGGCCTGGTACACAGTCGGCATTCTCCACGTGCTGGCTCAGCGATTCCTGCCTGTTCTCAGCCCGCGTTTTCGCCCGTCTCCCGCGTCAATTCCCCCGGGTGAGTCTCAGGTCGAATGGTGACGCCACGCTTTTTCCGCTGATCGACTGCGAGACTGGCTCGATGTTCGATGGATTTCGGTTCGCGCGGACAGAAGTTCAGAAAGCTTTAATGAGGTACACGTCGGTGCATTCGTCAGGCACTTGCATGTCGGCTGGGCACCCATTTGGATGGGCCATGTCGCTTGTAAACACTATATATTTCCCGTCGCGGCTTATGGCGGCGTGCGGCTGATTCCAGTAGCCCTCGCTGCTTCGTGAACGCGCTTGCGCCAGGCGGTAAACGCCGCGCCCATCGATCCGGGCCACAATAATTTCGTCCTCATACAGCTTCCAGTTGTTTTCTGAAGCGGCTTCGAATTTCGGGCCGTTGTTCAGAAACTCGGGCCCGCGCACTCGGTCGTCAAAAAAGGAAAGAGCCGCCCATGGCTGCAACGGGCCTCCCCGGTAACTCACGTGAAAGGCAGGTTGCTTATCGAGCAGACAGCTTGCCGCGGCGAGGTCGGCAATCTGCCTCACGTCTAGCCCCCATCGGCTCGGGCAAGGATTGTTTTCGCCCTCGAGTGTGCCGGGACCCCCTGCCTCGATGAACACAGGCCGGCCCTCGAGGTCATATCCCGTGTCGGTGTGGTTTGTGTGGTCCTGCATATGTAAGAGCTGTCCGTCGTGCCATAGTCTCAAGCCTTGCTCCGGCTCAGTCCCGTCCTGCGCAAATTGCAGCAACAATTGTGCGTCGGGGGTGAATTGAAGTTTGTGTAGGCACGCGGGTTGCGTCGTTTCCGCAACGCCCCATTGATTCACTTCGCATTGCGTTGTGTACGTCGACGTCTTGATGTTCCTGCTGAGCGACCACGCAAAGATGTCTATCGTCCTATTCGCGTTTTGCCCCGCCAGAGCGATGTGATCTCCGTCCTGCGATAGGTCTGCTGCGTCTGGCGACCCCACTCCTTGGTATTCATGGAATGTGTGCAGCACGGAAATCTTTGTCTTTTCACCGCTGATCGTCGCTTTCTCCAGCTTATTTCCCTCGGCAAAATAGAACACATTTCCGTCCGCGGCGTCCCACACGGGATGCCCGTCATTCATTTTGGGCATGTTTGCCGTGGAAACCACTAACTCTCCTTTCGTGTTTTTCACTCTCCACGCTCCATCAGTCGACGAAATAAGCAGCATCGTGTCCGTCGCATTCATCGCCGAAAGCGTCGAATAGTAGTTCATGAATCCGGGATGTTTGCCGTTCCACAATGTCTCCTCGCTTCCGCTACTGGTAATCCGTACCACCGTGCATCCGAATACTGGGTCGACATAACTCCCCCCAGCTTGCGGCGTTCTAAACGATGTCCAGTCCGGGGGCAAATGAACTTTTCCGTCGTCCGGTCGTCCGCAGCTCGGCAATAGGGTCGCGATACCATTTGACTTTGCCTCGGCAGACGTTCTCTTCCTCGCCTGCGCGCCCCCGCCAGGCAACACAGCCATGCCCAGCAACGCAATTGCGCAGGCCGCAGCAAAAAATTGAAGAGTTCGCCTAAATCCGGCATTCAGGTTTGAGCGATTCATTCCCGTCCTCTTGCTCATCCGAATTGCCCGAAATGATAGACGAAAGGCGTGCTAGGGGAGCATAAGGCATTCTCCCGATTTCTCTTGCTGCTGCCTCGCCCCGAGAATCGTAACCCTCCTGGTCCGCGAGGTTCGTCCCCATCGCACCAACGGCCCTAACAGACCATCGCACTTCGAAGGACCTTTTCCATGAATCATCCTCGTTTATCCAAACCGTTGCAGGCTGGCACAGCCCTTGCCCAGGCGCCCGAAGCGCCCGGAGTCACGCATAAAAAGGCTCGCGTCCCGCGGGAAGTCTGGTGGTTCGTATTGGTCGGGGCGAGCTTGCGGGTAGTCTTCTTTATCTTTGGCCAAAACAATGGAGGAGATGCCGTGGCGCGCGCCGAGCTCACTGCGCGGTGGCTCCAGCATCCGGCCCTCCGTTTGAACTTTGAGCCCTGGCTTCCGCTTCACTTCTGGCTGATGGCCGGCATGTCCTTTCTCGTGAGGGACACTGCTGTTGGCACCAGGCTGCTGAGCCTCGTCCTGGGATTGTCGTCTTTATGGGTTTTATGGCTTCTTGCGAGAAGGCTTTACAACGATTCTACGGCGACTTTCTCGCTCGCGATTTTCGCGCTTTACAGCCTGCATATCGCATACAGCACCACGTCCTCCTCCGAGGTCCCATATCTCTTTTTCGTTCTCCTCGGCTTGCTCGCCTTTTTCATCCACCGTGAGACGCACTCGCTGCCACAGCTCTGTCTCTCAGCGGTTGCTCTCGGCGTGGCGGCGGGAATTCGCTATGAAGCATGGGTCTGTATTTTCAGCCTCTTTTTGATTCTCGTCTTCATGCCCTCGGGGCCCCCGAATATAAGGCGCCGGATTCGTGAGGTGCTTCTGTTCGGCTGTCTCGCTGGGTTATGGCCTGTCTTTTGGATGCTCTATCAGTGGAAGTTCTTTTCGAAGCCGCTTTACGGCGTGACCATGAATTACGCTTGGGTGCCCCAACAACTCACGGGTCTCAGCCGCTCAATGTTGTATCGCTTCGCCTTGCCTCCGGGAGTACTCCTCATCACACTGACCCCTGTCGTCTTGGCGGCGGCCCTCTATGGAATGTGGTTGAGTCTTCGCCAACCTCGCGGCCGGGAATTTTGCGTCGTCATCAGCTTGACTGCGGCAGCTTTCGTTATTCAGATCGCGAAAGGAGGTCTGTTGCCCCTCGCGCGATATACGATCACTTTGGGAACATTCGCAATTATCGTGGCAGGATACGGTTTCGACCGGTGGGCTCTTCTTCTGCCGCGGCGGCGCGCCCTCCAATTTCGTGTCGCGGTAGGTGTTCTTCTTGCATGTAATCTGGGCGGCATTCTTGTGCTCAGCGAGTCTCGCGCCCCTGTCGCGGATAAGTTCGCCTCCATTTCACCTTTGCTTCGCTTTCCGCGTCATATTGAGAAAGTGCGCCAATTCCTGGTCCCCCACCTCCGCGCCGGCGATCGCGTAGTCGTCGACGATTACAACGTGGAATCGAATATCGTGGCTGCTGCAATCGGGCTGCCCCTCTTGCGGGGAAACCGTGCCTTTCTCGCCTCCGAACAGCCCTTATCAGAGTTATTTCAGTACATAAGCACGGAACATCCGCGCTACCTTATCTATTCTTCCCAAGGCACGCTTCGCGACGAACTGCGCCTCCCAAACGTCTGTTCAAGCACACCCCTTGTTCTTCGAGACGGAATGGGTTTCTCCTGCGTCTTCAGCGACGATGTCTATCAGGTTTACACCATTCGCTACGCGCCATCCGGGGGAATGATTGCCGAGCGCTAGCTTCACAGAGTTATGTAAACGCAAAAAGAGGCTAGGGTCTTGGTTTACCCTGGCCTCTTTCCGTCTCTGCTCGTCCGGATTACTTTACTTTGATCACATAGACATCCGTACACGTTGTCGAACTCGCAAAGTTCGACGGGCACCCGGTATGGGCATAGGCCATATTGCTGTTGAATGCGACGTATCTGCCATCGCGGCTGATCGCGGCGTGTGGCTGTCCGTCGAAATCTTCGTCGCTTCGTGAATAAGCAAACGCGAGCCGGTACACATATTTACTGTTATTGTTCGCGTCGACTCGCATCAGGTCGATCTCATCCTCGAACAACATCCAGTTGCTCGCCGTCGGCGGCGTATAACCCGAATTATTGTCAAACCATTCGGGGCTGCTCGACCGTGCATCGAAAAACGAAACGCCGACCCACGGCTGCTGCGCGTTGCCGCGATACCCCACATGATACTGTTCGATCTGGTTGTTATAGTCGATGTCGTACAGGCACACCGCGGAGAGCACGTCGTAAATCTGCCTCACGTCGAGTCCCCATCCGCTTGGGCACGGATTAGTCGCTGTCGGCAGCGTGGACGAATTGCCCATCTCGATGAACACGGCGTTGCCGTTCATGTCTGATCCCGCGTCCAAATGGTTCGTTCCGTTTTGTAATGCGGTAAGAGGCGTGCTTCCCGTCCATAGGCGGTTGCCCTGTTCCGTACCCGAACCGTCGTCCGCGAATTGCACGATGATGTTGTTATCCGGCGTCTGTATCAGCTTGTGCAAGCAGCTGTTGTTCGGCTCGTTCACCGCTCCCGTGCAAGTCGTGGTCAGCACCGGGCCCTTCAGATTCGTAACGAAGTCGTAGTCGAACACGTTCTCGGGGCTTGACCCGCTGTTGTCCCCTCCGACCATCACCACGTGTGCGCCGTCCTCAGAGGCGTCCGTCTCGTCCATGAAATTCACGGCCGTGTATTCGGTGAATTGGTGCACCGTCGTGGTTGTCACCGAAGACCCGCCGATCGTTCCCTCCATCAACGAATTTCCGTTCGTGTAATAGAAGGCGTCCGGATTTGTCGCATCCCATAGCATCCAGCCGTCGTTTTCCGTCGGCATGTTTGCGATCGGAACCACGATGTTTCCCACAAGATCTGTCACGTAATGCCTGTTCCATCCGTCTTCCAGCATCAAATAGCTGTCGTTCGCGTTGAACGGCGAGACAGTCGCATATCCCATCGTAATCGGCAGATAGGCCGAACCGTCCCAATCGTCGCTCGCTGCATTTGTCACGCGAGTCACCGCGCAGCCGAAAGTCGGATCGACGTAGCTCTGGCCTTTAGCTGGCGGTGCAAACGTGCTCCAATTGGATGGAACGTGAACCGATCCGTCCCCCGAAACGCCGCACGTCGGCGCGCCCGAATCGCTGCTCGCGGTCACCGCCGCTCCCGTTCCGCTCAGCGCCACCGTGCTCGGCGAATTCGTCGCGTTGCTCGCCACCGTCACGCTACCCGTCAACGCTCCGCTTGTCCCCGGCGCAAACGTCACATTCAGCGTCGCCGTTTGCCCCGCCGCCACCACTTGCCCGGATGAGATACCCGTTGCATTGAACCCTGCGCCGGACACTGTCACGTTCGACACTGTCACGGCGGAAGAGCCTGCGTTCGTAAACGTCACCGAAAGCGCGCTGCTGCTTCCCACATTCACGCTCCCAAAGCTCAAGCTCGTCGGGCTCGCATTCAACGAAACCGTCGCCGCCGCGTTCACAGTCAATCTCGCCGCGCCGCTCGTTACGTTCCCCGCGCTGTTGCTCACCACAACCACAAACTTCGCTCCGTTATCCGCACTCGTCGTCGCCGGCGTCGTATAACTTGCCGATGTCGCTCCGCTGATCGCGGTCCCGTTCTTCTGCCACTGATAACTCAGCGTCCCGCTTCCTGACGCTGTTACTGCGAACGTCGCCGTCTGTCCGGCGGTCACCGTCTGATTGCTTGGCTGCGAACTGATCGTTGGCGCCGTCGCAGGCGCTGCCGCCGCGGTCCCCGCACCGCTCGCCGCAACTGTTGTCGGCGCATTGCTCGCGTTGCTGCCCACGGTAATCGTTGCGCTTGCAGCCCCGGCGGCGGTCGGCGTGAACGTCACCTTAAACGGCACGCTCTGCCCCGGATTGATGTTCATCGGGAAAGTCGGCCCAGCGGCCACAAACGCTCCCGATGACGAACTCACCGACGACAGAATCGCCGTCATCCCTCCTGTGTTGGTCACATTAAACGTCTGGCTCGCACTGCTCCCCACCGCCGCGTTCCCCAGACTGATGGTCGCTGGGCTCGCGGACAGCACCCCCGGCAACTGCTTCGCCGTTCCGGTTGCGCTCACCGCAACCGTCGTTGGCGCGTTGCTCGCATTGCTGCCCACCGTAATCGTCGCGCTCGCAGCTCCCGTCGCCGTCGGCGTGAACACAACGGTGAAGGGAACCGTCTGCCCCGGGTTGATATTCATCGGAAAAGTTGGTCCGCTCGCCACAAACTCCCCCGACGACGAGCTCACCGACGAAAGGATCGCCGTCATTCCGCCCGTATTGGTCACCGAAAATGAACCGGTGCCCATGCCCCCCACCGCTACGCTTCCCACGCTCAAATTCGCTGGACTCGCTTCCATCACCCCCGGCAGCTGCTTCCTCGTTCCCGTCCCGCTCACTGCAATTGCCGTCGGCGTTCCGCTGGCATCCACCACGCTGATGGTGCCGCTTGCGGCTCCCGCCGCACTCGGCGAAAACGCCACGGTCATGGTCGCGCTATGCCCGGCCTTCAGCGTCATCGGAAAACTCAGCCCGCTCGCCGCGAATGCATCATTCGACGAACTCAGGCTCGCCAGCACCACCGCCGCATTGCCCACATTCTTCACCGCCACGGACTGCGAGGAATTGCTTCCCACCACCACGCTTCCAAAACTCAAATTCGTCGGGGTTGCCGACACTGGGCCGGCTGTACTCTTGTTCGCGCTCGTGCCGGCCGCGTCCACCGATCCCGCATAGCCAACGCACCCTCCCATCGCCGCCACCACCAGCGAGAGAAAGCAGCAAGCCCACAGCAACGTTATCTTTCGATTCATTCGCGCTCCTGACGCATAAAAGGCTTTTCGACCAGGGGCGGGGCGGGAGCCGCGTCGGTCCAGAGGTCGTACGGGAAATGTCCGGTCCTGTAGAGAGTGCGTCAGGCAGGTGGTGGGGAACTACTGGTTGGCGGTTCAGTTTTGGTCCAGCTTCCGGGCCCTACACGGTCGTAGGCAATTTCCTACGCGAAACCTGTACCATCGCTTACAAACGGTTTCGCGCGCGGTCTTCTCTCCCCGCGCGTCCCCAACTGCTTCGTAATCAACGAATTGCCCTCAAGTATTCACCTGTCATTCATTTGGGGAATTTCAGGGCATCGTTTTCGCAGACCTGCCGGATTGTCCGCGCGCGCCAGTACTCTTACTCTTTCAATCGGCAAAGCGTACTCAGCTTGCTGCAGCACATAGACACACATCCGCAACGCTGATCGCGGGCATCCGTACTCGTGCGCCGGTGGTACTCGACGCACCAAATTTGTCTGCTTACCGGAATTGCTTTCGCCGGGATCTCAAACTCACGCTGCTCACATTCGGAGGATTCACCCAGATGCGCTACCTGGTCACAGGCGGGGCGGGATTCATCGGTTCCAATACGGTCGATGAACTTGTAAAACGCGGCAATGAAGTCCTCGTCCTCGACGATCTTTCCACCGGCAACGAAGACAATCTCCTTGCCGCCGCCGCCAGAATCGAATTCGTTCTCGGCACCATCGCCGACCTCAACCTCATGCGCAACGTCTGCCGCGGCGTCGATTTCGTCATTCACCTTGCGGCGCGCACTTCCGTCCCGCGCTCCGTCCGCGACCCGCTCGAAACCAATCGCGTCAACGTCGACGGCACTCTCAACGTTCTCATCGCCGCCCGCGACGCTCGCGTCAAGCGCGTTGTCTTCGCCTGCTCATCCTCCGTCTACGGCGAAACTCCCACATTGCCCAAGCGCGAAACGATGCCGCCCGCTCCCATTTCTCCCTACGGTGTCTCCAAACTCGCCGGCGAGCAATACGGCTTCGCCTTCTACAGGGTCTACGGCCTCGAGTTCGTCTCGCTTCGCTACTTCAACGTCTTTGGTCCTCGCCAGAATCCCAACTCGCCCTATTCTGGCGTCCTCTCCCTCTTCAATTCGGCGATTCAAAAGGGCGCGCCCGTCACCATCTTTGGCGATGGCGAGCAGTCCCGCGACTTCACCTACGTCAGCAACGTCGTCGAAGCCAATCTTCTCGCCTGCGAAGCCGACGGCGCTCCCGGCCAATCCTTCAATCTCGGCACTTCGAATCGCTACACGCTCAATCGCACGCTCGACGTTCTCGAAGAAATCTGTGCTCATCCCCTCGAACGCAAATACGATTCCTCGCGCAAGGGCGATATCCGCGATTCGCAAGCGGACATCTCTCGCGCCCGCCAAGTCCTCGGCTACAACCCGCGCATCGGCTTCGAAGAGGGCCTCCGCCGCACCTTCCAGTGGTACGCGCGCGAACACGCCTCCCACCAACACCACGAAGCCGCCTGAATCCTTCGCGCCGTTTGCGAAATCTCAACCCCGTGCGCCCCATCTCGATTGTGCTTTTGTAGAGGCCGACTCGCTTTCCAATCGGGCGCCTTTGAATTAGATTTGAATTTTCGCCTCCGTAGCGACCGGCTTTCTTTTCAGCCGGTCAGCCTTTCGCCTTCGTTGTTGCCGCTTGTGTGGCGGAGCCCGCACGCGCGCCGCCGCTTGGCCGCCAATATGCGTCTCTTCCCGTTTGCCCCAGCAGGAGTATATTCGTTGGCACCATGAGACCCTTCCAGCGCACGTTGCTCGTTCTCGCAGCATTCGCCCCGATCCTATTCGCCGCGGGCGGCGCGCCGGCTCCCTCGCACGGCCGGCTGTTTTTCCTCACTCTCGGCAGCCGCGGCGTCCAGGGAAGCGTCCGCTCCGTCAATGACAACGGCACCGACTTGAAAATTCTCGTCCCCGGACAAACCGCCGGCCCCGATGGCATCGTCGTCGACACATCCGCGAAAAAAATCTATTGGACCAACATGGGCAAGCCCAGCGTCAACGACGGCACGATCCTGCGCGCCGATATCGACGGCAGCAACGTCACCACCATCGTCCCCGTCGCCGGCACGTGGACCCCGAAGCAGCTGAAGCTCGACGCTCAACACGGCAAGCTCTACTGGTCGGACCGCGAAGGAATGCGCATTATGCGCTCCAACCTGGATGGCTCCAATATCGAGACCCTGGTTGAAACCGCCGAGGGTGACACGGCTCGCGAAGATGCACGGAATTGGTGCGTCGGCATGGCGCTCGACGTGCCAAGCGGCAAAATGTATTGGTCGCAGAAGGGCAGCGGCGGCAATGGCCGCATCTTCCGCGCTAACCTCGAGATTCCCAAGGGCGAAGATGCAGCGCATCGCACCGATATCGAAACGCTCTTTGACGGTCTGCCCGAGCCCATCGATTTGGATCTCGATCTTGCAAACCGCATGATGTACTGGGCCGACCGCGGCGATCCTCCGCGCGGCAACACCGTGAACCGCGCCCCCATGGACCCGCACGATGCCGCGCCCCAGATCCTCGTCACCGGCCTCAAAGAGGGAATCGGCATGGCCCTCGACGTGAAAGACGGCCGCATGTTCTATACCGACCTCGGCGGCAACGTCTACAGCGCCAACATGGACGGCACCGGCGCCAAAGTATTGCTCTCAGGCCAAGGCGCCCTCACCGGCATCACCTGGGTCCCCCTCCCGAATTAGCCCGTTTCTGGCGCCCCAGCTCCTCACCACCGGTCTCAAGGAGGGAATCGATGTGTTCTGCTGCTGCCTTTGAATTTGCCGTTGCCCCCGTAGCGGCTGCCTTTGCCCCGCGGTTCGCAGCGGGGACGCGCGCCTTTTGCGCGAGGCGGCCAGCCCTTGAATTTGGTTTTGTAGCTTTGTACGCGCCTTTGCCTTTGCTGTTGAATTGCCGGTGTCCCGTGGCGGCCACCGTTGCGCGCGATTCTCGCGCGCCTGCCCGCCGGTAGGCAGGCGCCCCCCGGTCGGCGTTCTTGAATTTGCTTTCGATTTTGCCTTCGTCAGAAAGACCCAGGCCCGCTACTGCTTATCCAAGATGTATGTGACCGTGACGCCGGTTCGAGGATTTCTTACGACGTCGGTCATCTTCTTCCCGTCGTTCGAGACCGTAAAGGTTCGGACGCCAGAGGGCTTTCCGTCAACTTTCGTCGTTGATTCGAACGTGTGGTCGTCGATTCGCCTCAGAGAGACCGTGACATTCCCAGCCCCGCCGGCTACCGGATAGTCTTTGCCATCAAACTTAGCCGACCAGCTCGCACCGACACCGTTGGTAGAGTCAAGCCCATCGCCATTACTCTTAAGAGTAAATATTAGAGCGTTTTCAGATTCGTGCATTGAAGTGGGCCGCCAGGTGCCGGAAATCTTGTTTGCTCGCGAAGGTGCTGCCGCCGTTCTCGTTAGCGTGACTACGGATTCTCGGGGCTTGGGACTGTTGGGTGGATGATCAGTGTTCCTCACGGTCAGCGCATTGCCATCATCGGAGACGGTTTGTGTTTGTTCGCCCACTGTTTTGCCGTCTTTTTTCATCGTGAGTGTGATCGAGTTCTGGCTGAGCTCGCGGACACTGGCCATATCAAAACTCGGATTATCGGACACGGGCTGGTCTGTTCCGTCAGCCTTTATCTGGATCTCAGGAGTGCAGGCGGGCGAGAACTTGCAATCGAACATGCCATTTTGTAGCAGGACTACCATCTTGGCATCGGAGGAGAACGTGGTCTGGCTCTCGTCGGCGTGCCACGTGCCGTCAAACGCGCTCTGCGCCTCCGCAAACGGCGCCGCAAGTAGGAAAGCAATCGCGAAACCCAATAGAAGGCCCGCAAGCCCATACGTGTTCTTCATCCGCTTTTCTCCTCGGAGCCAGGATTCAACTGCTGGGTGCAAAGCCTTTAGCTCGCGTTATTGCTTATAGGCGACGCTCGTGCCTCCCGCGCCAGTTCGGAGGTTTTTGGTTACGATGGTCATCTTTTTCCCATCCTCAGAAACCGTGAACGTGCGGACTATCGTCAACGTGTCGCCAACCTTCCGGGTCTCTTCGAACGTATGGTCGTTGATCAGCTTTAGCGAAACGGTGTTCTCCACGTTTGCGAGCGCCGCCACAACCGGATAACTCTTACCGTCGAATTTCGCTGAGTAACTGTTTCCCAGCGGAGTGCTCATGTCGAGGCCGTCGCCGTTGCTCTTAAACGTTGTGATGAGAGTTTTCTCGTCCGGCTGCGTTTTCACCGTGCGCCACGATCCGGAAATCAGATTCGCGCCGGCGGGCCCCTCCGCAAGCCTTGTGAAAGTAGTCTCCGTGATCAGCGGTTGAGAACTCAAAAAATAGTTCACCACTTTTTCCGTCATCGTCTTGCCGTCCGCCGAAACGGCCATGACGCTATCCACCTTCGTCTGCCCGTCCTTTTTGTCCCTGATTTCAACCGAACTCGGGCCGGCTTCCGTGATGTTGATCGTGTCATACGCTGGCGTTGGGAGGATTGGATAATCTTTGCCGTCGGCCTTGACCTGCCCCTCGGCATTGCAGGCCTTGCACAGGTAGACGCCGTCTTGTAAGAGGTATCGAACCGGCGTGCCGGAGGGCGGCGCTTCATCCGGATTAGTGCGCCATGTCCCGTCGAAGGGGCTTTGCGCTGAGGCGAGCGGGGTCGCGAGCAGCACAATTGCGACGGCAAACAGAAACGCTCGGTGACGATGGCCACCCTTCATTGGTTTTTGTCCTCCCCAATCTTCAGCGCGCAACCGCCAGCAAGCCCGAAGATTCAGGTTTCACCAGGCAACAAAAGCTCTGGGCCGGAGAATCGCCTATTGTTTGGCGGCATCAGTAGAAGGTGCAAAAGGTGTGTCGTAGGGTCGGACGAATTGGGCGGCGATCTTCCACTGACCATCCTCCTTCTGCCAAACCGTGAGCGCTCC
>Ga0335074_10000313_pt1 | contig 73072 bp, 53 predicted proteins | sample Lox_Sample_23_FD_206715 | JGI IMG/M metagenome (GOLD analysis project Ga0335074, IMG submission 206715) | Soil microbial communities from Loxahatchee National Wildlife Refuge, Florida, United States - Lox_Sample_2.3 | ecosystem: Environmental > Terrestrial > Soil > Wetlands | place: USA...
CCGAAGACCGGCGCGAACTGGAAACGCACCTGCGCGATGCCATCGCCGGATTCCAGCAACGCGGCTTGAACGACGAGGAATCGTTCTGGCTCGCGCGCGAAAGAATCGGTCAGTTGCGACAACTCGGCGAGGAATTTGTAAAAGCCAATCCAACTGCGGTCTGGCGTGAGCGGGTGTTTTGGATGACGATTAGTTTGGTGGGAAGTTATATTTTCATGACTTGGAAGGATTTGCTTGCGACCTGGCTGGTCTGGACACAATTGTTTTACCTGATCCCTCTGTTTGTGCTTATTGGAGCAGTCATAATGATTCGACGTGGACGCGTTCCGAATCCAAATCATTTTGAAAACATTGCGGCATGGAAATGCGCGGGCGGGCTGTTCGCCATTTTGACCGCTACGGTTTTAACGGCGTTTTTCCGGGGCCGGCATCTGCCGGCTAACAATATATTTCTGCCAGCTAACGATATGTTTAACGCCGGATACAACCTCCGCCTGTGGTTGTCCTGGCTTGGGAATGCCATCTGGCCGACGGTGATGGTTTTGGTTCTGCTGCTGACACTGAAACGAAACCGCAAGACTCACAAAATTGTTTAAACAGTTATGGAAAATCAAACCTGTTTTAGCCTGAACACTGCCATTGAAAACTGGCGCTCGGAATTGGCCACGTTCGCAGCCGATGACCGGCGTGAACTGGAAACACATTTGCGCGATGCCATCGCCGGGTTCCAGCAACGCGGCTTGAACGACGAGGAATCGTTCTGGCTTGCGTGCAAACGCGTGGGCCAGCCGCAACAACTCGGCGAGGAATTCGTCAAGGCTGATCCGGCCAAAGCCTGGCGCGAACGAATTTTTTGGATGGCCCTCGGAATTATCGTGTTTTGGGAATTGACGCAGATACTCACTTTTGCAGCAGGTATCGCGCTGTATTATTTGTTTCCCGGTCTGCATGAACTTTACATAAAAAGCGGTTTCTGGCCGACGAATGCGGTGGTGCTGATCGTTGGAATCGCATTGGCCAGAGGCTGGCTTGCTCAATCCATGAAACTGATGTGGTTTCTCAAAAATCGTTTTCATTTGGCATTTTTGGTGGTGATTTTGGCTCTGCTGCTTTCTTTGACTCAAACGGAATTTGCCCGTGAAAGTTTTGTCCTTAACGGTCATCATCCTTCCGTGGTCACATGGGCATGGGCGCCCTGGCTCGAAAACGTCCGCCATTTTTTGTTGGTTTATCTCGCGCATATTGTTGCCCCGTTGATTTTTCTCGTTTTGCTTTTTCCGGCACAAAATCAAAAAGCTCCCCAACGTGCTTGAGTGCGAAGCAATTCCTTCTGGAATTAAAGACCCATCCGCTGCCGGCGCGCATTTCACCGCCGATAACACTTGATTGGCAGACTGGAAATGATATGAATTCCTCATCTCAGAGTGGCCGGTTTTGATTCGACCTCGGCTGGCTAGTTTTGAAGTGACCGGTGACACCGCAAACCACGGGAAGCTAGCTTCTTTTAACTGGCATTGAGTTGAACGATAATATTTCGAGCTTCATTTGAATTCATTTGATTTAACTATTCAATTGTAAATTCGCCGACGCTAAAGTGTAGCACACGTTTCTGAACATCAGGATTTTGTTTTCGCCGGTTTAGCCATCTTTTCTTCCAGTAAGCAATCAAATCAGCCTGTGGATAGTCTGAATACAGGCTGGTCGTGAATATGCACGCAAGTCTGCTTGCGGTGCGTTTCATTTCACGGTGATGACGCCGCTTCCAGCCTTTCCAAGGTCGGCCCCATTTCATTGCCGATGCGGTTGCCCGCCAGATGCAGGACATAGCCGAAGCCAATCATCAGCACCAGCAGAATGATGAACGCCCAGAAGTGCCGGGCTTCAAACTTTTTCACCGTCCGCCCAAACGCCACCAGCGCGAACAGGGCCGCCACGACAATCACCGCGTCAATGCTCGCCCGTTGCCAGTAACTGCCGCCCAGGTGCAGCCACATCCCGAATTCGTCGAAGGTCAACCCCATCGCCAGCCCATAGACCAGCGCGGTGATCTCCGCCGGACGCCCCACCGGCCGCCGGAACACGCTGTAACCGCACACCGCCGCCAGCAGAAAAATGCCGTAGTTCAGATGATGCACATGGGTCTTGCCCACGAAGAAATACAGGTTCGGCATCTCATCGGACATGATGAGAAACACGCAGATGCGCGAGAGGACGAAGGTGATGAGAAAGCCGAACAACGCGCGGCGCGCCAGTTTGTGCGCCGTCTCGCGCGGGGTGTGATGTTCCGGATTCAAAATCGCCCGCTGGTTTATGCCCGTTTGTGAATCGTGTCCAGCGTTTTTTGCCGGCATCTGTGCATCTCTTCTCGGGGGAGAGGATAAAGGTCAGGCGAGTGAAGAACAAAATGAGTTGAACAACCGTGCTCACCCCGACTCTCTCCTCCGAGGGAGAAACATTTGCCGCTATTTTGAAGATTTGTGTGCTGGATCAAAATTCTGATCTGGCGTCTTTTGCCCCAAATACGCGAACGACGGCTTTTACATAATTTGTTTCTGGAAAATCCCTCGTGAAGGAAAGTTTGAAGGAAGCTGTTTCATTGGCCGGCAAATAATACTCAAAATTTTCGATTGCGCCCGCGTCGGTGTGCCTGCCGGTTGAATCGAAGAAATCAACGTGGAAATAAGGTTCAGTCCAGGGGACGGAACTCAGATTCTTGATCGTTCCGATGACATCAACCACCGGGCCTGATTTTCTTTCTCCAAAAACAATCCGGCTGTTGGTGACCACAATCTGGTCTTTGTATTTCTCATAGCTCTGTCCCCTATCCAGCATGGAGATGGCAATACTCATCATGATGGCAAAGGGAATCATTATAATGAGGACCATAAAAGCCGGATGATACATGAACATAGCCAAACGATTCTGGAACTGGTGGCAATATGGACATTTCCGGGCTTCTTTTGGAATCTCCATGCAGCACATCTTGCAGGTCTTTTTTGTGGTATCGGATTGCATGCTTGTCCGTTGGTTTATGCCCGTTTGCGAATCGTGTCCAGCGTTTTATTTGGCGGGCGCGGACAGGTCTGCGCTTTATTCCGAGGCGGCAGGCCGCATCAGGAAAAAGCGGTGTCATGTCATGCAGTCCAAAAACCAAGCCGTGTCTCTGGCTCAAAACCCGCAATTTCCCACGCGCAATTTTATCGTTATGGCCGCATTTACAACCATTGAAAGCCGGTCAAAAACTCATCTGCAGGCCAAACAGGACATAAACCGTGTTGCCCATTTTCAACTGTGCCTGTTCGCCGCCGGCGTTGCACGAAAAAGTGCCGAGATATTCATACTGCGCCCCCGCAAAGAAACTTGTGCAGGAGGTGACGTCGAATGACAATTTGCCTTCCAGATAACCGCCGGCATTGAACTCCGCGCCCGAGCCTGAAGCGGTGTTGTTGACCACCTTGCCGCCGCCGTAGGAGATGGTTTCGTTGAATGAATACCGGGTGTCGGCCACCGCCAGGGCCAGCCCGCCACCCAACCGGCCCAAACATCTTTCTCCCAACGGAAACTCAAAGTAAGGACCCAAGCGCAATGCATAAACCTGCGCGTCGAGCTTTCGTTCGCCCGTGACCGCCACCGTTTCCGAGGCGGTGGTCCGCGTCGGCGTGTCCCCCAGCAACGGGCCGGGGCCATTGAAGCTGCCGGAATACGGCGCTTGCGGCGGCGTGGTTCCGCCCAGCGAGAAGGCATCACTGATCAACGTGGCCGAGCCGCTGAACGGATCGTCATCCCAAATCGAAATATGAGTGAAGTCAAAGGCCGCCTGCGCTCCCCACTTTATGCCCCGCACGGTGCCGAGGCGGCGTCCGAACGCCAGATCAAATCCATCAGGCAGATCGGCATTCTTGCCCAACGAGCCGTCCGCAGTGGACACGCTGTGCATCACCAGCGTGTTGCCCTGCACCTGCGAATCGTTTTGGTATCCCCAATTCCAAGTCTGGCCGCCCGCGTCGCCGGAACTGTCCACGTGAACGAAGCCGTCGTCGTAGGTCCGGTCCACGTCACCGCCGGTGGCGGGGCCCGGCGACATGGGATTCACATTGCCCACATGGTTGAACCGAGCCTTGATATTGAAACCCAATTGCGGGCCGAAACTAATCCAATTTGGATCCGGATTATCCGGAGTGGTGATTTGGGCGTGCAGCTTCGGGGCAGACAGGCTCGCCGTCAGGGCCAGCGCGAGGGCAATCCAAGATTTCTTCATTACGGCAGCAGCCGACGCGAGCCGGCCCTGATTTCGTTTCAATTTGAGCCTAGTCACTTTGGCTCCCGCTGGATTTTGAAAAAGGCGCATGGTGATGTCGGTTGTGTTTCAATGGGCGGGCAGCAGGACGACGCGATAAAACCGGCTGGGTTGTTGCGCCGGGCTGCTGTCCGTCTGGGGCGGGCCGGCGTCAATCCACTGGACACGATTGGCCGGGGCGGTGATGACCGGCACCGCCGTCTGCCATGTCACCATGTCGCTGCTATATTGGATGGCATAAACCTGGCCCGGAATGGCGCTGAACTCCACCAGCACGCTGCCATTGGAAAGCACAATCGTCCGGCTGATGTTCAATATGGTGCCGTTGACCACCGGCGGGACAAACGGCGGCCCGGCTTCCACGAGGTAGGTCAGGCCCGTCGGCGCCACGCGGGTTGGAACGTAAAACTCCAGCACAAAAACCACATTGGAGCCGATGCCCAGCGGCAAGGCGCTTTGAACGAACGGCAAACCGTTGGTGATGCCCGTGGCATTATACAACCTCGCGTTGGCCGCCAGCCCGGAAACCAGCACCAACACCGACGACGGTGTCGAGGGGCCGCCGTTCGAGACTTCAATTTGCTGTTCGAACAAACCGGTTTGCGGGTTCAGGACCGGCGCGGAAAGCACCGTCAGCACGAGGTTGGTAATCGGCACGGTGACGGCAGTCGTGACATTCGTCACATAGTTATTTGTCGGCTGCGAATCCGTTTGCGCGCTGGACGCGACGGCGACGTTGGTGAGCAGGCCGGCGGCGTCCGGGATGACCACAATGGCGAGCGTGTCGGCGATGCCGTTGGGCAGGCTGCCCACGTTGTAAGTCACCACGCCCGCGTGGTTGCTTGCCGACCCTTCGCTGGGCAGCAGCGAGAACAAGGTGACGTCCGGCGGCAGGGTGTTGGTCACGACCACGCCGGTGGCCGCCGTGCTGCTGTTGTTGGTGACCATCAGCGAATAGGTGAGCGGCGAGCCTACGGCCACCGGGTTCGGCGCGGCCATGAGGCTCAATGCCACGTCCACCTGCGCCACGATCCCGGTCATCACATAAACCGACGAGGCGAGATAGGTGTTCGTGCTCGTCGTCGTCACCAAGTTGGTCACAACGGAGGTAACCAAGGTGTCAATGTCCTCCTGGCCGGGGAGCAGGGTGAAGGAATTCGTTTGGTTATTGCCCACAAAAATATTGGTCGGGCCGATGTAGGTGGTCACGGTGATGATCAAATTGGTTCCAATAGGATTCGTCACTACGACCGAGGAAGTGCCCGCCAAGGTTTGGGTGAAAACCGTCTCCGACGGACCGGTGTAGGCACTGGCTCCGGCGTTGGTCAGGTTCGTGGCGGCGGTGGTGATGGCTGCCTGCAATGCGCCGGGCGAGAAGGGAATGGCGAAAGCATTGCTATAAACGACGGTTCCGTTGGGCATCACGGCAATCAACTCAGTCGAATAATTGGTTGTTTGCTGGTTCACGGTCGTGGTGAGGTTGGTGTCAATTGTCCGGGTGCTTTCGCTGGTGAAGTCAATAGTAGCGCCGCCGGTAATCATGGTAACCACCGTGGCCGAATTGTTCGTCAACACGGGATCATATTCATTGGCGAACACCTGGAATAAATTGGTGAGCAGGCCGGCGGACGTGGGTTGCACCACAATCTGAGCCGTGACATTGGAGCCGGTGTCCAGCGAGCCGAGGTTCAGGAGCAGGACGCCGTTGGTGGGCGTGGCCCCGCCCGTGGCCGAGATAAAATTGACGCCGGCGGGAATCTGGTTGCTCACCACCACGCCGGTGGCCGTCGCCGGTCCGGCATTGCTGACCGTGAGCGAATAAACCAAGTTGCTGCCCACGCCCACCGGCTCCGGCACAGCGCTGGCGCTCAAACTTAAATCCGCCGACACGGGCGCGTTGGTTTTATAATCAAACGTCACTGAGTTCGTCGGTGAGAAACTGCCGTAAGCATCCACCGCATAGGCCGACACGGTGTTGCTGCCGGGTGCCAGGGTCACGTTGGCCGACCAGTTCGTCCAGCCATTGACCGACGTCGCGCTGATCCAGCCGCCACCGCTCAATTGCACCATGACATTCGTCAAGTCATTCGTATAGAAATAGTGAGTGGCCGTGCCCGTGACGGTGAGCGCGGCGTTGCTGACCACCTGCCCATTCGTCGGGGAAGTGATGTTAACCAAACTCAAAAAAGACGTGCCGATTACCGTGGCAATTTCCGTTTGGCCGGCCAAAATGCCGGCTGCGGGACCAAATTGGGTGTAAGTGGTGGTAAAGATCGTAAACCCATTTGGGTCTGTTCCGATATAGCCGACCGGGACATAGGAGACAACCGGGAACAACTGAAACCCGTTAAAACCGCCGCCGCCATAATTGGTGGCAAAAAAGGCCTGCGATTCGGTAGCCGCCAGTCGCTCGGTTCCCGTCGGGTCGGCGGGATTAAAGAACCGCACCACCACCGCCCAGTTGGTGGGAGCGGTGGACGCACTGTTAGTAAAGAGCATCACCAAATCGCCCGCTTGACAGGTGCTCGCCGGATATATTCCGCTGTTTGATACTTGTATGGGTAGCGGTTTGCCACCGGATACAAAGGTCGCTGTATCAATGACTGCACCCCCCGGATTCGTCCAATTGATACCCGTGCCGGGGATGGCCGCAGTCACCACCGCCACATTCGTGACCACGCTGACCACGGTGGCGGAATTGTTCGTCACGTTTGGATCAAATTCATTGGCGAAGACTTGAAATAGATTCGTGAGTTGGCCTGCAACGGTCGGCTGCACGGCAATCTGAACCAAATTGGTTTCGCCGACAGCAAGTGAACCGAGGTTCATCAGCAGAACGCCGTCCGAAGGCGTCGCACCGCCAGTCGCGGAGACAAAATTCACACCGGCGGGCAGTTGATTGCTCACCACCACTCCAGTCGCCGTTGACGGGCCGGCATTGCTGACGGTGATGGAATAGACCAGGTTGCTGCCCACGCCCACCGGCTCCGGCGCGGCGCTGGCGCTCAAACTCAAATCCGCACCCGGTTGAATGGCGGCGGTGTAATCTAAAATGGCTTCCTGACCGCCCAAAATGTCGCCAACCGGACCAAAATCCACAGCTACGCCGGCGATGCTCCCATCCGCGTTGGTTTGTGTGATCGGGACGAAAATGGCATTGGGCAACAAGACAAAGCCCGCAAAATAATCCGGCGCGGCATTGGTCTGGAAATAGGTCTCATATTCCGTCGCGAGCAGACCGTTGGTCCCGGTGGGATCGGCCGGATTCACAAAGCGCAACACCGCCGCCCAGTTCGTGGGGTTGTCGCCGTTGTTCGCGTTTTTCAAAAACACCACATCCCCCGCCAAGGCCGTGATGGGCGGCGTCTCGAAAATGGTGGTGATCGGCTGCACCCCAATGCCGCCGCCCAAATTGATGGCTACAACTGATCCGCCCGGATTGCTAAAGCCCGACGCCGGTGTGCCCGGCGCGCGACCGGCGAACTGTGTGCCGGCCGTGGGCACATAAACAAACGTCACAGTGTTGGTGGCGGACACATTGCCGGCGGTATCCACCGCATAGGCCTGGACCGTGTTGGTGCCGGGAACCAAATATCCAAATGAATAAGAAATCCAGTTGGTCAGATCTCCTGAATACTGCTGGGAGGCATAAAACCAGCCGTCATTGTTCACTTGCACCCAAACGTTGGATACCGCCGCGACGCCGTTGCTGGACGGAACGGTGCCCATGACGGAAAAAAACTGCTGATTGGTCAGCACCTCGCCGGGCGTCGGAAATGTGATGGTCACGGCGAAGGGAACGCCCGCCGGCGCATTCGTGACCGCGCTGACGACGGTGGCGGAATTATTCATCAGCATGGGATCGAATTCGTTGGCGAAGACTTGAAATAGATTCGTGAGTTGGCCTGCAACAGTCGGCTGCACGGCAATCTGAACCAAATTGGTTGCGCCTTCAGCGAGCGAGCCAAGGTTCAACAGCAGAACGCCGCCCGATGGCGTGGCCCCGCCGGTGGCCGAGACAAAGGTGACATCGGCGGGAATTTGGTTGCTGACCACCACCCCGGTCGCCGCGTCCGGTCCGGCGTTAGTGATGGTGAGGGAGTAAACGAGATTGCTGCCCACGCCGACCGGCTCGGGCGCGGCACTGGCGCTCAAACTCAAATCCGCATTGGTCACCGGGATAAGCGCAAAGGCATGCGCTTGCTGCACTAATCCGTTGTTGGTGATGACGCCGAAGCCGACAATTTCTCCGGAATCGTTGATGCCGGAGGCACCGAGCAAAATCCAGCCGCTGTTCGTCGGGATCAGCGTGTTCAAGTCCACCGGCTCGCTGTTGTGGTCGGCCCAATAAACCGCCGCCAAGTTGAGCGGGTTGCTGGTGGTGGCCGACACGCCGACAATCTGGCCGAGATTATTGATGCAGACCGCCAAATTTGTGCCGATGCCGAGCGACGGCAGTTGAACCGGCGGACTGACGCCGTTGGTCCAGAACGCCGCCCGATACAGATCACTGGCATCGTAAGCCTCGCCCACGATCTCGCCGACGGTATTGATACTGAAAGCCGCGCTGTTGCTGCCACCCAACGTGCCGAGATCCACGGCCAGACTGCTGCTGTTGGTCCAATACGTCGCGTGGTGGTTCTTGTCCGGGCCGGTCTCGCCCACGATCTGGCCGGCGTCATTGATGGCGTGGGCAATGCCGGTGCCGTTCGCGTCGCCCAAATAATCCAGCGTCTGCAGAAGACTGCCGTTGTTGGTCCAGAATGCAGGCAAATCGCTGGCGGTGGCGAGCGAGGTGTATCGGCCGACAATCTGGCCGGAGGAATTGATGGCTTCTGCCTGGCTGCGCGTCCCGCCGGTCAAGTCCAGATAAAACTCCTGACTAGCACTGTTGGTCCAGAAAGTGGCGAGACCGCTCTGGCCGGTGTCGCCGCCGACAATCTGGCCGGAGTTGTTGAGGGCGTCGGCCTCGTAGGTCGCACCCGTCTGCGAAAGTTCAAAGCCGGCGCTCAAATAATTCGTCCAGAAAATCGGAACGTAATCCTTCGCCGCGCCGACCTGTGAATAGCCGACGATCTGCCCGGAATTATTGACGGCCAGAGCCAGCGTGTTGCTGTCGCCAGCGAGGCCGCCGAGGTCATATACATTATACAGCACCGCCGCCGCCGGCCGGTCAATGCCGGCCAGCACCAAGCCCAGCCCGGCCAGGAGCACGGGCAGCAGGACGGAATTTTTGGGGCGCGCTTTCAAGTGGCAAAAGGTGTGCGTGCCGGGCTGCGCGCGAGGGCGGGCATGGCTGCGGTCAAACCGACGTTCCGTCGGATTCGCATTGGGTTCCTTGTTTTCTGTTTCAGCGCCGTTGCAACCTGCGCCGATTGTAGTAACGCGTGGCACTAAAGCAGATGTTCTGCCCGGCGTCAAGTAGAAACGGTTTCCCAGAGCAAGAACGTGGGATCGTATCACTGCTGTCCTTTTCAAGGCATCGCCGGCAATTCCAACAGCAACTTGAGCAATGGTTAATCGCAATTGAGGAGGTCGTAGTCCGGTCGGCAGAACACCTTGTTCGCAAAGCATGTTTGACCGCAGATTTCACAGATTCACGCGGACTTTTTTGTTTTCAAGCAGGCGGGCGGAAACGGCTAATTTGATTTGTCGAAAAATCCGAGGTTCCAATTGTCCTGCCATTGCAGATAGGGAACGCCGCCGTGCCACTGAACCGGCAGCCAGATGTAGCGGCCGTCAATCGCATTTTTTGGCCGCCAGCGGTCGGCCATGAAAATATAGGCGTCTTTTTTACCGGCCACCGGCAGAACAAAAGTGGCTTGCGACTCGAACGTGGTTTTCATCTGTTGTTCCGTTCCGCGACACGGATTACCGAGCGGCGTCCAGGTTCCGAAAATGGAATCCGCCGTTGCCAGCCGGGCGGCGTTCGGCGCCCAGCCGCTCGTTCCCGAGGTGATGAGAAAATATTTTCCGTCGTGCTTGAACATGGCCGGCGCTTCGTTGAACTGGCCGGGCAAAATCCGAATGTAACGACCTGCCGGCTTGAGATAATCATCGGTGAGCCGGGAGATTTGAATCGTTCCGTTGTCTTCCGACGAATAAATTTGATAAGCCTTCCCGTCGTCGTCCTCGAACAGTGTCATGTCGCGCGTCATCTGGCCGGTCGCAAAATCACGGCGGAACAACAGGTTTGTGGGAAATAATTGTCCTTTCACCGCGCCGCCCGGTAATTTGAGTTGCGCGAGCGAGTCTTGTTCAGCTTTTGTCAGCGGCTTGCATAAATCCTTCGGCGCATTTTCCGGCCACACTCCGGCGTTTGGGCGCAGGGAATACAAATAGCGGTAAGGCCCGGTCGCTTCATCGGCAATCGCCACCCCGCTCCGGGCCGCGTGATACCCCTGCCCTTTCAATTCCAGATGGAACCACATCACGAATTTTCCGGTCTTCTCGTTGAAAATCACCTTGGGACGTTCGATGACGCAGCCCCTGGTAATTTCGCTCTTCGGATCATCAGACACGGCCAGCGCGATGCCTTCGTCTTTCCAACTGTAAAGATTCGTGGAGGAATAAACATGCACACCGACTTGCGCCTTGTTCCCGGCAGAACCCGCAACCTTGTGTTCGCCAAACCAATAATATGTGCCGTCGTGATACAACATCCCGCCGCCGTGGGCATTGATGGGAACGCCGTGGTTGTCGAGCCAGAGCGCTCCGGGACGGAATTCGTGCGCGCCATACTTTACCGGCGGCGGCTCGGACGCGGGCGCGCTGTTGGTTTCAGCCGCTGAAAGATTCGCAATCGCGACGAAACCTATCGCCGTAATCAGTGCGAACGATTTCATGCCGCCGAAGTTATTGGATTTTCACCAGCTCCGCGCCGTGCGGGGCGACGGTCATGGAAAATTCATTGTCGAATTCGCCCAGATTTTTCTGCCGCCACAAATCGCGAACGGCATGTTTGCCGGAAATTTTCAGGTCGGACCATTTGGCGGTCACCGTCGCCGGCTGCCCGCCCAAATTGTAAAGCGCCACGGCCTTCGAACCGTCTTCGAGGTCTTTAACATAGACCAGCAGCCGGTTGTCATTGTTGCTGGCGAGCGTCGCCTGTTTGCCGAGCGCGTCCTGATCCACGGCCAGCACCTCGGCGTTCTCGACGAGGTTGAGCGTGAAGGCGTCGAGTTTGTCCATGTCGCAGCCCAGCAACAGGGGCGAGGAGGCCATGCACCACGCCGTCACGTGCAGATATTGTTCGTCGGGCGTGAGCCGGGTCGGATGCTGTTTGCCGCCAAAATTGACCACGCCCAGCACCATCATGTCGGGATCGTTCCAATGACCGGGCCGGGCAAAGGGGACCCATTTGTCGCTGGGCGGGCCGGACGGCTCGGTTTCTCCCCGGCGAAAAGGCATGTAAAAGGCGTGGCTCGCCATGCTCGGCCAGTTGTCGCCGATGTCACCAGTGGTGCGCCAGCAGTTGTAAATTTGCGACTGATCGGCGATGTCGCTGAAGGGCATGCTGTTGGAGTAGCTGAAAACGACGTCGCGTCCCGACTTGCGCAACGCATTATACATGGTGGCGGAGTCCTGGTGAAATTGTTCGGGCGTTTCCGGCTTGGGCCGGGTTCTTGTCGGGTTCCAGTCGTATTTCAAATAATCAACGCCCCAGGCCGCCCATTGCTCCGCGTCGTTGTCGGCATAAGAGAACTTGCCCAAAGTGCTGCGCACATGGGTCCACGCGCCGTTGGTTTCGTCCGAACTGCCGCCCACGTAGCCGGCATAGGAAGTCTCCCACGGCGTGGAATAAATGCCGACCTTCAGGCCCATCCCGTGAATGGCGTCGCACATTTCCGGCATGTCGGGAAACTTGTCGTTGGGCTGGATGCCGTCGAATTTTCCGCCGCGTTCGCCCTGCCAGGAATCGTCAATGTTGATGTAAGTCCAGCCATAATTGATCAAGCCGCTGGACACCATCGCACGCGCGGCGTGCATGACATCCTCGCCGGTCACGATCGCGTGATAGGCGTTCCAACTGTTCCAGCCCATCGGCGGCGTCAGCGCAATGGTTTCACCGACAACGATTTTGAATTTCTTGCTGTCCTCGCCCAGCGCGTTTTTCGCGTGCAGCGTGACGGTAAAGGTGTGCTTCAGGCCGAACCATTCCTTATCCAACACGCCGGTGATGTCGCCCGTGGCGGGATCCACCGTCAAGCCCCGCGGCAGGTGGTCCACGGAAAAGGTCATCGGCCGGTCACCGGTCGCGGGAATGTGATAGAGAAACGGATGGCCGGGGCGGACGCCGAAAATGTCCGGGCCGTTGATGCGCGGCGTGGGCGGCGCGGGCGGCGTGCGGATTTCGGGCGCGGGCACGGCTTCGATTTGAGCCGGAAGCGTGGCCGGCACGAGAACAAGGACGGCGACGCACAGCGGGAGGAGCGTAGTTTGAATTATGTTGCATTTCATATCGAAACTTTCTGTCGTAACGGAACAATCTCCATGAGCCACCGGTTGTGTGTTGAACATCAGCGGGGCTGCCTTCGAATTTACCGCTCTTTTCCGGTCACGGTAAAGAGTTAATTTACAAATGAGTCGTCATAAAATCCTGATGCGCGACGGTTTTGAGCCTTTCGGCGCCACCACAATGGTTTCATTTTTGGCGGTCGGGAATTTCAGCAGCGTTCCCGAAATGTCCCCGGCCTGCCGGCCGTTGCGATAAAGCGTGACCGTGGTTTCGCCCCACGGATTCTGCAAATTGCAATCGCTGCCGGCCAGTGATTGAATCTGCACAAACGGAATTTTTCCATTGATTTGCGCGGAACTGACGAGGAACGCGCCGCGCGCCCGGAGCGTGAAGGCCGTGTCCCAATCCTTCGGCCAATCGTTGATGATTTTCAAGAGCGGCTCGCCGTCCGGCAGGTCCAAATTGCTGGAAAGCATCGTGTCGTGAATTCCCATCGCCAGCCCGGCGAGATGCTCGGCGTCAATCGCGCCGGGACCTTCGCGCAGCCGGAGGCGGTTGCGAAAAATCTGCGCGCCGCCGCCGCCTTCCGGATCAATAAAATCGGCGAGGCGGTCAAAACCGAGAAACCGGCGCTTCAATTCCGGCTGCGGCCCGATGGGTTCGATTTCCCCCGGCCCGCCGTAAACGAACGAGCCATAGCCGCTGAAGCGATTCGTCCGGCTGCCCGCCGGCGCGTTGGTGTCGTCGAAGGAGCGGCGGCGCATTTTGACGGGCAGCGGCGGCGCGAGATTATCGGCGATGTCCTGCCACTTCGGACGCAAGCCGGCGTCCACGCCCAGAATTTTCGAGGCGCGAATTGCCAGCGGGAAAATCATGCGCATTGCGTTGATTTCGTTGGGCGTGTCGGAGGAGTTCCAGTTGCCTTCGCCATTATTGACGTGGTGGATGTGATATTTGCCGTCCGCCTCCTTTCCAAAATTCGGAAAGTTGCGGTAAAATTCCGCCGCACCCTTGATCATCGGATAGGCCCGGTCACGGAGCCAGTTCGTGTCCATCGTAAATTGATAGCGCTGCCAGTAGAGATTGGCGATTTTCGCGCCGTCGGCGAGAATGTGCGTGCAATGGCCGAAAATGTCCGCCGGCGTGCCGCTTTCGTCGGGCGCGCGCCTCCCGCCCTTCGTCGGCACGACGAGATGGCCGTGGTCCCAATAGCCGTCACCCTCGAAATTGTAGCGGGCGTTGTGGCGGTTCTTGGTTTCAATCCACCACTGAAAATTGGTGGAACGTTCCGAATAAGGTTTGCGGCACAGCATCAAGTCCTGCAATTCCGCCGCGATGTTGTCCGGCAATTTTTCCGGCCCGTTGAAGAAGGTGACTTCCGGAATCCAAATTCCCTGTGAACCCCACTGCTGCCGGGCGGCGAGCGCGCAGGCATCGAACATCCCGCTGTAAAGCGAGAACAGCGGGTCCATCAAATCAAGACGGTTCGCCGGCATCAGATTGCTGTAATAGGCGCTCTCGTTGGCCCACCAGTATTGCGAACCCCAGCGGCTCAAATCGCCGGTCGTGCGCCAGAGCATTCCGCCGAAGCGCGGCGGATAATCGCCGCGCGAACTCGCGCCCATGAGATACATGAAATAGGTGTAATTGGCCTCGACGAAATCGGCCTGGCCGAGCTTGACGGTGGGATTGGCGGGATTTGGCGTTGCCGTGTTGCTGTCGCTGTGCATGTAAACAAATCCCTTGCTCCAGAAATTGTGCCACCAGTCGGCGGTTTCGGTTTCCAGCCCTTGGAAACCCTTCATCTCGGCGGCCTGCAATTCAGCGACGGCCTGCGCGCCGACATCTTTATTCGTGTCAAAACTTGCCGCGCTGGAAATCAGAATTGTGAATTTTCCCCGGCCCGGCGCAACGGAAAGTTCAACGGTGGTTTCGTTCAAATACCGCGCCTTCGACCGGCGCCCGACGACGCTGATGCCGACGGCGGACGAATCGTAAAATTCGTTTTCGCGGAATTGCTGGATCAGCAAAATGCGCCCGTTGCGAATGTCCAGCTTGGAAGTGGCGGTCTGCTCGGCGGTCTGGACCACGTCGGAATGGTTCGTCGCCAGTTCGTAATTCATCCCGGTCACGCGCTGGACGGCGTAACGCAGCATCCGCAAATCCACGTTGATGGGTTCGGGATGCCACCGCCGGTCGTCAATTTGCACGGCCAGTACGTCGCGTTGCGGCCACGCCAGCACGCGCGCCGACACGCCCCTGCCCGCGGCCGTCATCAACGCGTCGTAAAGCGAAAGATGCTGGTGAAAATCCTTGCCGGCAAAAACGTCGTTGCCCGCCTGTACCAAATTTATGTCCACGTAACCGCAACCGGCGGCATAATCGCTGTCGGCCTGCGGAAAACTGACGGTGTAACTGTCTTCCGCAAACACGTCGCAGCGGTTGATTTGAAATTTCAACGCGGACGGCGTCGTCCAGACCAGGCTGCCCATGCGCCCGTTGCCGACGGGCATTCCCTCCTCGCTGCGCGTCGCGGGGTTCGTGTAGTCCAAATCGCCCCGCGTGACGAGCGCGCGATAATTGACGTCGAGCAAACCGTCATCCGCGCGGGCCGCAACGGCGGCGAAGACCGAACAGGCAAGGATGGCGGAAAAAAATTTCACGGCAAATCTGCCCGAGTCAAAATGTATTCTGCATCACGAGTTTTATTCGGCCGCCGGCACCGAGACTTTTACCGTCTTTGCCGCGCCTTCGCCGGCCAAGTTCACCGCCGCCACGTCGAACGTGTAGGTTTTTCCCTTCTCCAGGTCATCCACCACATCAAAGGTCACGTGTTTGCCACTAAGCACCAAAACTTTCCGCCCGGTAAACATGACTTTGCGACCGCCGGGATTGACGGTGACAGCATAAGCGATGATGGGGCTGCCGCCGTCATCGTCGGGCGCGCCGAAATGAACGCTCGCGATGCCGTCATCGCTTGCGGACACCTCCGCGGTTGATGGCGCGGCCGGTGTTGTGATTGATTTGGCAGTGGGTATGACCGGTTCCGACGGCAACGACGGAGAGCTCATGTTGATGCCGTTGTCGGCGGTCACGGTGAAGGTGTAACTCTGGCCGTTGGTGAGACCGGAAATTTTTACATAGCCTTTCTCGTTGAATTCCGCCATGGAAATGGTTGTCTTGTCACCTGCGGATGAAGTAACCGTGTAAAACGACGGCAAACTATCAACAATTCCCGGGTAAGTTCCCATGAACACCGGCGGATTCCATGAGACCAGGGCGAATCCATTTCCGGCAAACGCCGCGACGCGCTTCGGCGGTTCGGGCGCGCTTGGACTTCCAAATGGTTCGTTCAAAATGTTCTTGAACGCGGGCTTCAATCCGGCGTTCTGGAGAATTTTCTGCGGAGCCTGATCCAACTCGCTGATGAGATGGTTGTTTTTCAGCGTGACATTTTCGCTCGAGCTGTCCTCGTCGCCCTGCTGCCAGTAATTGTCCTCGAAATCGAAATAATCGAACGTCTTGCCGTCGTTGTCGTCGTAGTAATTACGATGGCGGCTGCCCCAATTGTCGTGGTCCGTGTGAAAGATGACATTGTTTTTGGCGGTGACATTGTTGCAGCCGTTGTCCGTGTAAATGCCGTGGCCGCTGCCGAGCTGGTTGTAAATCACATTGCCGATGAGTTTTTCGCCGTCGGCCAGCGACGGGCCGGTCAGCCCTTGCGTGTAAATTCCGCCGCCGTCCGCGAGCAATTGCATGTGGTCAAAAATCAAATTGTCCTCAACCTGATTATCGTGTGAATTATTGGCGACGCCGGCGCGCCGGATTTTGTCCGGCCAGCCGCCCCAGCCCATCGAAATCGCCGAGTAAGGCAGGTGGTCAAGCTGATTGTGCGCAATCAAGGTGTTTTGCGCGTAGCCGACGTCAATGCCGATGCCGCCGTGGTATTCCGCCGCGACGTTGTAAATATGGTTGTTGAGAATTTGATTATCGCGCGTCGCCTGCTCGGCATTGGCCTCGGGCAAATCCACGCCGCCCAGTTCAAGGCCGTTGGCGGAAATATCCGTGAACACGCAGCCTTCAACCATGTCCGATTGCGAGCCATCGCCGAGTTCCAGCCCCGCGCCGCCGAGGTGAACGAAATTGTCTCCCAGAAACAGGATCCCGTGGTCGTAGCTGAACGAAACATTGCCCGGCGTCTTGGTCCAGTCGCCAAATGGCTTTTGCCCGTCCGGAACCAAATCGCCAAGGCCCTGCGTGGCGTAACCATTCGTGCCGGTAACCATGTAGTTCGCCTGAATTTCCGAAAAACCTTCGTTGCTGCTGGGAAACAACCACGTCGCGTAGGAAAATTGCAGCCCTTTGAAAATGATATTATGAATCGGCGCGCCTTCAGCTCCTTCGCCCGAAACCAGCTTTTGCAACACTGGCACTTCAACATCCGCCGTCGCCAAATTTTCGCCCGGACGCGGGACGTAATAAATCACTTTTGCCGGGCGGTCAAAATACCACTGGCCGGGCGTGCCCAAAAGTTCGTAGGCGTTCTCGACATATTCCGGCTGCCGGCCGATGCTCGCCGGGCCGACGAGATTGGCCGTGCGCCTGAAACCGGAACTGGCCGGCAGCATCACGCGCTTGGTCGAATTGTCCCAGCACGGCTCCGCCATCGTGATGGTCGTGCCCTCGATGCTGGCGACCGGACAGCGCGGTTCCGTCCACGCGCCAAGTCCCCACGACCGTTCCGACCAAAACGCATTGCCGCCGGTATAAACAAATTCAATGTCGCTGGGATTCCGCCAGCCTGCCATGACGGGCGAACTGGCGATGTAGCCCGTTTTTGTCTCGGTCAGTTTGACCGGCAGACGGCCTTGTGTGCGGTAGGCGCGAACGCCGTTGACATAAAGCTGCCGCGTATTTTCGAGAACGGCGGGCGCGGGCGCCGACCAGAGATTTTTTCCGGCGTCCACCAGTTTCCAGCCGGTAATTTGCACGCCGCCGCTGATGACGGGCCGCTGGCCGGGCATCGCGGAATAAATCACGTTGTGATTGCGGGTGCCGGAATCCCTTGCGTCCAGCGTCAGCGGCTCGGTCAGCCGGTAGGTTCCGCCGGCCAGCCAGACCGTGATGTCGCCGCTCATGTTTTGATCCATGTCGCGCACCAAATCGCGGGCGTGCTGCAGCGTGCGAATCGGTTTCGCTTGCGTTCCGGGATTGGCGTCGTCGCCGGTCGGCGAGACATAAAGCGAATCCGCCGCGAAAAGGGATTGAGTGGACAAGACCGCAGCGACAACGCCGCCCAGGAGAAAAAGTTTTTTCATGCGCATTTGACAAAAATAAAACCCGCACCCATTCGTCTTCCTTTGGGAAAACAAATTTGTGCTTCTTTCATTTGACGCTTAAAGGCGGGAAAGGTTGCAAATTAAGGCGAATCAGGTGAAATTTTCACCAGTTCCGCGCTGTGCGGCTCGACCTTCATCGAAAATTCGTTATTGAACTTGCCCAAATCCTTCTGCCGCCACAGGTCGCGCACGTTTTGTTCGCCGGAAATTTTCAAATCGCTCCATTTCACGGTCACGGTGATGGTGCCGCTGGTGCCGGTGTTGAACAGGCCGACGGCTTTTGAACCGTCTTCGAGATTTTTGGCATAGACCTTCCAGCCGTCGCCGCCGGCGACTTGAACCGCCTGGTCGCCGAGCGAATCCTGGCTCACCGCCAACACTTCGTTGTTTTCGAGGAGATTCAGCGTGAACGCGTCCATGTGGCTCAAATCGTTCGCGAGCAGCAGCGGCGCATCCAACAGGCACCACAACGTCATGTGCGTGTATTCTTCATTCGGCGTGAGGCCGGGCTGGTTTCTTTCCGCCGTGGCGATTTCCAACATGTCAGGATCGTTCCAATGCCCCGGCGAGGAATATTTCCGCCACTTGTCCTGCCCGAAACCGTGCGAACTCATCGAAGCCCAGTTCGCCTTGATGTCGCCGGTCGTGCGCCAACTGTTCGCGATTTTTCCAATCGTCGGCCCGTTGGTGATGTTCATGTTGTTCGACAGGCTGAACACGATGTCGCGTCCGCTGTTGCGCAGCGCGTCATACATCGCCTGCGTTTCGAGAAGCTCAATCGGGTTCCAGTCGTATTTCAAATAATCCACACCCCACGCCGCCCATTGGTCGGCGTCGTTGGTGTAGAAATGATATTGGCCGATCGCCCACGGCAGGATGTTCCGGTTCGGCTTTTTCGGCCCCGTCGCTTTCGTCCAGGTGCCCTCGGGATTTTCCGAACTGCCGCCGGGATAACCGGCATATGATTGCACCCACGGCGTCGAATAAATCCCGAATTTCAAACCCAGCGCGTGAATCTGTTTGCACAACTCTCCGATGTCTGGAAATTTTTCGTTGCCTTGCAGCGCGTGAAACGGCCCGCCGCGCTCACCCTGCCAGGTGTCGTCAATGTTGACGTAAGTCCAGCCATAATTGATGAGGCCGGAATCCGCCATCGCCTTCGCATTTTCGAGGACAATCGCCTGGGTAATGCGGCCCGCGTAATGATTCCAACTGTTCCAACCCATCGCCGGTGTCAGGTCAATCGTTTCGCCCACGACGATTTTGAATTTTTTGCTGTCCTCGCCCAGCGCGTTCTTCGCGTGGAACGTGACGATGTAATCACCTGTTTTGGTCAGCGAACCGGTGATGTTGCCCGTCGCGGCGTCCACCTGCAAACCATCCGGCAGATTATCCACGGAAAAGGTCATCGGCCGGTTGCCCGTCGCGGGAATGTGATAGAGAAACGGATGCCCCGGACGGACGCCGAAAATGTCCGGGCCGTTGATGCGCGGCGTGGGCGGCGCGGGTGGCGTGCGGATTTCCGCGCCCGCGTCACTGACGGGCGAGTCCTGCGCGGAAGCAAAATTGCCGATGGTTAAAAAACTGGCCATGGCGCAAAGCGCAACCAGCGTCCGACGAAGAGTGGATTTCATGGCGGCAATTTGCAAAATTTCATTCCGGGACGCAAGCCTTACGAATTTGCATTCGGTAAATTCGCCTGCCGGACATCACAATTTCGGCGGGGCGGGTTTGTTCGGCGCATCCCAGCCGTTCGCGCCGGTCACGTTCAGCTTGCGCTTGAAAAGCTTGTCGCCGCAGGTGGCGTAGAGCGTGTCGAATTTTTCGCCGCCGAAAGTCAGGTTGGCAATCTTTCCGTTGGGCGTCGGCAAAATGCACTGCACGCGGCCGGCCTGGTCGCAAACCTGAATCCCGAAGCGCGTGGCGACGTAAAGCCGTCCGTCGCGGTCCACGCGCATTCCGTCCGCGCCGCTGTCGTCGTCCACGTTGCGCGTTTGCAGCCAGTCATACGCCTGCTTATCGGCCAGGGTTCCGTCCGGCTGGATGACGTAGCTATAAACCCAGTGCGACCGGTAGTCGCCGATGTAAAGCAGCGACTGGTCGGGCGAGAGCGTCAGGCCATTGGCATATTTCAGGCCGGTGTCCACGACGGATTTATCTCCGTCCGGTTTGATGAGCCAGACTTTGCTCGGCAAAATGTTCGTGCTCGCCGGCGGGTCGGTGACGTAAATGTTTCCGTTGTGCGCGACCGCGAGATCGTTGCCGTTCACGTCGTCCGCAATCAAAGTAGCGTTGCCGTCCGTATCATAGGCGAACAGCTGCTTTGATTTCATCGAACTGGTATAAAGTTTTCCATCCGGCCCGAACGCCTCGCCGGAAACGCCAATGGCATTGGTCGCGAACAATTCAAGTTTGTCGTCCGCGGTGATTTTCCAAATCCGGTTCGAGCGCGGTTCGGAGAAAAACATTTCGCCATTGGCGTCCACCGCCGGGCCATCGGAGCCGCCAAGGTTGTCGGCAACAACCTGCCAGTCTTCGCCGGGAATCAAAATGTTCGTGAGCGTGTCATTCTGCGACCAGCCAGCCTTGATGGGCGCCGGCCAGTCGCGCCAGAGCCAGCGCATCACGTCGGGGAAAATGGCGTCGCCCTGCTTGTGCGTGTGGCCGCCGTCGCCCCACGCGTGGTTCACGTCGTAGCCGGCGAAGGTCAGCGCGCGCTCCAGCGTCTGGTTGGCCATCCACCAGTCGCCGCCGTATTTGTTGTGGTCGTTCGAGCCGTCCTGCAAAAAGACGCGGATGGGTTTCGGCTCAACCTTGCGGACAAGCGACGGATAAACGTCGCCGCCGCGCAAATCCACAAACGTCCCGATGGCGCTGAACACGCGGCGAAAATCATTGGGCCGCTCCCACGCGACGGTGAACGCGCAAATCCCGCCGCTGCTCGCGCCGGCGATGCAACGGTCGTTGCCGTCGTGCGACAAATGAATCGCGCGACCGTCGGGCAAAGTCATTTGCTCCACGTGCGGCAAAACTTCCTCCAGCAGGAAGCGCGCGTAATTGTCGCCGAGGCCGTCGTATTCGTAACTGCGATTGAAGCGGTCGAGCGCGGCGTTGGTGTCGGCGGCGTGGACGATGCCCGGCATGACGAAGACGCCGATGGTCACGGGCATTTCCTTTTTGTAGATGAGATTGTCGAAGACGGTCGGCGCGTTGAAGCGGATGCCGTCCTGGCAGACAAACACGCACGCGGGTTTGTCCGGCGTGTATTCCGCCGGGACATAAACCCAGCAATCATGCCGCGTGCCGGGAAAGATTTTTGAATCTTTCAGCGTAAATTTCAGCACCGTGCCCTTGGGCACGCCGGGCTGCGGCCGGGAATCCGGGCCGTTCGTGTAATCGTCGGCGGCAAAAACGGAAACAGTGGAAAGTGCGATGACGAGCAATGCGGTCAGGGATTTCATGCGCGGGATTTTGTCCAATTCCCGCCGCCAGTCAAAGCACAATTGACGCTGACAAATTCCCGTAGCACAATCGCCGCATGGCAAAGAAAGCAGACGCGAAATTAACCACCAAGACGCCAAGCCACAAAGTTGCCGATAAAGAAATCACCCTCTCCCCGAGGGAGAGGGCCGGGGTGAGGGCGGACAAAAAAACCGCAAAGCCAAGTTCCCTCCTCGACACCCGTGTCATTTATTGCGGCGACAATCTGGAACAGCTCGCCAAGCTGCCCGACGCCTGCGTGGATTTGATTTACATAGACCCGCCCTTCAACTCCAACCGCAACTACGAGGTCTTCTGGGGCGAGACCAAGGAGAAGCGCGCCTTTGAAGACCGCCACGAATCCACCCGCGCCTACATTGACTACATGAGGCCGCGCTGCGTGCAACTGGCCCGCGTCCTCAAAAAGACCGGCAGCTTTTATTACCACTGCGACTGGCACGCCAGCCACTACGTCAAGATCATGCTCGACCAGATTTTCGGGGAAAATAATTTTCAATGTGAAATCATCTGGCACCGCACGTTGGCAAAAGGTTTAGCCTTCACTGGCTTTCCAAATAACCATGATTCAATTTTCCTCTACAGCGGCGGCGGTGAAATAACTTTCAACCGGCCTTACAATCCTTACGACCCAGACAATCTCGACGAAAAAACCGCTGGTAAGTATTCGCACCGTGATCCAGACGGGCGACTTTATCAATTGGACAATTTGCTGAATCCAAATCCTAATCGGCCAAATCTCACCTACGAATTTTTAGGCCACACGAAAGTTTGGCGTTGGACAAAAGAGCGGATGCAAGAAGCCTATGAAGCTGGAATTGTTGTTCAGCCGAGTCCCGGCGCAGTGCCAAGATTGAAGCGGTATCTCGACGAACAAGAAGGCCGCCCGATTGACACAGTTTGGACAGACATTCCGCCAATTAACTCGCAGGCAAAAGAACGCCTTGGCTATCCGACGCAGAAGCCGCTTGCTTTGCTTGATCGCATTGTCAGAACCAGCAGCAATGAAAACGACATTGTGCTTGATGCCTTTTGCGGTTGCGGCACGGCGCTCGTCGCGGCGCAGAATTTGAAACGCCAATGGATTGGCACTGATATTTCGCCTACCGCCTGCCGCGTCATGGCCAAACGTCTGCGCGACGTTTGCGGCCTGCCGGAAAGCGAACCGCTCTGGAAAGCCGGACGCGGCTTCATCGTCCGCGACCTGCCGTGGACGGAAGAAAAATTGCGCGCCATTCCGCCGTTTGAATTTGAGAATTGGGCCGTCATCGCCCTCGGCGGCATTCCGAACAAAGTGCAGGTCGGCGACATGGGCGTAGATGGCCGCATTTATCCCGTGAGTTCCGCCGCCACGCCGCGCAAGAAACAGGAAGGCGAACTTGCCCTGAAAGAACGCTGGTATCCAATTCAAGTGAAACAAAAGGACAAGGTGGGCCGCCCTGACATTGATTCCTTTGAAGCCATGATGATGCGCGAGGAATGCGACAAAGGATTTTTTGTGGCTTTTGATTATTCGAGCGATGTGAACCCGGAGATTCAACGTTTCTTCAAACAGACCGGCAAAGTCATCATCCCGCTCACCGTCCGCGAAATTTTGGATGAGGAAATTGCAAGGAAGCTGGCGTAGAACTTTGGTTTTTAATTACATAATGATGGACGGAAATTTTAGAAGAGCTGTCCAAAAAGCAGATAAATACATTCGGACAAAGGACTATCTTTGCTTGTTCCCTGCTTGTAAAGAAAAGGCAATCCGCAGTCATGCTATTCCGCGTGCATCATGCCTCGAAGCACTTGCTGAAAAGGGTGAATTATATGGCTGGGTTCACGGTTCGGCAGAATCCCTAGTCCCGTCAGGGACGAAAGGTTCTTGCGAACGGCCACCATTGTCTGCTGTCCCTGACGGGACTTTGAAAATCGAATCGCGTTGTTCCCAGCCATAAATGGCTGGGCTATTATCGCCGCACTCCGCAGCTCCGTCGGCGCGGCATCATTGTAGAGTTGCCCAATTCTAACATTTCGGCGATTATTTTGGCATGAGCGTTGCCGAATTGCCCATCCAGATTGACCGCGAGCAGGTGGCGCGTTTCTGCCGGGAACGCGGCATCCGCAAATTGAGCCTGTTCGGTTCGGTCTTGCACCGCGATTTCGACCCGCAGCGCAGCGACGTGGACGTGCTGGCGGAATTTGAGCCGGGCGTCCTGAAAAACGCCGGCTTCCAATACTTCGGCTATGGCGAGGAACTGGCGGCCATCATCGGGCGCAAGGTGGATTTTTGTTCGCGGCTGCATCCGCTGATTTTCGACCGCATCAAAGACGAGTTGTTTCCCGTTTATGAGCGCGCATGACGATCTGGAACAATTTCACGCGCGCCAGATGGCGGGCGATCCGCAATACGCGGTTGCCCGGCAATTGCTGGAATTGGGCGAGGCGGTGGCGCAATTGCGGGAGGGCGCAAAGATGACCCGCAGCCAGTTGGGAAAACTTTTGCGGGTCAAGGCGCAGGACATCGCCGTCGTTGAGGAGGAAACGCCGCGCGCGCCCGCCGGATTGCTGGAAGCAGCGTTGCGGGTATTGATGCAAGCAAACAAACCACAAGCCGGGCAAGTTTCCGATGTTTCAGATTGGCGGGGAAGCAGGGTGCATTGGAAAAATGATTCTTTGGGCTGGAAATGAGTCCATTCCCGCCGGAACTGTTTTGGTTCAACTCGGAAGCCGGAAGATTTCCGTCTGAACCGTAGCGGCGCGGAACGGAAGAAAAGCCGTTCGCGTTCGAACCGGGGAAGTTTCGCCGCGAAAAAACAAGTCCCGGCCGAGAGGATGATCCACCGGCCGGGACCGGAAGAATAAAGCTACAGGTAAGTTTCTAGCAGTTTACAACCGTATTAAGTCCCATGCCATTTTGTACGCAATTGACATGCCAAACCGGCTCCGGATTAGCCCCACATTTCGGCAATGGCATAATTCTGCGCGAAGACCGCAAGGTGGCGGGGAAAAGAAAGCTTTTGCCCATGTTTTTTGCCTCCTCAGTGCATCATTGTCTTCCAGCCAAGTCACCTTTCGGTAGTTTTCGCTCCCGGCAGACGTTTCCTGCTGGCGTAAATTGTCCCGTGCGGGCAAAAATAATCTGCGGAAAACAGTCACCACCCACACCGGGGAGAAGAAACTATGTTCGGGCCGGAACGCGGACGTTTGTCCCGGAGTTGTTTCGGTTCAAATCTACTTCATTAGCGGCCTTCGCCGGGATTCGTCATGTCTAGCCTTTAACTTCCCAAGTCAATCGCCGCCGTGCCGCCGTCGGCAATCTGCAACGACTTGAAAACATTTCCGTTTTCCAAAACTTGAATTTGCAACTTGTCCCCTGCCCGGCTCACAACCAGATCAAAATTGCTGCCGAACGCGCGGATGTGCCGCAGCGCCATGCTGGGCCATTCCTTCGGCAGGCGCGGCGTGCAATTGAACGTGTGCAATCCCGTCGGCCGGATGCCAAACATTCCTTCCGTGTAAATCCTGCAATACAGCGCGCTCTCCGCCGCGAGGTGGCTCTGGTTGCCTTCGGGATAAGCTTCGACCGGATACGGCACGTGCTCGCCGAGCAGCCGCCGCGTGGAATAATACTGCAGATATTTTAGCGCCCGCTCCGTCTCGCCCGCCGCGAATACACCGCGCAAGGCATATAACGTCGAGCGGTCCCAAAAAACCGTGTCACCCTCTTCTGTCCTCAACCCGTCCGGCGACCAAAGATTTGTGGAGAAAAGCGCGTCAATCGTTCCCGGCGCGCGGTCGAAAATTCCGACGGTGAGCGGGATGCAAATCCACGCACGCAGCTTGTCCGGCTCACTTTCGTAATGGGCGAAGCGTTTGAGTGCCCGCGGGTTGACGCTCGGAACGGATTTGTCGAAATAGCGGTAAGTGTGAAAGCCATCCACGTCGCGGCCAAAATAACTTTCAATCGCGGCGCGCAACGTTCTCGCCTCTGCGGAATAGTTTTCCAATTGCGAATCCGGCTTGCCCAATTCCTTGCCGAGATAAACGGCAGAATTCAACGCGTCGTAGTAGAGGCACGACGTACAGAGGTTCGCCTTGCCGGACGGAAAACGGTTTTCCAGTTCGTCCGCGTCCGACTCGACGACGCCATTCGTGTCCACCTTGCGATGGCAGTATTCGAGGCACCATTGGACGAGCGGCCACAAATTCCGCGCCGATTGCAGATTGCCGCAGGCGAGCGCGTAGCGCGACGCGCCATACGCCAGCATCGCCATGTCGCCGCGGTCGCCCGCGCCGTGCCAGTTCGTGACGCCTTCGGCGACGATGGAACTCGGAATCGGCTTGTATTCGGGATTCATGTAATCCGCGAACATGCGGTAGGAATTCGTCGCGGCCTCGTTCGCCGCCGGGTCGCCGTTGAACGGGAAAAACGGATTCGCATACTCGCCCTGGTCGTTCGCCCAAATCGCCGCGTAATAGCGTCCGCCGCCCGGGCTGTGCATCAGGCCGCCCTTCGTTTTGTAGATGCTTTCGGTCGTGCGGATTTTTGCGAACGCGAATTCTGTGTTCAAAGTTTTGTCCGGCGTCTCCAGTTGCAAATTGTCCAGATAACTTTGGACCAACGCGGCGCGCGCCTGCAATTCCGCATTGGCATCAATCGTCAAATCCGGGTCGGCCTCGTGCCGCGCGCTAAAGACCCGGACGAATGTTGTGTTTTCGCCCGGCTTGAGCGTCCGTTCACCGGGATCGAGCACGCGCGACGACATTACATACGCGCCTTCCAAACCTTTTGCCGCGTCCGTGGTAATGCTCTTTGCTCCGCCTTCCAGTTCCACCGAAACTTCCGCAGCGGAGACATTCGTCAAAGAAATCATTTCGATGACCGCCGGCTGGCTGGTGGACGGAAAAATTGTGCGCGTCCAGGCGACGGCTGCCTGTGGACCACGCATTTCGCCGTTGATTTGCATGATGCCCTTTTGCCGGAAGCTTTGGACGACGTCGCTTTGCGGTGCGGCATGATTAAGTAAAAAGTGCGGCTCAAGGTCGGCTGTAAAATGTTCCGAGATGTGGCTGCGCGTGTTTTGCGGCACGGTGCGGAACGTCGGGAAAATTACAAATTCGGCCAGGCTCAACGCGGCGTTCGTGTCCACGCCGTAAGTGACGATGACGGAAACCTTCTGGCCGCTCATCTCGATGTTGTCCTCGTGCGCCGCGCCGGGCTGGACGTCCCAGACGATGCCACCGTCGCCGGTGATGTGCCAGCGCGATTGCGCGTTAAGGTTCAGCGCCAGTGACAGAAATGAAACGGCCAGTAAAGTGCGGGTGAGCTTCATGCCGATAGTGTGCGAAAAGATTTCGCTCGCGCAAGTCTGCGTTGTTGCAGCGATTCAGGCCAAATGGCGGCAAATGCCCATGGTGGAACAGGGTCTCGCGCCGCTTGCATTTTCATTCATTCTGGTGAAAAGTTCAGTTATGAAGCCATTCTGCCAAATTGTGGACGACACAAAAGGTAAGAACGGACCAGTGCAGACGGGAATTGCGAATGCTGCCATCTGGATGGCGGAGGAGGAGCCGGAACTGATGATTGAGAAAATACAGCAACAAGCCACTCACTTGGGTCCGGTTCTGGAAGAGATTCTTCGTCAAACGCCTGGATGCGGGCAGGATCACTGGGATTAATCTAGTCTGGGATTAATCTAGTGAGCTGAAGGCGGAATTGATTTTGTGCCGGGGAAGAGGCCCAGACCTCGCGGCGGCAAGCAGGGACACGCTGTTTGGGCAGAAGGTGAACTGCAATCGTCTGAACCAAAACAGTTCAAGCGAACGCCTTCGGCGTAACCACGTTTGTGCCGATGCGGCGTTCGTAATCTCGGATGATTTCAACGACTTCGCCCACGTCGTCGGTGATTTTGAAGAGGTCGAGATCGCCGTGCGTGATGAACTTGTTTTTTTCCAGGCGCGATTTCATCCAGGCGAGCAATCCCTGCCAGTGTTCGCGTCCAAACAGGACGAGCGGAAATTCCGGGATGCGCTGGGTCTGCACGAGCGTGGCGACCTCGAATAATTCGTCGAGCGTGCCAAAACCGCCCGGCATATAGATAAAACCGAGGCTGTATTTCACGAAGCAAACCTTGCGCGAGAAAAAATAATGGAAATGAATCGGGATGTTGGAAAACCGGTTGGCGAATTGTTCCTTGGGCAGTTCAATGTTCAAGCCGACGGATTTGCCGCCGCCGTGCAGCGCGCCCTTGTTGGCGGCCTCCATGATGCCCGGCCCGCCGCCGGTGATGACGGCGAGATCGTGTTGGGCAAGCCCCTTGGCGATGGCCTGCGCGGCGCGATAGTATTGGTCATTCGGCTTGGCGCGCGCGGAACCGAAAATCGTCACGGCAGGACCAACCTGGGCCATCGTCTGGAAGGAATCCACAAACTCGGCCATGATGCGGAAAATACGCCACGGGTCTTCGTGAATGAAATAATTGGAGTCGCTCATGGACGAAGATTAACGCCGTGTTTCGAAAAATAAAAGGCCGGAGAAAAATTTTCTCCGGCCTTACGAATCCCGGATTTTTCACGAACAACCCAAGCTCTCGCCGCAATTGAGACATTTGTAGCACGCGCCGTTGCGCACGGCGACGTGTCCACAGTTGGGACAGGTCGGCGCGTCCTGCTGGTTGGTAATCATAGCCGTCAGTGTCAAGGCGCGGGGGGCGTGGCCGTTGCCATTTTTTATTTCAACCACATCGGCGTCCTCCGCAATCGGCAGTTCAGGCACCGGCCGGTTTATTTTTTTTTTCATTTCCTCGACCAGACCGGGCATCGCCAGTTCCGGCTGATTGCGAACGGCGGCGACATTTTCGCGATAACCGGGAATGAATTGCAGCGCCATCCAGCGGAAAACATAATCGGTGATTGAGGCCGCGCTGCGGATTTCCGGGTTTTTCGTGAAGCCGCTCGGCTCGAAACGCTGGTGCGCGAATTTGCGGACGAGCGCCTCCAGCGGCACGCCGTATTGCAACGCCATGCTCGTGAGCGTGCCGATGCTGTCCATGAGGCCGCCGATGGTCGAACCTTCCTTGGCCATCGTGATAAACAATTCGCCGGGCTGGTGGTCTTCAAAAAGTCCGACGGTCAAATAGCCTTCGTGGCCGGCGATGTCGAATTTATGCGTGACGGCCGTGCGCGTGTCGGTCAGGCGGCGGCGCAGGGGTTTGCCGGCCTCGCCGCGAAGCTTCGCAATTTCCGACTCCAATTCCTTGACGCGATTTTCAAGCGCGGGATTAGCTGCGGAAGAAGTTTTATCGCCGCCTTCGTTGGTTTTTTTCGTGTTAAGCGGCTGCGAACGCTTCGAGCCATCGCGATAAATCGCCACGCACTTCAGCCCCATTTTCCAGGCCTGGACGTAAGTGTCGCGGATTTCCTCGACTGTGCTGTCGGCGGGCATGTTGACCGTTTTTGAAATCGCACCGCTGATGAATGGCTGCGCCGCAGCCATCATTTTCAGGTGCGCGAGATAACCGATGCTGCGTTTGCCGCGATGCGGCTTGAACGCGCAATCGAACACCGGCAAATGCTCCGGTTTCAGTCCACTACAAATAATTCCATTTTCGCCGTTTTGTTTAGGTTCTAAACCAAACTTAGAATCGTTTTCAGCAACATCTTGTTTTTCTTCAATAACATCTTCAATCGTGTCGAACTTCTCGATGTGCGCGATGATCTTTTTAATTTCCACCTCGCTGTAGCCGAGCCGGCGCAACGCATCCGGCACGCCGCGGTTCACAATCTTCAACATGCCGCCGCCGGCGAGCAGTTTGTATTTCACGAGCGCGATGTCGGGTTCGATGCCCGTCGTGTCGCAATCCATCGAAAACGCAATTGTGCCAGTGGGCGCGAGCACGGTGACTTGCGCGTTGCGGTAACCAACTTGTTTGCCGCGGGCGAGCGCGCCGTCCCAGCATTTGCGCGCCTCATTTTTTAAATAGCCGAATTCCTCGCTCGGATGAATTTCCTCAACCGCGTCGCGATGCAATTGAATCACGCCGAGCATCGAATCCACGTTGTCCTTCGCCAGCGGCTTGGCAACATGGGCGCAGCGCGCATCGCGATAACCCGGAAATGCGCCGATATTCGCCGCGATTTCCGCGCTTTGCTCGTAGGCGTGGCCAGTCAAAATTGCCGTGAGCGCGCCAGCGAGCGCACGACCCTCGTCACTGTCGTAAGGCAAACCGTAGCTCATGCACAGCGAGCCGAGGTTCGCGTAGCCGAGCCCGAGCGTGCGGTAAATGTGGGAGTTTTCCGCGATGTCCTTCGTGGGATAACTCGCGTTGTCCACGATGATTTCCTGCGCGGTGATGAAAATGCGGACGGCGGCCTTGTAACGCTCCACGTCAAACTTGCCGTCCTCACGCTTGAACTTCATCAAATTCAGCGACGCAAGATTGCACGCCGTGTTGTTGATAAAAACGTATTCGCTGCACGGATTCGTGGAATGAATCGGTTCGGTGCCTTTGCACGTGTGCCATTTCTGGATGGCGCCGTCGTATTGCATTCCCGGATCGCCGCAAATGTGCGTGCCCTCGGCGATTTTCAAAAGCAGCTTGGCCGCATCCTTTTTTTGCAGCGGCTTGCCGCCGTTGGTGATGCTGCGCGTCCACCATTCCTTGCCCGCGAGCGCGGCCTGCATGAATTCGTCGCTGGCGCGGACGGAAAGATTTTCGTTTTGATACATCACGCTGCCGTAGGCATCGCCGTTGTAGGAACCGTCGTAGCCTTGTTCGATCAAGGCCCACGCCTTCTTTTCCTCTTTTTGCTTGGCGTCAATAAATTCCTCAATGTCGCCGTGCCAGTCGCGGAGCGTGTTCATCTTGGCCGCACGGCGTGTCTTGCCGCCGGATTTCACGACGTTGGCGACCTGGTCATAAACTTTCAGGAAACTCAACGGGCCGCTGGGCCGTCCGCCGCCGCTCAATTTCTCCTTGCTCGAACGCAGCGGCGACAAATCCGTGCCGGTGCCGGAGCCATATTTGAAGAGCATCGCTTCGGACGACGCAAGACGCATGATGTCCTCCATGTTGTCCTCGACCGATTGGATGAAGCACGCGCTGCCCTGTGGATATTCGTATTGCGTCGCGGCGCGTTCGGCCTGGCCGGTCTTGCGGTTGTAAAACCAGTTGCCCTTGCCGGATTTTTTACCGATGCCGTATTGGTGGTATAGCCCGACGTTGAACCACACCGGCGAATTGAACGCGCCGTATTGGTTCACGCACAGCCACGAAAGCTCCTCGTAAAAAACCTCGCCGTCGGCCTTGCTGAAATAGCCGTCCGCAATTCCCCAGTCCGCAATCGTCCGCGCAATGCGATGAATCAACTGGCGCACCGACGTTTCTCGCTCGAGAGTATTTTGCTCGCCGTAAAAATATTTCGAAACGACCACCTTTGTGGCGAGCAACGACCACGACTTGGGCACCTGGACATTTTCCTGCTTGAAAATCACCTTGCCGGCGTCGTCGGTGATTTCCGCAGTACGACACTCCCATTCGATTTGATCGAACGGCTTTACCTTTGCGTCGCTAAAAATGCGCTCAACGCGCAGCGACTGTTTCGCCGCGCCCGCGCCGCCCCGGCCATGCCGCGTGGTCGAGACCGCCGACCGGCGGCTTTTGTGTGGCGTCGGAATCGAAACCTCTTCACGTGCGTCAATCATGGAATTCCTTTCAAAGCGGTTGCGTTCAATTTTCAGACAAATCACCCGACCGTCTCAAACAGCAGCCCGGTCGGGAAAATCGGATTTTCAGCCTACTTTTGAGGGTTTCGCCAACCGCTTACTTTTAAGCGAAACCCCATTTAGTGGGCAACAATGCGAGAGTATACCCAATATGTTGTGGTTGCAAGAAAATTTTTCAAGAAAGTTACACAAATGATATTCGCAAGTGAATTCAATGGATTTCGGGGCGCGGGCATTGAAAAAACCGGAATTATTCGCCGCTGTGAACAACGTCAGTGTGAACGTTTCCGGCGATGTTGGCGGCGATTGTGCTGCGGCTTTTGCGATTGTCCCGGCCTGAATTTTCGAATCGGTTCGACTGTTTTCGGGCGCGGCTTCGGCACAAGAATCAGCGGGCAGCCTTCGTAGCCGAACGCCTTGCGCAGTTCGCCCGCGAGATCCTTTTTGTATTGGTCGGAAAACAATTCGTCGCGGTTGACAAACAGCAGAAACGTCGGCGGCACCTGCCGCACCTGGGTCGCGTAGAAAAATTTCAGGCGGTGGCCGGCGGCGCTGACCGGCTGGCGGCGCTCCACCGCGTCGCGCAACGTGCGGTTCAAAATGCCTGTCGGAATTTTTTGCCGCAACTGCGATGCGACGTAGTGGACGGCTTCAAGCAGCCGCTCCAGATGAAAACCGGACTTGGCCGATGTGAAAATCACCGGCGCGTAATCGAGAAAAAATAATTTTTGCTGAACCCACGCGCCGGATTCCGCGAGCGTGGACAAATTTTTTCCCTGCCCTTCAGTCCGCTGCTTGCGATTGCGTCGCGCGATTTCCTCTTCGCGGGCTTCGCGGACTTTTTCGTCGAACAAATCCCATTTGTTGACGACGACGATGCAAGCCTTGCGGTTTTCCACAATCACGTCGGCGATTTTTTTGTCCTGCTCCAGAATGCCGGCCTCGGCGTCCAAAACCAAAACCACAATGTCGCTGCGCGCGATGGAATCCTCGGTGCGCTGGACGCTGAAAAATTCAATTGAATCGTCCACGCGGCGCGACTTCCTCATGCCGGCGGTGTCAATCAGGACGTATTTCTGGCGGACGCCGTCGGTTTCCACTTCAAACGGCACGTCAATCGCGTCGCGCGTCGTGCCGGGGATCGGTGAAACGATGACGCGCTCTGATTTCGTGAGCGCGTTGATGATGGAAGATTTGCCGACGTTCGGGCGGCCTACGATGGCGAGTTCTAGCGGGTCAAGGGTCAGGGGTCGAAGGTCGAGAGCTTGCGCCTCATCTTCAAGCATTTCCGCCTTCGATTCTCGACTCTCGACCCTCGATTCTGGCAAAAAGGCAACCGCCGCATCCATCAGATTTTGAATCCCTTCGCCATGAATCGCACTGACGGGGAAAATTTTCTCGAAGCCGAGCGCGGAAAATTCGTCCGCGCCCTTTTCCGCGCGCTCGGTGTCCACCTTGTTGACCGCAACCAAAACCGGCTTGCCGCTGCGACGCAATTTCCCCGCGACTTCACGATCCAGCGGAACAATTCCGTCCTGCACGTTGACGACAAGAATAATGGTGTTCGCGGCTTCAATCGCCAGTTCGACCTGTTCGAGCGCGGCCTTGATGATGACGTCGTCGGATTTTTCGCGGCGCAGCAGGCCGATGCCGCCGGTGTCCACGAGCGTGAAAGATTTTCCGCCCCACTCGGCCTCGGCGGTGACGCGGTCGCGCGTGACGCCGGGCTGGTCGTGGACAATCGCAATGCGCTTGCCGGCGATGCGATTGAACAGCGCGGACTTGCCGACGTTTGGCCGTCCGACGATGGCGATTAAGTTTGACACTCGCACATCATGGAGAAATTTTCGCGTGCGAGGAAGGGAAAAGCCGTCACTTCACAAAGTTTAATCCAAGAATTGTCAGAATCAGTGAAACACCAAGTCCCATCATAGCCAGCGGCTTGCGGGCTTGTTCCCAATGACTAATGATAAAAACGATTGCACCAGTTCCAGCAGAAATAACAAAGACACTAATAATCAATTCCGGAATTTGAAACGGCTTGTTTTGATGGGTTAGCAAGGCCCACTGAATCATCCAGCCGACCATGACAAGAGCTGCAAAGATTGACCGTAATCCGCCGATAAAGAGCATGAATAGTCCCCAGCCGACCGAAGTTTTGAAGCCCGCCACAACAAACATAATTTCTGCGACAAAAAAAACCGGAAGGAGCAATAGGGCACAAATCAATTGGACTTTTTCCACAGGCGACTCTTGCGCCCATGTTTTGCCGTGCGTAAAGAAATGAGCTGGCGAGTTGGTTGTGCTGGACGTTTGCGCTTGCAGTGGAAAAGCCGAAATTAAAAAAACAAGGCAACATACCATGCCTATTGCCATTTTTAATTTAGGGAAGCAAGCCATTGATTTATTTCTCATTAAACTTCAATCTCCCCAGCTTCCGCAACAAGCTTTTTTGCGCGGCGAAGCCGGACGCGCTCCGATTGTGCTGGAATGCCGGTGTCTAATTCCAACCCTTATTTGAAGTGGAAAAGGAAATTACGGCAAATCAGTCGCGCCAATCAAAAAGCGATCGCACTCGCGCGCCGCGCCACGGCCTTCGTTGAACGCCCACACGACGAGGCTCTGGCCGCGACGGCAATCGCCACAGGCGAAAATTTTCGGATGGTTCGTCGTGTATTTTTCAAAATCAGCTTTCGCATTTGAGCGCGCGTCGCGTTCGATGCCGAGCGCGTCGAGCAAGGGCTGTTCCGGCCCGAGAAATCCCATCGCGAGCAGAACCAATTGCGCGGGCAGAACTTTTTCAGTGCCGGGAACGTGCTTCGGAATGAACTGGCCTTTGTCGTTCCGTTCCCATTGCACTTCGACGGTGTGAATGGATTTGACGTGGCCGTGGTCATCGGTGTCGAACTTTGTCGCGGTGGTCAGATAAATGCGCGGGTCGGCACCGAATTTTGCGGCGGCTTCTTCCTGGCCGTAATCGAGCTTGTAAGTCTTTGGCCATTCCGGCCACGGGTTGTCCTTGGCACGTTCGAGCGGCGGCTTCGGCAAAATTTCCACCTGCACGAGCGATTTGCAGCCGTGCCGCATCGAGGTGGCAACGCAATCGGTTCCAGTGTCGCCGCCGCCGATGACGATGACGTCCTTGCCAGTGGCGTCAATGAAACTGCCATTCTTGTGGCCGTCGAGCATAGCCTTGGTGTTGGCGGTGAGAAATTCCATCGCGAAATGGATGCCTTTCAATTCGCGTCCGGGAATCGGTAAATCTCGCGGCTTGGTCGCGCCGGTCGCCAAAATCACGGCGTCAAATTCCTTCAACAATTTGTCCGCCGGATAATTCCCGCCGACTTCAGCGTTGCAAATAAATTGAATTCCTTCGGCCTCAAGTTGCTTGATGCGGCGCATCACGACTTCGTTTTTATCCAGCTTCGGATTCGGAATGCCATACATCAACAAACCACCCGGTCGGTCGGCGCGCTCAAACACGGTGACGAGATGGCCGGCTTTGTTCAACTGCGCGGCGGCGCTCAATCCCGCCGGACCGCTGCCGACGACGGCGATTTTTTTGCCGGTGCGTTTTTTCGGCGGTTCGGGTTTGACCCAGCCGTTTTCCCAGCCGTGATCAATGATGCTGCACTCGATATTTTTAATTGTGACGGGCGGCGCATTGATGCCCAGCACGCACGAGCCTTCGCACGGCGCCGGACAGACACGCCCGGTGAATTCCGGAAAATTATTCGTCTTGTGCAGCCGTTCGAGCGCTTCTTTCCAGAGGCCGCGATAAACCAAATCGTTCCATTCGGGAATGAGATTGTGAATTGGGCAACCACTGGCCATGCCGCTGACGAGCTGGCCGGTGTGGCAAAAAGGAATGCCGCAATCCATGCAACGCGCGCCCTGCTTGCGCAGGTCGGCTTCCGGCATGTGTTCGTGGAATTCTTTCCAGTCGGCGACGCGGCCGAGCGGCGAACGGTCTTTCGGCAGTTCACGGTTGATTTCTAAAAATCCGGTTGGTTTACCCATTTTAAATCTGATTTTTAACGCAAAGGCGCAAAGGCGTAAAGGCGCGGAAAAACAAATTGAAATTGTTTTTCAGCTTCTTTGCGACTTCGCTTCTTTGCGTCTTTACGTTAAGTCTCATTAAATTGAATCATCCGCCGCCGACGCGCGCGACGTCGCGGATATTTTCCTCGAACGCGGCCATGATGGCGTCGTCGCCGCTCAAGCCCTGTGATTGAACTTTCTTCAGCGAATTCAAAACGCGCGCATAATCTTTCGGCAGGACTTTGACAAATTTTGGAACAAAACTTTTCCAGTCGCCGAGAATTTTCGCGGCGCGCTCGCTCTGCGTGTAAGTCTGATGGCGCTGCACCAATTTCCAGATTTCCTCGATTTCGTCGGCGTCGGAAAGTTTTTCGAGCGCGACCAGTTCCTTGTTGCAGCGCGAAGCAAAATCGCCGGCTTCGTCCAAAACGTAAGCAATGCCACCGCTCATGCCGGCGGCAAAATTGCGTCCGGTTTTGCCCAGCACCACAACGCGCCCGCCGGTCATGTATTCACAGCCGTGATCGCCGACGGCCTCGACGACCGCGTTGACACCGGAATTGCGGACGCCGAAACGTTCGCCCGCCATGCCGCGCACAAAAATCTCGCCCGCCGTCGCGCCATAAAGCGCCACGTTGCCGATGATGATGTTTTCCTCCGGCACAAACGTCGAACCGCGCGGCGGATAAACAATCAATTTGCCGCCGCTCAAACCTTTGCCGAAATAATCGTTGGCGTCGCCTTCGAGTTCGAGCGTCATTCCTTTCGGAACGAACGCGCCAAAACTTTGCCCGGCGCTGCCGTTGAATTTCAGCCACACTGTGTCCTCCGGCAAACCGTTCGGGCCGTGTTTTTTTGTGATTTCGCTGCCGGTAATCGTGCCGACGACGCGGTTGACGTTGATGATCGGCAATTCAGCTTTCACTTTTTCGCCGCGCACAATCGCCGGTTTGCAAAGGTCGAGCAGCTTCGTCACGTCCAAAGATTTTTCGAGGCCGTGATCCTGATCCTGCTGGCGATAGCGGCCCACTTCCGGCCCGGCTTCGGGCTGATGTAAAATCGGCGTAAGGTCGAGGCCGCGCGCTTTCCAATGATCAATCGCCTTCCACGGATTCAATTTGTCCGTGCGGCCAATCATTTCGTTGAGCGTGCGGAAGCCAAGTTTGGCCATGATTTCGCGAAGTTCCTGCGCGATGAAACGCATGAAATTCACGACGTGGTCGGGATTGCCGGCAAAGCGCGCGCGCAGACGCGGGTCCTGCGTGGCAACGCCGACCGGGCAGGTATTCAAATGGCAAACGCGCATCATGATGCAACCGAGCACGACGAGCGGCGCGGTCGCAAAACCAAATTCTTCCGCGCCGAGTAGCGCGGCCACGGCCACGTCGCGGCCGGTCTTCATCTGGCCGTCGGTCTCGACGTAAATGCGGCTGCGTAGATTGTTCAGCACGAGCGTCTGGTGCGTTTCGGCCACGCCCAGCTCCCACGGGCCGCCCGCGTGCTTGATTGACGACAGCGGCGACGCGCCGGTTCCGCCGTCGTGACCGGAAATCAAAACCACGTCCGCGTGCGCCTTCGCGACGCCGGCGGCAATCGTCCCGACGCCGACTTCGGCGACGAGCTTGACGCTCACGCGCGCGTTGCGATTTGAATTTTTCAAATCGTGAATCAGTTCGGCCAAATCTTCGATGGAATAAATGTCGTGATGCGGCGGCGGCGAAATGAGGCCGACGCCCGCCGTCGTGCCGCGAACTTTCGCAATCGGCGGATAAACTTTTTTGCCGGGCAATTCGCCGCCTTCGCCGGGTTTCGCGCCCTGCGCCATTTTGATTTGCAATTCCTGCGCGTTGACAAGGTAATGGCTCGTGACGCCGAAGCGTCCGCTGGCAACTTGTTTAATCGCGGAATTTTTTGAATCGCCGTTCGGTTCGAGTTTGTAGCGTTCCGGGTCTTCGCCGCCTTCGCCGGTGTTGGATTTTCCGCCGATGCGGTTCATCGCCACCGCGAGCGCCTCGTGCGCTTCTTTGGAAATCGAGCCGTAACTCATCGCGCCGGTTTTGAAGCGCTTCACGATTTCTTCGACCGATTCGACTTCCTCAATCGGCAGCGGCTTCTCGGCAAATTTGAAATCGAGCAGACCACGCAGCGTGCAGAGATTTTTCGCCTGGTTGTTAATCAACTCGGCGTATTCGCGATAAACTTTTTCGCTGCCGGTGCGGCAGGCGTTCTGCAACTTGTGGATCGTCTGCGGGTTGAACAAATGGAATTCGCCGCCGTCGCGCCATTGATATTGGCCGCCCGCGTCGAGCACGCCGTTGACCGGCCGGTCGGGAAATGCGTGCCGATGCCGCGCGAGCGCTTCCCCGGCAATCACATCGAGGCCAACGCCTTGAATCCGCGACGGCGTCCAGGTGAAGTATTTGTTCACGACATCGCTGTTGAGGCCGACCGCTTCAAAAATTTGCGCGCCACGATAGCTTTGAATGGTCGAGATGCCCATCTTGGCCATCGTTTTGACGACGCCCTTGATGGCGGCCTTGATAAATTTCTTTTGCGCCGTTTTATGGTCGGTGTTGGCCAGCAACCCCTGTTGAATCAAATCGTCGAGCGTCGCAAACGCCAGATACGGATTGATGGCGCCGCAACCGTAACCGATGAGCAGCGCAAAATGATGCACCTCGCGCGGCTCGCCGGATTCGAGGATGAGGCCGACGCGACCGCGCTTGCCGGTGCGAATCAGATGATGATGCAAGCCGGCCACCGCCAGCAACGCGGGAACCGGCGCCAGTTCCGGCGAAATGCCGCGGTCGGATAAAATCAAAAGGTTCGCGCCGCCGGCAATCGCCTGGTCAGCGTCGGAAAATAATTTTTCCAGCGCGGCTTCCAAACCTCTTGCGGCGTCGGCCACGTTGAACAAAATCGGCAGCGTGACGGCTCTGAATTTTTTCCCGTCAACGTGGCGCAGTTTTTCCAATTCCTCGTTCGTCAGAATCGGATGCTTCAATTTGATGAGCGCGCAACTTTCCGGCGTCGGATTAAGCAGGCCACCGCGCCCGCCCAGCATCGTTTCGGTCGAGGTGATGATTTCCTCGCGAATCGGGTCAATCGGCGGGTTCGTGACCTGCGCAAAAAGCTGCTTGAAATAATTGTAAAGCAACTGCGGTTTGTCCGACAAAACCGCCAGCGGCGTGTCCGTGCCCATCGAACCGAGCGGCTGGACGCCGTCGTTGGCCATCGGCCCGATGATGAAACGCAAATCCTCGAACGTGTAGCCGAAGCCCTGCTGCTGCTGCAAAATTCTCCGGTGAGCGGGAACCGTTTCGCTGGGCGGCTCGGGCAGATTTTCGAGCAGCACGTGATGTTCGGCCAGCCATTTTTGATACGGCTGCGCGCGCGCGTATCTTTTCTTCAGTTCCTCGTCGGCAACGATGCGGCCTTGTTCGGTGTCCACCAGAAACATTCTACCCGGTTGCAAACGGCCTTTTTGCAAAACACGCTCCGGCGCGACCGGCAGCACACCGGCTTCCGACGCCATGATGACCATGTCGTCCTTCGTGACGTAATAACGTGACGGGCGCAGGCCGTTCCGGTCGAGGCACGCGCCGATGATTTTTCCATCCGTGAACGCCATCGAAGCCGGGCCGTCCCACGGCTCCATCAGGCAGGAATGAAATTCATAAAACGCCCGGCGTTCGGCGTCCATGCTCTCGTGATTTTCCCACGGCTCGGGAATCATCATCATCATCGCGTGCGGCAGCTCGCGCCCGGCCATGACGAGCAGCTCCACACAATTGTCAAACTGCGCCGAGTCGCTGCCGTCGGTGTTGATGACGGGAATAATTTTTTTGATGTCGTCGCCAAACAGCGGCGATTTGAAATTCGCCTGCGCCGAGTGCATCCAGTTGACATTGCCGCGCAGCGTGTTGATCTCGCCGTTGTGCGCGATGAAGCGGTTCGGATGCGCGCGGTCCCAGCTCGGAAACGTATTCGTGGAAAAACGCGAATGGACGAGCGCGAGCGCCGTCGTCATGTCCGCGTCGCGCAAATCCGGATAATATTTCGCGACCTGCTCCGGCATTAACATGCCTTTGTAAATGCAAGTCCGGCACGACAGGCTGGAAACGTAAAAAACATTTCCGCCGGGGATTTTTTTGCCGTAACGGATTTGCTGTTCGGCAATTTTGCGGATGACGTAAAGTTTCCGCTCAAATGCCGCGTCGTCTTTCAACGCGGAATTGCGTCCGACAAAAACCTGCATCATGTGCGGCTCGCATTTTTTTGCGCCGTTGCCGAGCGAGGAATTGTCCGTGGGAATGTCGCGCCAGCCGAGCAGCGTCTGGCCCTCGTCGGAAATAATCTTTGCGAGCGCGGCCTTGACGCCTTCGCGTTCAGCCGGATCGGGCGGCATGAACAACATGCCGACGCCGTATTGGCCGGGCGCGGGAAGTTTGAAGCCGAGCTTGTCCGCGGCCTTGGCGAAAAATTCATGCGGCACCTGCATGAGAATGCCCGCGCCGTCGCCGGTGTTCGCTTCACAGCCAACGGCGCCGCGATGATCAAGGTTCAGCAAAATTTGCAGCGCGGCGGTGACAATGCCGTGCGATTTTTGCCCCTTGATGTGGACGAGAAATCCCACCCCGCACGAGTCATGCTCGAATTGCGGGTCATAAAGCCCCTGTTTCGGCGGCGCGGAAATCAGATTTTGCGCGGGCCGTTCGTTTTCATTTTGTTGCGTCGGGTGTTTCGTCATTTCTGGCAATCAGCCGTCGTTCACTCATTTTTGGCTCAAAATTCACCGTCGCGCAATAAATGTTTTTAAAAAATGTGAGTTTTTTTCATTAGGATATTACTTTTTTAACGAGGTTGCATTAGCCGGAAATAACAAATTGCCAAAAATTTTCTGTTACCTTTTCCCGGCTGCGTAAATATGTCTGTGAAAATCATGAATGACGACTTGAGCCTGCTGCGCGAATATGCCCGGCGCAATTCCGAGGAAGCGTTCACCACGCTCGTCACACGGCACGTCGCCCTCGTTTATTCCGTCGCCCTGCGACAGGTGCGCGACCCGCATCTGGCCGAGGAAATCACCCAGGCTGTGTTCATCATTCTGGCGCGCAAGGCCGGTTCGCTCGGCGACAAAACTATTCTGCCCGGCTGGCTTTGCCGCACGGCGCGATACGCCAGTGCCAATGCGCTGACCATTCAAAGGCGGCGGCAGCGCCGCGAACAGGAGGCGCACATGCAAAACATTTTGACTGGTGACGGCGACGCCCCGTCGCCGCAAGTTCAAGCGGAAACCTGGAACCAAATCGCACCGTTGCTGGATGCGGCTATGGAAAAGCTCGGCCAGAAAGATCACGACGCCCTGGTGCTGCGGTTCTTTGAAGGCCTGAATTTTGCGGAAGTCGGCGCAACGCTGGGCGCGAGCGAGGATGCGGCGAAAATGCGCGTTAGCCGCGCCTTGGAAAAGCTGCGGAAATACTTTTTCAAACGCGGCGTGACTTGCACTGCGGCGACGCTGGGCGAAACCATTTCCGCCAACTCGGTTCAAGCTGCGCCGGCCCTGCTCGCAAAAACTGCAACTGCCGTTGCGCTGGCCAAGGGCGCCACGGCTTCCCTTTCCACCCTAACCCTCATCAAAGGAGCATTGAAAATTATGGCATGGACAAAAGCGCAGACAATGGTTGTTGCCACGGCAATTGTATTGCTCGCGGCGGGAACAACAACCATCACCGTAAAGGAAATTGAAAAAAGTTCCGGACCTCAGTGGTGGCAGGATTTTGATAACGGCGTTAACGTCGAAGTATTGCGAAAAGCGCCACCCTTGATGGAAATTCGGCCTACGGTAAACACCAACGGCGGGAGTGCCGAGGTGGGAAGCGGGTCGGGGAATGAAGAGCAGAGACTCGCAATGGCGTATTCCGTCCAACAGATGGTGAGGGATGCCTACGGCTCATGGACCGACGCCCGGACAATTGTTGCGACTCAACTGCCGTCTGAGCGTTACGATTTTATTGACAGTCTGCCAAAGGGCGCCACCCAAGCCTTCAAGGACGCCATTAAAGCGAAATTTGGCGTTACTGGAAATGTCGTAACGGTGGTGACGAATGTTTTGCTTCTTCAAGTCAAAAACAGCCACTCACCGGGTTTGCGGCCAAGCAGCTCGGAATTGGAGTCATCTGCTATCAGCGATGAAATGTCCTTGGATGGAGTGACGATTGGGCAATTGGTGTGGAACCTTGAAGTAAATGAATTTCAAATTCCGGTTCCAGTCATAGACGAGACAGGGTTGACCAATCGTTATGATTTTGAAATCCCACGGGAAACGTCTGGAACGAAACCACCGAATTTTGATGAATTGAACAAAACTTTGTTCGACAACTACGGCCTCGAACTGGTTCCCACCAACCTGCCCATCCAAATGCTCGTGGTCGATAAAGTGAAATAATCTCGAAAAATAATTGTCCAATTTTTGCGGCAGGCGGGGAATAATCAGTAGATGCCCGATTTGAACGAAATGGATTTGCTGCGGGAATATGCCGACTGCGGTTCGGAGACGGCTTTTGCCGGATTGGTTCAGCGGCACATCAACCTCGTTTATTCCGTCGCCCTGCGCTACACCGGCAATTCCCTGGACGCGCAGGACGTGACGCAGGCCGTTTTCATCATCCTTGCCCAAAAGGCCGCGAGTTTGCGCCAAAGAACCACGCTCACCGGCTGGTTGTATGAAACCACCCGCTTCATTGGCATCCGGCATTTGCGGAACAAGGCCAGACAACAAGCCCGCGAACAGGAGGCTTATATGCAATCCAACCTGAACGATCCGAACGCCGAAAACATCTGGCGACAGCTCGCCCCGATTCTGGAGGATGCGATGTCGCGGCTGAATGAAAAGGAGCGGACGTTGCTGGCGCTGCGATTTTATGAAAACAAGAGCGGCGCGGAAACCGCCGCCCTGCTGGGCATTCAGGAATGGGCCGCGCACAAACGAGCCACGCGGGCCTTGGAGAAATTGCGGAAATACTTTTTCAAACACGGCGTGACTTCGACGACGGCGACGCTGGGCGAAACCATTTCCGCCAACTCGGTTCAAACTGCGCCGGTGCTGCTGGCCAAAGCCGTGACGGCCACCGCATTTGCCAAGGGCGCGACGGCTTCTCTTTCAACCTTAACCCTGATTAAAGGAGCATTGAAAATTATGGCATGGACAAAAGTGAAAACAGCAGTCATCACAGGTGCAGTCGTATTGTTCGCAGTGGGAACAACAACAATCGCTGTCAAAGAATACAAAGAACATAATGAGGACAGGGCTGACTCATGGGAAATCCCGAAGGTTAATGATCCACAACACGACGACATAGAATTCGATTATTCTGAGCCGCAAGTTCGAATCAAACAATCAATATACCCAAAATTCATCGGCGCCCAATTGCCAGCCACTACTGCTTCCTTCCGAACTGTAGTCAGGCGGATGCCGGATGGCAGCGTCGTTCAAACCAACGAAATCGTTCAACCCCCATCCAATCATTGGCAAAGTATCGGCCTCGGCGTCACCCTTGAGTATATCGTGCGAATTGCCTACGACGCGCAGCCTTGGCAAATGGTGTTCCTCGCCAAACTGCCTCAAAAACCATTGTATGATTACGTCTCCGATTTGCCTCAAGGCACGGCCTTGCCGCTGCAGCAATTAATTGAGAAGCAGTTCGGCATTGTCGGGAAATGGGAAACGCGGGAAACAGACGTTCTCTCGCTCCGGCTTTCAAACCAAGATATCGGCGCACTCAAGCCGGCGGGCAGTTTGGCGCGCAGCATGAATATAACCAATCTGAGTGCTTTCGACCGTTGGCATGGCGCCAGCAGGGGCGATGCGCATTTTTATTTTACAATGGACGATTTGGTAAAGGAACTTTGGCTCCAAAACACCTTCCCCGTGCCGATGGTTGACGAGACCGGCTTCACGAACCAGTTTGACTTTTTTTTTAAGATTCCCACCTGGCAAAGTGGCAAGGGTCCTGAGCAACAGGTTGAGCAACAGGCTTGGAAGGATGCCTTAGCGAATCAACTTGGTTTGGAACTCGTTCCTGCCAGGAGATCTGTCAAAATGCTCGTGGTCGAAAAGGCGCAATAGCATTTTCCTTTTGACAACGGCGGCGGACTGCTTTATTTCATCCGCCCATCAGATGTTCACCTTGAGTTTGAAGGGACAATTATTTTATTGGTCCGAACAAACCAGGTTGGATGAACAATCAGAAAGCAGGGCTTCGGGAGCCGACACATGAAATGTTCACGGACAGGTCGCCCACCACGCGGGCGTTGCCGCGCATGTTCCGCCGGTTGCGCGAGCGGCGCGGGTGGTCGCCCAACGAACTCGCCAAACGCGCAGACGTATCGCGGCAGATGTTGTGCCGGGTGGAAAGGGAGCAAAGCGTCCCCTCGCCGGAAATCATCGCGCGGGTCGCCCGGGCGTGTGGTCTGTCATTAAGCCGGTTCTATGCGCTGGTGGAGCGATGGCTCGCCCGGCAGCCGGCAGCTTGCCGGGAGTGCAAATATGTTTGCATGGTTCGCGGGGAATTAATTTGGTTGGATGCTCACCGTAAATGCATGCGCAATCTAAAAGCATCGCCCGCCCCGCCAGCAGCTTCGCCGGCCTGAAAATTGTGGCGTCCGGCCTGTGGCCGGATTCGCGCCGCCTTTCAACCAATTTATCGAGGCGCAGCCCCGGCACTGCACGGTTTGCAGGGGTATGCCGCCGCCTCCCAATCAACCCGCGCAAGGTCGGCAGGGGCTTTTCGGGTGTTTCCGGCAGCTTTTTAAGCGGTTCCGAGAACTTCTGGAACACTTCCAAGAACTTTTGGAACGGTTCCAGCAACTTTTTGAACCGTTCCAGGAACTTCTTGAACGGCTCCAAGAGTTCTTGGAGAGGTTTCAAGAACTTTTTGAGCGCCTCCAAGAACTTATTTATCCGTCCCAAGAACTTTTTGGAAGGCTCCAAGAACTTCTGGAACGGTTCCGAGAACCTTTTAGACGGCTCCAGGAACTTGTTTATCCGTTCCTAGAACACATGAAAACAACATAAAAACTGCATAAAACAACCAATCAAATCCTCAAACCACATCAATAATATGCCAAAAGCCTATTTTTTACCCACAAACGAGCCTGGCAAACGCGCGTGGCTCAACAATTTCGCCGGCAAAATGCCCACCTACGCCGCCATCGTCGGCGTCACCCCGGCGGAAGTCACCCAGTTGACCGCCGACAATCTTTTCTTCAATTACGTCTGCGATGCGCACAGCCAGCACACCAAGACGACGCGCGATTGGACGGCTTACAAGCATCAGGCCGCCCACGGCGACAATCTGAGCGACATCCCGGTGACGCCCACGCCCGGCACGCCGCCGCCCACCGTGCCGCCGAATATTTTGGCCGCGCCAGCACCTTGGCCGTGCGCATCAAGAACCATCCCAACTGCACCGACGCCATCGCGCAGGATTTGGGCATCATCGGCCCGGAAGTGATCATTGACCTGGCCAACATGAAACCGGTGCTTTATCTCACGCTCACCGCCGGGCATTCATCCGCACGTCGGCTGGGCCAAGCAGGGCATGGACAGTCTGGAATTGCAGGTGGACCGCGGCGACGGCAAGGGCTTTGTGCCGCTGACCTTCACGACCAATACCGATTACGCGGACAATTCGCCGCTGCCCGCAGCCGGCACCAAGCGCGGTCTGGAAATACAAGGCCGTCTATCGCCTCAATGATGCGCAAGTCGGCCAGTGGAGCGACGTGGCCACCATCGGCGTGATAGGATAAAAATCGGCGTAGCGGCTTTCGGCAGAAAGCCGCATTATTTTCTTCCGAATAATTAGCGGCGCTCTGCCGAGCCGCCGCCACGATTTCAATCCGGCTCGCGGGAACGCACGCCACACCGGCACTTCAATTAAATTCCGCCAACGGCTTTTGAATAAAAATATTGTCTCCAACAGCCGGTTGCGGACATTTATTGATAAATGTCTGAAATGTCCCCCAAGTTTTTTCGTTTGAGTTATGAGCTATGAAAGCCATCATTGCGGGCTATGGCAGACGGCAATGAAGAGAACACATTGGTCATCCTCAAGCCGGATTCTTTCTGGCGCAATTTGAATCATCAGGTCGAAGGCCGGCTCAAGGCGTTGGGATTGAAAGTGGTCGCCGAACGGACGCTCGCGGGCGGCGAAAATCTTCCGGAGGAAAAATGGCGTGAATTTTATTTTCCGGCCATCGGCGACCGGCCGCCGTGCCTGGAGGGAACGTCGAAATACATGGCGCACGGACCGGTGAAGGTCATTCATTTTCGCGGGCCCGGCGCCATCCAGAAAGTGCGCAAAGCCGTGGGCGCGACGCGGCCGTGGCAGGCGGAGCCGGGAACGATTCGCGGGGATTTCTGGCCGGGGGCGGCGGAAGTGAACGCGCCGTATCGGCTGAAATTCCAGCAGCCGGGCGATGACCAATTTCTGTTCAACCTGATTCACGCCTCGGATTCGGAGAAAAGTTTTGCGCGGGAAATCCAGTTTTTCCAGTTGTGATTGTCTTCGGGTGCGTCGGTTTTGTCTTAATTTTAATCGTAATCATAATCTTCGGAATTGAACGATTACGATTAAGAGTGGGATTAAGAAATTGCACGCTTGTTCAAACCATTTTACACGTCGCCTGCGCATCGTATAATGTCCCATTGTGAATTTGCAAAAGCGTCAGCGCGTCGTCTGCGGCATGAGCGGAGGAGTTGATTCCTCCGCGACGGCGGCGCTTTTGCTGGAGCAGGGCTACGACGTCATCGGCATCACGCTGAAGCTCTGGCCGCAGGATTGCGTGAACCGCGCCGAGGACAAGTGCTGCGGCCCGCAGGCCGTGACCGACGCCCGCGCTGTCTGCCACAAGCTCGACATCCCGTATTACTTGATTGACGAGGCGGCGGAATTCCAGAAGCACGTCATTCAATACTTCGCCGACGAATACAAGGCCGGGCGCACACCGAACCCCTGCGTGATGTGCAACCAGAATTTGAAGTTTGGCCGGCTCATTGACCGCGCGGACCAGCTTGGTGCGGATTTTGTTGCCACGGGACATTTTGCGCGAATTGAGAAAAGCGTGGACGGCTCGCGCAATTTACTCAAGCGCGGGCGCGATTTGCGGAAGGACCAAAGTTATTTTCTTTTTTCGCTGCGGCAGGACCAGCTTGCGCGCGCGATTTTTCCGCTCGGCGAAAAGACCAAGAACGACACGCGCGAAGTGGCGCGGCATTGCCAGCTCAAGACCGCCGACAAGGAGGAGAGCATGGAAATTTGCTTCGTGCCGGACAACAATTACGGCGGCTTCCTCCAGCAGGCGAACCTCGTGCAAAAGCATCGCGGTGAAATCACGGACGTTCACGGCCTTGTGCTTGGCCATCACGACGGCATTGAATTTTATACCATCGGCCAGCGGCGCGGGCTTGGTATCACGACGCCCAAGCCGGTTTATGTCGTCGAGTTGGACACAGAAAACAATCGCGTGGTGGTCGGTGACGAATCGGCGCTCGACCGTGATGAATTCACCGCGACGAATTGCAATTGGATTCCGTTCGACAAACTCACGGAGCCGATCGAAGTCACGGCAAAAATCCGTTACAACCATCCCGGCACGCCCGCGACCGTAATGCCGACCGGCAATGGTTCGGTGAAAGTGAAACTGCATTCCGCCCAGCGTGCCGTTACTCCCGGCCAAGCGGCGGTGTTTTATCAGGACGACTTGGTTGTTGGCGGCGGCTGGATTGCACGGTGAAATTAGACACCGCAAAATCCGCGTCAGACGGATGGCGTAGTCCGGAATTTTTGCAACCGAAAATGCCCGGCTTAATTCTTTTTCTGCAAATCCGCGATGGCGGCTTGCATTTCATCAAAGTGCGTTTGCGGATTCATGGAGTCGGTCACGTGGACGATTTTGCCGTCCAGCCCGATGAGAAAACTGACGCGCTTGGCCATGTTCATCATCGGCATCTTTACATCATAGAGGGAAACAATTTTTCCCTCCGGGTCGGCGATGAGCGTGAAGTTCAAGTTGTATTTTTCGGCAAAACTTTTGTGACTGGCAACGGAATCATAGCTCACGCCGACGACGGCGACGTTGTTCGTTTGCAAATCGCCCATGCGGTCGCGGAAACCGCAGGCTTCTTTCGTGCAACCGCCGGTGAAATCCTTCGGATAAAAATACAGCAATACGATTTTTTTGCCGATGAGGTCGGCCAGCTTGAAGGTCTGGCCATCCTGGTTTGTGCCGGTGAATAGCGGCGCGGTGTCGCCGACCTTGGGCGTGGCGGCGAAGGTCGTGGCGGCGGAAAAAAGAATTGTCCCGGCGATTAACCGGGTTGCGAACCAGTTTGATTTCATAATGATTGTCCTTTCCTTGGAGTTGGACGGAATTATCCGCAGAACGTTCAGGCTTTTGCGCCGCGTAATTTCGCGCCCTTGATCTTTTCCACAAAATCCACAAAGCCGTCAACCTGTTTTTTCAGGCGCTCCAAAAGTTCGGCGTCCTTCAATTTTCCCGAATCGTCGAGCAAATTGTAAATTTGCGGCAAAAAAACGCGGACTGGATAAATGTGCGCGTTGCGGTAGCCGAAAATGGCCTGCAACTGCTCGACCGGCCGCAGCGCGCCCCAAACGCCTGCCGCCAAGCCGGTGAAACAGACCGGGCGCTGCTCGAAACTTTCCGGAAATTTCAGCATGTCTATGAAATACTTCAGCACGCCGGGCAAACTGCCGTTGTATTCGGGCGTAACGACATGCAGCCCGGCGGATTGCAGAATGGCGTCGGCGAATGGCTGGAAGGATTCCGGTTTTTCGAGATAGGAGCGCGGCGAGAATATTTCCGGCGGCAATAGTGCCAAATCCAGAACGTGCAGCGGCACTTTCAGTTCGCGGTAAAATTCCTCGACGTGTGCGGCGACCTTGCGCGTGTTGCTGCCCGGCCGGTTCGTGCCGACGATTAAAACAATCATGGGCGCAATCTAATTCACCGCGCGCGTTTGGCAAATTTCATTTGCGTTTGCGCGGCGAGCGGCGCAGCCCATTTTGCCACCACAGCCGCCAAACCATCCAAAACGCCTCGTTGATGATGCCGCCGGCCATCTTCGAATGGCCCTCGGCGCGTTCGGTGAAAATAATCGGCGTCTCGACAATTTTGAATCCCTGCCGCCAGAGCTTGTGGGTCATTTCAATCTGGAAACTGTAGCCGTTCGAGCGCACGTCATCGAGGTTGACGGCTTGCAGCGCGCGGCGGCGGAAACATTTGTAACCGCCGGTCGGGTCGGTAAACGGCATCCCGGTGACGACCTTGACGTAAATGCCCGCCGTGCGGCTCAACATCAGCCGGCGCAACGGCCAGTTGATGACGCGAATGCCGCCGGAATAACGCGAGCCGAGCACGAGGTCGGCATTTTCATTTTTCGCCGCGTCGAGAAATTTGGGAATGTCCTCCGGGTCGTGCGAAAAATCGCAGTCCATTTCAAAAATAAATTCGTAGCCATGCTCCAGCGCCCATTTGAACCCGGCGATGTAAGCGCGGCCCAGCCCGTTTTTTTCATTGCGATGCAAAACGTGGACGCGCGGATTTTCCGCCGCCAGTTCGTCCGCGATTTTGCCGGTGCCGTCCGGCGAATTGTCGTCCACGACGAGCAAATCCACCGCGACCGGCAGCGCCAAAAGCCTTTGCGCCATGCGCGGGAGATTGGCCCGCTCATTGTAAGTCGGCACGATGATCAAAGCGTCGTTCACGCGGAGCGCAAATTGATAAAGAGAATTGACGGCAAAAACAAGCCGCCAATTCAAAGGGCAAATGATGAAACCATGAGGACAAGAAAATTCTCAAACGCTCAACTGACCCGTCCGAATTGGGGGAATTAGTCATTTTACCACGAGACATTTTTAATTTAACCTGTCGCCATGTTCACTTCGTTGATGACGAATCTGCTGAATTTCGGTTATCTGCTGCATCATTTGTGGCTGCTCCCGGTCTTTGCCTTTCAACTCTGGATGTTCATTCACGCGCTCCGCAACCGCGAATGGCTCTGGGCGGTTTTCATCCTCATCGGCTGGGGCATCACGGCGCTGCTTTATTACTTTTTCGTCTATCGCGCCACGCCTTCGGCCACGCGCGGATTTGAACTGCCCGGCGCGCAAAGCCGCCAGCGCATCAAGCAGCTTCAATCACAAATCCATCACATCGGCAACGCCTATCATTATTTCCAGCTCGGCGACGTTTATTTTCAACGCGGAAAACTGGCCGACGCCGAGAAGTGCTATCGCGCCGCGCTCGAACGCGAGCCGAACGACATTGACACCCGCGCGCATCTTGGCCAATGCCTCGTCCGCATGAAACGTCCCGCCGAGGCGCGCCCGCTGCTCGAAGGCGTGATGCACGAAAAACCCGACCATGATTACGGCCACACGATGATGGCGCTGGCCGAAACACTCACCGCACTTGGCGAAACCGACAATGCGCTTCAATACTGGCAGCACATCACGCAAAGCCATTCCTATCCGCGCGCCAAAGTGCAGCTCGCCGAACTTTACCTTGCGAAGAACCAGCCCGAACTCGCCCGCGCCGAACTCAAGGACGTTTTGAGCGACGATGTTCATGCGCCGGCGTTCCAGCGCAAACGCGACCGCGTCTGGATTCGCCGCGCGAAAAGTTTGATGGGGAAATTGTAAAAGCCATGGCCTTTGGCTCCAGCGCGGTGTTGGGCGCAAGGCTCGATACCAACTGGCGCAATCCGAAACCAAAATGCTCTGCCTTGCGCTTTATCGAAGGTCTCGAATCCCACGCACGATGCTCCCACCGATATTCAAAGCAAATCGGACACATAGCAGCAAAACCAAAGCTGTAATAATCCAGAATATGATAACGACCACACGGTCTGCCTGGTCATCAGGCTTGCGCAGCTTTGCAAGGTCATCTCGCCAGCGTGAAAGTATCTCCTTGCACCACCAAATCCCAAGTGCAAAGAGAATGGCCTGAACAAGATTCCACGGGCTGAGAAACATATCCTGTGCCTAACGATCCAAAGCTGAATCACGGCACTAAAAACCGCAAGCAGGAATTTTCTCTCAACCATCAACTTTCAACCGTCTTCCGCCTTTGGCTCCAGCGCGGTGTTAGGCGCTTGAATCGTGTGACTGTTTAAACTTGGAATAATCTATAAAAATACCATAGGCGAAAACCAAAATGGTACCAAGAATTCCACCCGTCATTGCAAGGGCTGGCGAAAATGCTTGGTGTAAAATAATCAGGGAAGGTGGTCCCGCGAGTAAAATCACAGCGAAAATCCAACTGACTCGCCGTTCCAATGCGGAAAGCCTCGGTGTTGGTATGCGAAGCCGGGCAACCACGATGGCGGGAAAAAGCACAAAAATGGCGACCGTGTAAAAATGCAGCCAAAGCGCGGCGAGGAACGCCGCAAATAGCAACCACGAAATCACCAATCTTGTTCTGATAAGTTTCATACCCGCAAAAACGACTAACGGTCCAAAGCTGAGCCACGCCGACGGGCGAGTGGCTCCGCAAGCTCGATAATGGTTGTATAACTCAAACCATCCATAAACTCAAGGGGCAGTCGGCGTTGGCTCCAGCGCAGTGTTAGGCGTCGGCTTTCTGTGACTCCTGGAATATCGCCGCTCAATAAACATGATGCTCACAGCCCAGCCAAGAAGTACAACGGTAAGTCGAGCCAACGTCTCTGCCACACACCATCTCATATAATCCGGCGGAGTGCTGACCCACTCCGGCTGCACAAGGCGAAAATGCCAGATATGCCTGACAAGGTCTGCGTCCGTCCAATCTGTCGGGTGAAGATACAAAAGTGGCGTGAGCAAGGGACGGAGCGACCAGAACAAAGCCGCAGCAATCGCTGCCAGTGTGACGAGCAGCAACAAAATTATGTGTCTCGATTTTTGCACTGTGTGCTGACGACGCCTAACCTGTGGCTAAGAAGAAGTGGGCAGAACTGTGGTTCTGGGTAGTTCCGCCGGGTTGGACCAAAGGTTTCATGGGGGCAATTTACCGTCCTTGACGGCCTTGTCAATGTCCCCGGCCCGGGCTGCGCTCATTGCACATCGCCAATTTTCAACCTGACCGTCGAAACGTTGGGATGGTCAGGTAAAATTTCAACATGGCTTCCGACGCGTGTAGATGGTCGTGTAAATTTTTGACATGGCCTTCGACACGTGTAGCTGGCCATTGTCAAATTCAGCAATGGTTTTTGAGGCATTTGGGCGTGGATTTCAAATTTTAAGAGTCTTTGGCACCTTCTTGACCGGCAGAATTTGTTTGCGACCGCGGTCACGCGACCAGTTTGTAGCCGACGCCGTGGATGGTAAGCAGATGTCGCGGCTCACCGCCGTTGTCACCGAGTTTTTTGCGAAGCTGCATAATGACCTGGTCCAGCGTGCGCGTCGTGCCATAATAATTGTAGCCCCAGGCTTCGTTCAGCAATTTGTCGCGCGACAGCACCTCGCCCGCGTGCGCGTGGAAAATCTGGAGCAGTTTCAATTCCTTGGCCGTAAGCTCCTCCACGGCTTTCCCGTGCTTCACCTGGAATGTTTTCGGATCAATCGTCGCGCCGCCGATTGTGAATGGCTTGTCGTCGACGGCTTGCGCCGAGGCCTCGCCGCCGCCGCGCCGCAGCAGCGCGTGGATGCGCGCGAGCAATTCGCGGACGCCAAACGGCTTGGTCACGTAATCGTCTGCGCCGAGATCAAGGCCGACGACCTTGTCAATTTCCTGCCCCTTGGCGGTAAGCATGAGAATCGGCGCGGCAAATTTTTTCGCGCGCAGTCGCTTACAAACGTCGTAGCCGCTCGCGCCGGGCAGCATCACGTCCAGCACCACGAGCGCGGGCCTGTGTTTTGTGGCGGCGTCAAGCGCGAGGTCGCCGCGATTGCACGACGCCACGTCGAAGCCGTCGCTCTTCAACACTTCCTCCAAACCCAGCAAAATGTGCGGGTCATCCTCGACGATGAGAATTTTTGTTTTCATGCCGTGCCCCCCGAAAGTGGCAACCGCAAAATAAAACAACTGCCGCCGCCTTCGCGACGTTCATAAACCACGTCGCCGCCGTGTGCGCGGGCGATTTGCCGCGCAATCGTCAAGCCGAGTCCCGACCCCTGAATGCCGCTGCTCAAGGAATCGTGCGCGCGGTAAAATTTCTCGAAAATCTTTTCCTCGCTGCCGCGCGGCACGCCGGAGCCGCGGTCCATTATTTTTACCTCGACGTGCGGCAGCGGCGATTGCTTCTGCGCCAGTTGCAGCGTGATTTCTTTCCCGCCGTTGGAATACTTTTCCGCGTTGGACAGCAGATTGACAATGACTTGCGAGAGCGCGTCATTGTCGCCGCGAACCGGAATTTTCGTCTCCGGCAATTCGCTGTCCAGCTTGAATCCGTTCGCTTCGAGGTGCGGACGGAACGTTTCCACCGTCGCGCGGACAATCTCCGTCAAATCGCACGGTTGGAAATTGTATTTCTTTTCGCCGCGTTCCATGCGAGAGAAATCAAGGACGTTGTTGATGAGCCGCGTGAGCCGCGCGGCCTCGGCGGTGATGATTTGCAAATACGAGCGCTGCTTCGCGTGGTCGGCGACGCGATTTTCGGCGAGTAATTCGGAAAACATGCGGATGGACGTGAGCGGCGTTTTCAATTCGTGCGAAACGTTGCTGACAAAATCAGTTTTCTGCCGCGCGAGTTTGAGCTCGGCATTCAGGCTGGTGACGATGAGCCAGCTTCCGACGCCGATGGCCAGCACGAGCACGCCGATGAGCAAGCCGAGCGTAAGTTCGGCGGTGCGCGCGGCCTGCGTGAGCTGCGCGGGATTGACGAGATACGCGGCGGCTTCCCAATGCGGCAGCGCGTCGCCAATTTCGGTGGCGACGAACGGGTGTTTCCAGTTCGCCTGAAAACCCGCGCGCGAAAGAGCCACAGGCCGGGCGTTGTCGTCCAAAATGGCGAGGCAAATTTCATTTTGCAGCGCGGGATCGGGCTGGACGAGTCCGCGCAAACCGGCGACGACGCGGTTGAGATTCAATTCGGCGCCAAAAACCAAATCGGGTTCGGTGCTCAAGCGATGCCAGAACAACAGCTCCAGTTTGTTTTGCAAAAATCGGGCAAGCATCCCATCCGTGCCGCTGCCGACAAGTTGGGCGAATTCGGCTTCGGCGGGGATGACCTTGGACAAATTTTGCTCCATGGCGCCGGAAGAATCTTTAAGCTGGTCATAAGCCACGTTTTGCGGGCTGACTTTGCGCGTCTGCGGTTTGTCTAGTTGCACCTGCTGTTCGTTGATTATGCCGCTCACGGTTGCCGTTTGCGAAAGGTCGCGTTGAGATGTTTCCTCCGGCGGCGCCACGGTGTCGGCGGCTTTAGCTTCGCCAAGCAGCGATTTTTCCTTCTGTAGCGCGAAGGCAGCCGGCGCGGCGGTTGACGCCGGCGGCGATTGGTTCTGTGCCGCGGTGCCGGAAAAGGAGCTGAACGCGAGCAACTGGCTTGTCCCGCCGCGAAGGGAGCTTTGAAAAACATTTTGAGCCGCATTGGCGTTGCCGTTCAGTCCATAAACTTCGGCCGATTCGCGGTTGCCGAGAAAATCGCTGTTGTTCTCATAAAATGTTTGTGACGCCGCGCGCGCGCTTTGCGAAGGCGAAAGAATTTTTCCCGAAAGCGTGACGCAGAAACCGACCTCGGCGAGCGGCCAGCTTTGGCGGATTTCGCCGTCGAATTGGCCGGCCACCTCCTGCGCGTCCTTGCCGGCGGCGAGCGTTTCGACTCGCGCGCTGAATTCCTGCTGCTGCTGCGCGAGGTAATCGGAAATGTTTTGCGCGAGCGAATCAGTGGCGCGCTGGTCCAGCAACGCCTGCTGGTGCTCCAGCAGGAATTGCTGGTCGCGTAGCGAGCGCACGGCCAGCCACGCGAGCACAAGGCTCGGCAGCAGCACCGCGAGCACAAAAACCAGCGCGACTTTTTTCATTGGCTTTGCTTCTGAAATATCCCACGTCCGACGGCATAACCAAGCTCAATTTGCCGATTCAACGCCGCGAACCGCACCGGATTTCGACAGGCTTCGTCCTGCCATTAAAAATCAGGCGGCCTTTGAACAAATGATTTGAGCGAGTTTATGCATGGCTCGATCATTTTGAATTGAGTGTGTTGTAGGATTGCCATTGCATCGTCTTACGGGTGACGGAATCGTATTGGCCTTGATCAAGCTGGTTGGTGAAATCATCGAGATTCTGCAACTCCATCCGGATTTGAGACTGTGCGCCGGCAGGCGCGGCGGCAAAAACACCGCTGAGTGTCTTCGCCTGTCCACCGAGAATCGTCGCCGCCTGTTGGTAGTTTCCGTCGTCCGCCTGTTGTATCGCCTCATCCTTCGCAACGGCGGTGAGCACCAATTCTTTTTCTGCCTCCACGGCGTTGTTCACCGACTCGTCGGAAGCTTTCTGGCTGTCGGTAAAATCAATTTTCGCCGTGCTGCTGGCCGTCTGCACACTGTCGTTGTCAAATTCGTCCTTGTAGCTGACGTTGACTTGCGCGACCTCGGGCTGGTCACCGTTCACGAGGCAGCGGAGGAACAAATAACGATCCTGCCCGCCGTCGAGCTGGCTCAAGTTAATGACGGCCTTCTGGTCCTGAAATTTCTCGGCGCGGCCAATGAAGCCGAGCGGCTTCACACCGTCGGGGCAAACGATCTCGATGCGCACATCACGCGCGGCAACGGTGAGCAGATCGCCGAGTTCCTTGGCGAAGATTTTGGGAAGATTTTCGACGTCCTGGACGAAATAATAATTGGCGTCGCTCGCCTCGGCGAGACCGGCCATCAAATCCTCGTTGTAATCGTCGCCGACGCCGATGGTCGTGACGGAAATGCCGCGCTCCGACAAATCGCTGCCGAGCCGGCGCAAATCGCTCGTCGAACTCGGCCCGACATTCGCCAGCCCGTCGGATAACAGGATGACACGATTGATCCGCTCGGAAGAAAGATATTCTTCAAGCTGATCCGCACCGAGTTTCACCCCGTCGTAAAGCGCGGTGCTGCCGCCGGCCCGGATGCTTTCGATTTTTTCCTTGAGCGCATCCTTGTCCTCAACATGCTGCGCCGGCACGAGCACGCGGGCCCGGTCGCTGAAAACGACGAGCGAAAAAATATCATCGGGCGCGAGGCGATCCACCAATTCCATGGCGGCCTGTTTGGTCTTCTCCAATTTCGCGCCGCTCATCGAACCGGATTTGTCCAGCACGACGGCGAGATTTAGCGGCGTGCGGTGGACTTTCTTTTTGCCGGTGATTGCGGAGAGGTCAATTTTTATGACGACTTCTTGTGGCGAATTTTTCACAATGACATCGCGCTCCGGCACGAGGTTCAATTGCAGAGTTTCTCCGGCGAACAGGTTTGCGGTGAAACCCGCCGCCAGACCGATTGTGAGCAGAATCATTTTCATGCCGCCATTTTACCCGAAGCCGCAAAGGAGTTGTCAGCAGCGTGTCAAAGGTTTGTAAAAAATTTGTAATGAACTGCCGGGTTGCTTGAACAATTAGTTCTTGACGTTGATATCATTATTGTTTAGTGTCTTTTTCGCCCAAATTGTGACATGAGTCGTTTCCGAATGGATTGAAGGATACAATCGTGTTGAGGTTGTGTCCGTTTTCTTCTGGAGCATGCCCCAAAATCAGGAGCACAATTATGGCCAACGGCAAAGTAAAATGGTTCGACAATAAAAAAGGGTTCGGGTTCATCGCCCAAAATTCCGGTCAGGACGTTTTCGTGCATCACTCGTCCATCCTCGGTGCGGGCTTCAAAACTCTGAACGAAGGCGACGAGGTTTCATTTGAAGTCATCCCCAGCGAAAAGGGCCTGAAGGCGCAGAACGTCCAGCGCGTGAGTCCGGCGTAACCCCCGCACCATCCGCGATCCCATTTTCCGCCGGGAACATTTTCGTTCGCGGACGGCGACGGTGTCGGCTAATCTTTCCCCATGGCAACGCCAGCTGAAAAAATTCGTAATCTTTATGTCCACGTTCCGTTCTGCGCGCGGAAATGCGAGTATTGCGCCTTCTATTCCGAGGCGGCATCCGGCGAACTGATGAACCGCTACGTCGCCGCGCTCGCACGCGAATTGGAAATCGTCGCGGACGATCTCGCGCTAAAAACGATTTTCTTCGGCGGCGGCACGCCGTCGCTTTTGAACTTGCGCCAATGGGAAACGATTTTGCGCGCGATGGAAAAACTGAATCTGCTCGGCGCGGAGGAATTCACCGTCGAATGCAACCCGGCGACGGTTTCCGCGGACAAGGCGAAATTGCTCCGCGACTTTGGCGTGAACCGGATTTCCATGGGCGTCCAATCGCTCGACGAAAAATTACTGGACCGGCTCGGCCGGGTTCATTCGCGCGAAATGGTTTTCAAATCGTTCGACATTTTGCGCACCGCCGGGTTTGAGAATCTCAACCTCGATTTGATGTTCGCCATTCCGACGCAGACGATGGAAGTCTGGCGCGGCACGTTGCGCGAGGCGATGGCCATGCAGAGCGAGCATTTGTCCAGCTACGAAGTTATTTACGAGGACGACACACCGCTGTTTCAGCAATTGCAGGCTGGAGAATTTTCCGTGGACGAAAATCTCGCGTGCGAAATGTTCGAGGAACTGGTTTCGTCCGCGACGCGCGCCGGTTTTCATCAATATGAAATTGCCAACTTTGCACGAGACGAATTGAGCAGCAAAAAAATTCCGGCGCGTGCCTGCAAACACAATGTCAATTACTGGCGCGGCGGAAATTTTTACGGGCTGGGGCCGAGCGCAACGAGTTATGTTCGCGGCGTGCGGACAAAAAATTGGTCGAATACGCAGCTTTACTGCGAGCAGCTTGAAAAGGGGAAGCACGCGATTGAATCGAGCGAGGAACTGCCGCCGCTCAAGCGCGCGGGCGAAACGGCGGCGTTCGGTTTGCGGATGAATTCCGGGTGGCAATTCGAGGAATTTCAGCGCACGACCAATTTCGATTTGCGCGAGCAATGGAATTCGGAAATGAACCAACTGGCCGGACGCGGCTGGGGAAAAATTTCCCCTGACAGCTTTCAGCTCACGCCGCAAGGTTTGCGCTTCGCCGACGCGGCAGCGGAATTATTTCTGCGTTGAATCAATTTGTCCGGCCGAAACTTCCGCGCCTGCGGTTTCAGCGCCTTTGCCGAGCCACAGCACGGCGAGCGCACCGGCCACAATCGAAATTGCGCCGCAAATCACATACGGCAGCGTTGGATGCACTCCGTAAAGCTCCAAGGCAAACAGCGGGCCCAAAATGCGCGCCAGACTGCCGACGCCTTGTGCGACGCCGATGGTCGCGCCCTGCTCGTTCGCGGGCGTGAGGTTTGAAAGCAAACCGAACACCGGCGGGCGCGTCAGGCTGGTGCCGACGGACAGCAACGCGAGCGCCAAAAGCATTTCAATCCACGGATGGTCAGCGAGGCGCAGGACAGCCAGCCATTTCAACTGGCCCTCGCCTTTGATGAACGGCAGCAGCGCGAGGCTGATGCCGGTCAGCACGAGGCTCAACGCAATCAGTTTCGGTTCGCCGAACATTTTTACCAGCCGGCCAATCGCGCCGCCCTGAACAAACGCCGCAATGAGTCCGCAAAAAACAAACAGCGAAACCACCGTCATGGCGGGCTTGGTCAGATCCACAGTCAGACCCAGGTTGAAATCGTCATTCACCAGCAGCGGCAAAGTCGTTTCAAAGCAACTGAACGCAAATGTCGCCAGAAAAAAAATCAGGATGAGCACGCCGATTTTGGGATGCGATAACGTGTGGCCCCATTGTTTCAAATGCGGGCGCCGGTTCGCGTGGCCGGAGGACGGCTGAAGGCTTTCGGCGAGAATGGAAAAGGCCAGAATAAAATTGGCCGCGCAAAGGACGGCGGCGGCCCAGCCGGGGCCAGTCACGCCGAAAAATTTCAGCGCGATTCCGCTGATCGCCGGGCCGAGAATAAAGCCAAGTCCGAACGCCATGCCGATCAAACCCATCCGTTTCGAGCGCTTTTCCGGCGGCGTGATGTCGGCGATGTAGGCCTGGGCGACGGTGATGTTCGCGCCACAGACGCCGGCGAAGACGCGCGAAATGAGCAGCGCCCACAGCGCGGCGGTGTGATTTTGAAAACCCGACCCGATGGCGAACAAAACGTAGGACAGCGCCGCGCCAGCGGTGCTCAGGAGCATGACGGGACGACGACCGATGCGGTCGGACCACCGGCCCAAGACGGGCGCGAAGAGGAACTGCATCGCGGAATACGAGGCAATGATGACGCCGATGACCAGCCAGCCCGCGCCGTAAAGCTTGCTGTAAAGAGGCACGAGCGGCACGACGATGCCGAAGCCGATGAGATCAATAAAGACGGTTAGAAAAACGACGAGCAGTGATGGTTTGTGTTTCATTGTTACAACAAGCAGAAAGTTTAACAACGAACAGTAGCGAGTCAAATTTTCCGGCGAATAACTTCGTGAAAATTGAGTGAACAAGAAAAACAAGTTTGTCTTGCTGCAAATTCATCGACAGCGTTTCCTTGTCGCATGATTGATTCCATTTCCGAGGTCGCCGGCGCAGCGGCTGATTTGAAAAAAATGCGGCGGCGCAAAAATATTTCCCCGTCCGATTCGATTAAATTGGACCGATTGCCGCCGCACTCGCCCGAAGCCGAAATGGGCGTGCTCGGCTGCTGCCTGTTGTCGCCAAATGAATGTCTTGGCGAGTGCGTTGAAAAATTGAAGGACAATGGAGCGGAATATTTTTACGACCTGCGGCACCAGACGATTTACGAAATGCTGGCGGGAATGTTTGATGCGAAGGAAGCCATTGACATCATCACGGTCCAGCAAAAATTGAAGGACAAACAATTGCTCGATCAAGTCGGCGGCATCGCCTATTTGTCACAATTGCAGGACGCCGTGCCGAGCGCGGCCAATTTAAGTTACTACCTCGACATCGTCCGCGAAAAATATCTGCTGCGGAAAATGATTTCCGTTTGCACGGAAGTCGTCGGGCGCGTTTATGATTACGAAGGCGAAGTGGACGCGCTGATGGATGAGGTTGAGCGCGACGTGCTGCACATCAGCGAAGCACGCTCGCAAGGGCAGACGACAACAATCAAAGAACTTGTCAAAAGGGCAATTACTACAATTGAAGATTTTCATCAACGACAGGGAGCTCTCACGGGAATTGGCACCGGCTTTCCGGAACTGGACAAAATGACGAGCGGTTTTCACGGTGGAGAAATGATAGTTATCGCTGCCCGTCCAAGCGTTGGGAAAACTTCTCTTGCGCTAAATATTGCTGAACACGTGGCTGTTGAACAAAAGCTGCCTGTCGGTGTTTTTAGTTTGGAAATGACCGCAGAATCACTCGTGTTGCGCATGCTTTGCTCTCGTTCGAGAATTAATATGCAGAGCATCCGTGACGGATTTTTGGTCGAACGAGATTTTCCGCTCATTTTAAATGCCGCCGGCCAAATATCGGGTGCTCCATTATTGATTGATGACACTGCTGGTTTATCCATTTTGCAACTTCGTGCCAGAGCTCGTCGTATGGCTCAACAACACGGAATCAAATTGTTTGTTATCGACTATTTACAACAGATGAATTCTTCATCGCGAAAAATTGATAATCGCCAGCAAGAAATTGCGGACATTTCAAACGGGGTAAAGGCTCTGGCGAAAGAACTAAAAGTTCCAGTAATTGTATTGAGTCAATTAAATCGAGATTTTGAACGAGACAAAACAAGAAAGCCAAATCTCGCAGATCTTCGCGAATCCGGAGCGATAGAACAGGACGCTGATTTTGTCGGCATTTTGTATAAGGCCGATCCGGATGATCCAAATAGAAGAAAAGACGAGGTTGCCGACGAAGAAACTGGTGTGGTGCCAGACAGCATACCAGTTAATCTTTTGATTGCCAAACAGCGAAATGGTCCCATTGGTGAAGTTCCTCTACAGTTTTTGAGAACAATTACACGCTTTGAAAGTCGTTCAAAAATTGCCAACGAGGATGTTTCGTAATTATTCCAACGACGGAATTTTTTTGTGGTTGATTATTTGCAGCTTTTGCATTCTACTGACCACCGCTCACAGGAAAACCGGCAGCAGGAGATCGCGGACATTTCCAGCGGCATCAAGGCGCTGGCGAAGGAATTGAAGGTGCCGGTGCTCGTATTGAGCCAGTTGAAGCGCGAACTGGAGCGCGACAAAAACCGCAAGCCGCGTTTGAGCGATTTGCGCGAGTCGGGCGCGATTGAACAGGATGCCGACCTCGTCGGTCTGTTGTATAAACCAAATTCCGGTGATGACGACGAGGTGATGGAAGAAGCAGATGGTTTACCGGTGAATTTATTGATTGCCAAGCAGCGCAACGGCCCGACGGGCGACGTGAACTTGACATTTTTGAAGTCTTATACCCGCTTTGAAAGCGCAGCCAAAGTCAGCGATGAAGACATACCGGAAGGCCGATAGACGATGAAATTGTTTATCCGCCTTTTCGGAATCTGGCTGTTGCTTGGCTGTGCGCAACTGGCGTGGTCGCAGGCCGCCGACTTAACAATTGACCGCGTGGACATCAAATACGTCGGCCCCGAGTCGGTCAGCGAACCATTCGTCCGCGCCAACATCAGCGCCAAGGCCGGCGACATTTACACGCCGGAACTCACCGAAGCCGACCTTCACTCACTCTACGGCACGGGACAGTTCTACAACATCCAAGTTTCCATGACGCAGGCTGACGACGGCGGCGTGATTTTAACTTACATCGTGCAGGCACGCCCGCGCATCACCGAAGTCACCGTGGAGGGCAACAAAAAGTTAAGCGATTCCAAAATCCGCAAAGAAATTACCGTGAAGACCGGCGAGCCGCTGGACGAGCAAAAGTTGTTCACCGACACGCAGGCAATCAAAAAGCTTTACGAAAAATACGGCTACCCGGACACGCAGGTAAAATACGTCCTGAACATTGACCAGGACACCGGGCGCGGCTCGGTCACGTTTGAAATCACTGAAAGTCCGAAGGTCCTCATCACGCAAATTCAGTTCATCGGCGCGACGGCGTTCTCGCAAAAGGAATTGCGCAAGCAACTCAAGACTTCGACACGCCGTTGGTATTCGTGGTTGACGGGCAGCGGCGTCTTCAAGCAGGACGATTTCGACGACGACAAAGACTCGCTCACGCAATTTTACCTCGACCATGGCTACCTTGACTTTGAAATCAAGGACGTGAAATTCGTGCATCCGACGCCGAACACGCTGGTCATCCAATTTTACGTTTTTGAAGGGCGGCAATACAAGGTCGGCTCGATCAAATTCACCGGCAACAAAATTTTCACCGACGAACAGATCCGCCAGGGTTTGCAGTATGTTCACAATCTTGAACACTCGCGCGCCAAACTTGGCGTGCATGGATTGCCGATGGACGTGGGCGACACTTTTACGCCCGGCGGCATGCAAACAAACATAACCGCCATTGAAGATTTTTACGGCAGCAAAGGCTACATTGACGTGGCGCAGGGAATGGCACTGCAGGTCAACAGCGTTCCCAACGTGGACACGGGCACGATGGATTTGGAGTTTCAAATTGCCGCCAGCCAAAAAACCTACGTCGAGCAAGTCAACATCCGCGGCAATTTGAAAACAAAGGACTCGGTCATCCGCCGCGAGCTGGCCATTTCGCCGGGTGAAGTGTTTGACATGGTGCGCGTCAACCTAAGCAAGCAACGGTTGGAAGGCTTGGATTATTTCGACCGGGTGGAAATGCAGCCGGAGCCAATGGATCCGCCGGTTCCCGGGCGCGAAAATTTGGATGTGGACGTGGAGGAGAAAAATACCGGCAATTTCACGCTCGGCGCGGGCTTCAGCTCGGTGGATTCGCTCGTCGGTTACGCCGAAATATCGCAGGACAACTTCGATTTGTTCCATCCGCCGTATTTCACCGGCGGTGGCCAGAAATTCCGGCTACGCGTCGAGCTGGGCACCGAGCGGCAGGATTACGAGCTTTCATTCATTGAACCATGGTTTTTGAACCGCAAGCTGTCGCTCGGAGTGGACCTTTACCGGAGTGAATGGGATTTTGAAAGTCCGAACAACATTTTTGACGAAACCCGCACCGGCGCGCGCTTGAGCCTGACGCGCGCGTTGTGGAGCGATTTCTTCATCGGCACCGTAAGCTACACGGCGGAAGAAGTGGGTATTTCACTTAATCCCGGCTGGCATAGTTTTGAAAATATTCCCGTGCCAAATCCCAGTCCAAGCCCCGGCACACCGCCCGGTCTAGCAGAGCCGGTTCCGCCCAACGTCCCCACATCGATCTTGGAACAAGTCGGCAACCATTTTTATCAGCGCTTTGATGGAACGCTCGCTTACGACACCCGCAACAGCACGGAATTGCCCAATCACGGTCAGCGAACGGAGCTCGACACGGAGCTCGATGTTGGTAACACGACATATTACAAGGTCGAAGTCAAATCGGACTGGTTCTTCCCCGGCTTGTTCAAAGGCCATGTGCTTGAAGTTGCTGGACGCGCCGGCATCGCGAACAGTTTAAGTGGCGGTGATGTGCCGTTTTATGATCGCTATTATCTTGGCGGCCTTTATTCGCTGCGCGGTTTCAAATACCGCAACATCGGCCCGCGTGATCCGGGCTATTTTCCCGGCAATTCAGCCGGCATACCTGACGAGCCGATTGGCGGCGATAGCTACTGGTTCGGCACGGCAGAATACAGCATCCCCATTTTCGAAAGGGACAATGGCGTGGGTGTGCGCTTTGCTCTCTTTTATGATGTCGGCGCGGTAGGCGCAGGACCCTATTCATTTTCAGGAAATTTTGATGACAACTGGGGTGTCGGCCTGCGCCTGAACATTCCGCGCCTCGGCCCGCTCCGGCTGGACTACGGCGTGCCCATTCACCATGATCAATACAACGGCAATTCCGGCCAATTCCAGTTCGGCGTCGGCTATACCCGTCAATTTTAAGATGACTCTTTCTCGGAAACAATTTCTGTTCGCAACGCTCGCTGGGCTGGCGATGGTGTTGACAGCACGCGCGCAGACTGCCGCGCCGTTCGGCAATGTGCCGCTTTATTTTGAGGCCGGTTCCCCGACCCGATTTCTCGCCCGAGGCAGCGACGCACAATTCTTGATTGCACCGACCGAAGCGCAATTCACCCTGTGCAAATCCGCAGACAAAGCCGCCACCGTGCGGATGCAATTCATCGGCGCAAATCCGCGGGCGCAAATTTCCGGCGATGCCGAATTATCCGGCAAAATCAGTTACTTTGTCGGCAGCAATCCGGCGCAATGGCGTTCCGGCATCTCCACTTTTGCCAAAGTCCGCGTTACGGACATTTATCCCGGCATCGGTTTGGTTTATTATGGCAACCAACAGCGACTTGAATATGACTTCGACATCGCGCCGGGGGTGAACCCAGATGCCATTGTCATCCGCTTCGACGGCACTGATAAAATTTCCATCAATGCGCGCGGCGAACTGGTTTTGGCATTGGCCGACGGCGAAATCCGCCAGCCGAAACCGTTGATCTATCAAATGGCCGGCGGCGTGCGGGAAGAAATTAGCGGCGGCTATAAAATTTTGGGCGCGCACACCGTTGGATTTGCCGCCGGCAATTACAATCGCAATCTGCCGCTGGTGATTGATCCGATTTTGAGCTATTCTACTTATTTCGGCGGTAATAATGGCGATACCGCCTGGTCGGTGAAGGTGGACAACAGCGGCTGCGTTTATATTGCGGGTGAGACACTCTCGACAAAATTCGCAACCAATAGCCAGCCCAATGGCTATCAAACGAACTTTGCCGGAGGCACGATTTCCGGTGATGCTTTTGTGGCCAAATTCGGCAATCTCGGGACGAACCTCATTTATCTCACCTATCTTGGCGGCAGTTCCGAGGACGGCGCGGTGGATTTGGCGGTGGACGGCGCGGGCCACGCCTTTGTCACCGGATATACCGAATCTACAAATTTCCCGACGACTACCAATGTGTTTCAACCGAAAATTGGCGGAACGAAAATCGTTTTTCTCGGTCAGTCCTATGGCTACTACCCCGATGCTTTTGTGACGGAACTGGAAACCAACGGCTCGCAATTGGTCTATTCGAGCTATCTCGGCGGCAGTGGGACCGACGAAGGCATTGGCATTGCCTTGGATTCGAATGGTAATGCTTATGTCACCGGCCGCACCAGTTCTACTAATTTTCCGACGACAACCAATGCATATCAGCGCCATCTGGGCAGCACTAATTCCGTCTACAACGGCAACGCGTTCGTAACCGTGATTTCCGCCGGCGGCTCTAATTTGACTTACTCCAGTTATTTTGGCGGCACAAACTACGATATTGGCAACGGCATAGCGGTGGATCCCGCGGGCTATGTGTATGTCGCCGGAACAACGGATTCGACCAATTTCCCGACCACGACAAACGCGCTGTTCCACCATCTGAACAGATTCACTTACGGTTCGCCAAGCCAGACTTTCAACTTTGATGCATTCGTCGCCAAATTCATGCCTTTGCCCAATTGTTCCAATCTGGTTTATTCAACTTATCTCGGCGGCACGAACTATGATGTGGCCTCGCGCATAGCATGTGACGCCGCCGGCAGCGCCTACGTGGTTGGCGCAACCACCTCGTCGGACTTTCCAAATACCGCGACGAACATCTTTGTCAATTATCTCACGAACAACCTGAACTTCACCTACCCCGTGACCACCAATGTCTTCCTGACAAAAATCACCAATGGCGCCACGGTCGGCATCGCCTATTCCGCCGTCTTTGGCGGCAACAGCATGGATTTGGGATATGACGTGGCGCTGGATCCAGCGGGCGACGCTTTCGTCACGGGCGTCGCTGGTTCGACTAATTTTCCGACGGCCAACACAGCCGGTTTCCTGTCTGCGACCAATTCCGGCGGCAGCGATGCTTTTGTCACCGCGATTAACACGAACGCATCCGCGCTGCTTTATTCCGCGTATCTGGGCGGCTCGACCAATGATTACGGCTATGGCATCGCGGTTGACCCGGCGGGCAACGCCTATGTCGTCGGCCAGACAATTTCGACAAATTTCCCGGCGCTGGACGCCTTTCACAGCACGCTGCACGGCACCAACGACGCCTTCCTCGCCAAAATTCTTTTGGCGTCACAACCGACGCTGACCATTGCCCCGGCGGACACCAGCAACGTCACCCTCGCGTGGCGCGCCTTCCAGCCGGAATACATTTTGGAATCCAACACAAATCTCACCTCGACCAACACTTGGACAACCGTGCCGCAACCGCCCGTGTTGAGCAATGGCTGGAACACCGTCACTCTGCCCTCCACCAACGACGATTCATTTTTCCGGCTGCACAAATTTTAACATGAATACCACCAGTTTTGAGTTGGCGTCGCGGACGAATTCTGATTTCCTATTTCCATGAAAATTTTGCGAACAATTATTTTGACGGTTTCATTGCTGACGTTTTTGAGCGTTCCCGCACTGGCGCAAAGCCGGATTGCCACGGTGGATTTGCGCAAACTCTTCGACGGCTATTGGAAAACCAAACAAGCACAAATTGACATCCAGCAACACGCCGAGCAACTGGACAACGACGACAAGCAAATGCTCACCAATTTGAACCTGGTCAACACCCAATACCAGCAGTTGTTGCAACAGGCCAATGATCAGGCCATTTCCGCCGACGAGCGCGCCAAGCGCCAGCAGGCCGCTGATGCCAAGTTGAAAGAATTAAAAAGCTCCCAGGCCGCGATGGATCAGTTTGAACACGATGCCCAGGCCAGGCTGGCCCAACAAAAGCAGCAAATGCGCGCGGATATCCTGCAGGAAATCGAGGCCGCCATTACCACCAAAGCCCAGGCCGGTGGTTATTCGTTGGTCATTGACTCCGATGCCGAAACCGTCAACGGCACGCCCGCGGTGCTCTACAATAACAACGAAAACGACCTGACCACCGCCGTCCTCGCCCAACTCAACGCCGGTGCGCCAGTCAACCCGCTGCCCGAGTCCACGCCCACGAACACTAGCAGTCCGTGATCGGCGGTAATCCAGGCCCAAAAGTCAAAATTTGGGTCGTGTGTGATTATTTTGTTGCTCTCTAATTGCTCCCGAAATCATCTTTCAATAAATCGTCAAATTTGATTTGAGAAACTCCATGAAAAACCGCTCTGTAATTTTCGGCAAAATCATGTTTTGAGCCGGACATTTGAAGCACGGCTGTCGTTTTCGCAATTTGTTCTTTCAGTTCGTCTTTCGCGTGCTCCTCTAAAAATTGATGCAATCGGATAAAGTCCGGGTCTTTGCCGGTCAAATCGCAATGCGCGGCACGCTTGGATTTTAGTTCATGGGAAAGCCCGTCATAAATCGGGGAGTAAATAAAATGATTTGTCCAATGGCCAACCCAACTTGGTTTGTTCTTTGATGCGTCGAATGATTCGCCGTAGATGTTAAGAAGCGCAATGTAAAATTCATCCTTGAAAGTTTTTCGCCATTTTTCGGGAATCGTCAGCAGTATTGTATCAACTGGACGCAATTTTTCGCGGGCGGCTCGGAAAGCCAATATCAACTTCACGCGAAATTCTTTTGTCTCCTCTGTTGGCCGAGTGAGCATTAAAAGGAAAATCGTCTGGTCAAAATTGAGAAAATAATGCTTTTCAGGGCGTCCCCCTTCAGAACCCGCCGGAGGTTTAGCGGTTTCAAACCGATAAACCCTAAGCCGGGTTAAATCAGGCTATCAGTGTGAAAGGTGTGAACACACATGGTTTTTGGTCAGACCGCTTGCCGCATCTGTCAGAAGGGATATTTGCAACTTACTGGACATTGAATCATGCGATTAAAACCAGTCCGGGCGGAATTGCTGAACCAAAACAGATTGTCGTATTGGAAAATAATAAAGATAACAAACCCACTTGCAGGGAATTAACGAAAGAAGAAACAGACCCCATTGAACAAGCGGTGAATGAAGCAGAAAGTCGTTTGACAGCCATTAACAAACCATCCGCAAATGCCGAGGACATCCCAAAGCCAAGCGGAACACAGCCAGCATCCCCAGCCAAGCCAGCCGAAAAATCATTTATGGAAATATCGGCTGGCGACTCGCCACAAAAATAATTCAAAGTTGGACTGTATCGCTTTTCTTACCAGCAACAATTTTTTCCAACGCGACCAAAATTTGCGCTTGCCCCACCGGGCGGCTGCGACTATATTTCGTGCTCTTTTGCAATTGAATTAAATTTATGCGACGTCCTAAAGGCATCAAAACGAAGAAATCCGTGGCCAAGCGGTTCAAAATTACCGCCACCGGCAAGGTGACCCACTTTCCCGCCGGCCGCCGCCATCTGGCCCAAACCAAAAACGCCAAACGCCTCCGCCGGCTCGGCAAGGCCTCTGTCGTTCATGCGACTGACGCCTACCGCATCACGCAAAATCTACCGTTCAGCCACTAAATTTTTATGCGAGTCACCAATTCTCCCGCTTCCCGCAAACGCCGCACACGCATGATTCGTGCGGCCAAAGGCTTCCGCCTCAAGCGCGGCAAGCTTTACCGTTACGCCAGCGACGCCGTTGACCACGGCCGCCAATACGCCTACCGTGATCGCCGCCGCAAAAAACGCGAGTTCCGTTATCTCTGGCAAATCCGCATCAATGCCGCCGTCCGCGCCACCGGGCTGACTTACAGCCGCTTCATGGAAGGACTCAAGGCCGCCAAATGCGCGCTCGACCGCAAAGTCCTCGCCGACATCGCCGCGCAGGATGCCGCCGGTTTTACCGAATTGGTCAACGTCGCCAAGAATGCGCTTAAGGCCAAGCCCGGCGCCACTTTGGCAAAGGCGTAATCGAAATTTCAATTTGAATCCATTAACGGGCGGCCCGAAAAGGTCCGCCCGTTTTTCATTCACTGAAAATAAAATGGCGGAGCGAGTGTCCTCACGAGCCGAATCGCAAAAAGAATTCTGTAAATTTTGTTAATTCTGTCTCAAAATCTTTGAAGTCTATGTCGTTCCTGAACGAAATTGAACCGCTCAAACAAGCCGCGCTCGCGGAACTCAAAGCCGCGCCCGACCTCGCCGCCTTGGAACAAACCAAAGGCGCGTGGATTGGACCGAATGGCAAGTTCACCGCGCTGATGAAACAGCTCGGCACGCTCTCGAAAGAAGAACGCCCCGCCGCCGGCAAGCTCATCAATGCCGCCAAAGTCGAACTCGAAGCCGCGCTCACCTCGCGCCGCGAGGAATTGGAGCTGAAAGCCGCGCTGCCGAAGGAGCCGACCGATTTCACTCTGCCCGGCCGCCGCCGCGCGCTTGGCAAATTGCATCCGCTCACGCAAGTCACCGACGACATCGTCCGCGCGTTTCGCAAAATTGGTTTCGCCGTCGCCGACGGGCCAGAGATCGAGGACGAGTATCATTGCTTCGACGCGCTCAACACGCCGGCAGATCATCCGGCGCGCGATTCGCAGGACACGTTTTATCTCAATACTACCGACAAACGCTTGCTCCGCACCCACACCTCGTCCGTCCAAATCCGCGTAATGGAAAAACAGCCGCCGCCCGTGCGAATCATCGTGCCCGGCCGCGTCTATCGCCGAGACAACGCCGACGCCACGCACAATCCCACGTTCCACCAGATCGAAGGGCTTTACGTTGATAAAAATGTGACCGTTGGCGATTTGAAAGGCACGGTGGAATTTGTTTTCAAAGAACTCATGGGCAGCGACGTGAAGATCCGTTTCCGGCCGCATTATTTCAGCTACACCGAGCCGAGCTACGAGATTGATTTCACCACCGCGCTTGTGAAGAAGATGGGCAAGGACTGGCTGGAGATCGCCGGCTGCGGCATGGTGCATCCGCAGGTCTTCGAGAACGTCGGCTACGATCCCGAAGTCTGGACGGGCTGGGCGTTCGGCTTCGGCATCGAACGCATCGCCATGCTCCGCTACGGCATCAACGACATCCGCCTTTTCTACGAAAACGACGTGCGGTTCTTGAAACAATTTTAGGATTCCAAAATAACATTGACAGGATTCCAAATAAAAGTATTTTAGGATCATGAAAACAACAATTGATATTCCTGAACTGGCAATGGAAGAAGCCATGAAATTCACCGGCGCGAAGACCAAACGCGAAGCCGTGGTGACTGCCGTGGAGCGGTTCAACCGCCTTAAGCGGCTGGAAAAGCTGAACGCCCGCGTGCGTGGTCAGTTCCGTGATTTCATGACGCAGGCTGATTTGAAGGCGATGCGTGCAGCCGATATGCCCAAGGCCAGATGAAGCTTGTTGACACATCCAGTTGGGTGGAATACCTCCGCGACCGCGAATCCGAAATCGGCGACAGCATTGAGGTGCTGGTTTTGAGCGGTGAGGCGGCTTGGTGCGACATCACTTTGGTGGAATTGTGGCACGGCGTGCGTGGCACGAAAGAAAAACGGGAGCTGGCCGAAATGGAAAATGAAATTGAACGTATTCCGGTGGACGCGGCAGTTTGGCAATTGGCTTCAAAACTGGCTCTTCGATGTCGGGAAAAAGGACTTACCCTTCCTATCAGTGACATTGTTACTGCGGCCTGCGCTGTGACCCACGGCTTGGAATTGGAGCATTGTGATAAACATTTCAACGAACTCCTGCCGTTGGCAAAATCATTATGAATTTGAAATCCACCATGCTCCGCTACGGCATCAACGACATCCGCCTCTTCTACGAAAACGACGTGCGGTTTTTGAAACAATTTTGAATCAATTAAAGCAATGTCCTCTGGCGTCAATCCAAACGTCGAATTCGCGGTGGTTTTCAATAACTTTCTTTTGCAAACCAATAAAATTATCGCGTTCAGGAATGATGCTTTGTTTCTAATTGAGAGCGGCAAAGACCAGTTGCTTATAAAAGCGAAGCAAAAAATCCAAGCCATAAAAGATTTTAGCAATAGCGGGAAAACCACCATTGAAGTCACACCAGAAGTTGAAAAAATGTTTGGCGAGAGCTTGGACGCCTTTCAGTTTGTGAAAAATCCCGATGTTTCAATTCGGCACTCAAAAAGAAGAATTGATGCAGCCGCAATCGTTTTCATCCACTCTCTGCTTGATGCTACGATTTACTCTCTTTGCAAAATAAGTCATTCGTTAAGCCCAAATGATTGGATACCTTTTATAAAAGATCGCAAAATAGAAATTGGAACTGTTCTGGCGGAAACCAAAGACAATGTCATTCAAGCCGCCACCGAGAAATTTCTTGTTAGCTTGGAACGTGAATCCATTGTTAAAAGGTCAGATATTTTACACGCGATCTGCAAGCCCGTCTCACAGGCTAGATATGCAAACAATTTCACATTTTCTAAAAGCGCATTGGAAACATTTGATAATTTGCGGCATGACATCGTGCATGGGCAACAATTTGGAAGGGAAATTTTTACCATTGATCAGGAATTGAATTTTGGACTTAAGGCCGGAGTATATTTTTCGTCAATGGTTAGACATAAATACGGACTTGAAAAAGAAATTTCCGAACAGCAATACGAACAATTAGTCGCTGAAAATTAATTTTCCATGAAAGTCACCCTTAACTGGCTCAAACAATACGTTGATTTCAACTGGTCGCCCGAGGAGACGATTGAGCGGCTCACCATGCTCGGCCTCGAAGTCGAGGGCGTGCAGAAAATCTCCGGCGCGTTCGACGGCATCGTCGTCGCCCAAATCCTCACGCGCGACCCCGTGCCCGGCTCGGACAAGCTCTCCGTCTGCAAGGTCAACGACGGCAAGGGCGAGCGCACCATCATTTGCGGCGCGCAGAACCACAAGCCCGGCGACAAGGTGCCGCTCATCCTGCCGAACTTCGCGCTGCCGTTGAAGCCCGGCGACAAGGTGCCGTTCGTCATCAAGGAGCGGAAGGTTTTCGGCATCACAAGCCAGGGCATGATGTGTTCGCCGCAGGAACTTGGCCTGCCGGACAAGGTGGACGGTCTGCTCATCCTGCCCGCCGATGCGCCCATTGGAAAACCGTTCGGCGAATATCTCGGCCGCAGCGGCGGCGACGTGGTTTACGATTTGGAAGTCACGCCAAATCGCCCGGACTTGAACAGCGTTATCGGCATCGCGCGGGAAATCGCGGCGGTGACAGGGAATCCGCTGAAAGTTCCGGAAATCAAACTTGGTGGGGCGAGCGTCCCCGCGAGCCGTGATTTAGTTTCAGTGAGAATTGAAGACGCCGGACTTTGTCCGCGTTACACGGCGCGCGTAGTTAAAGGCGTCAAGATTGGGCCAAGCCCGGATTGGCTGCGCTCGACGCTGGAGAAGGTCGGCATCCGCAGCATCAGCAACGTCGTGGACGTGACGAATTACGTCATGCTGGAAATCGGCCAGCCGCTGCACGCGTTCGATTATCATCTCATCGCTCCAACCTCCCGCTTTGGCACAGATCCGCGCGACGCCGTCCCCGAGATTATTGTTCGCCGCGCCGCAGCCGGTGAAAAATTCAAGACGCTCGACAACCAGGAGCGCACGCTGACGAACGAAATGCTTTTGATCGCTGACGAACAAAAGGGCATTGCACTCGCGGGCGTCATGGGCGGACAAAACACCGAGATTAACGATTCGACCGTGGACGTGCTCATTGAGAGCGCCTATTTCGCGCCGGTGAACATTCGGCGCACGAGCAAGGCGCTCGGCCTGCGCAGCGAATCCAGTTACCGCTTCGAGCGTGGCGCGGACGCGGGCATTTGCGATTGGGCCAGCCAGCGCGCGGCGCAATTGATTTTGGAAACCGCCGGCGGCCAGTTGGCCGATGGTGTGGTGGATGTTTACCCGAAGCCGGTTGAGCCGAAGCAAATCACTTTGCATTTTTCAAAGTCGAAAGATTTGCTCGGCATCGGCATTTCGCACGCGGAACAAATTGATTTTCTCACCAAGCTCGGATTGTCCATCGCCAGGCAGGAACCCGGCGAATGCGCGTTCACCATTCCAACGTGGCGGGTGGATTTGAAGCGCGAGGTGGATTTGATTGAAGAAGTCGAGCGGCTCTACGGCATTGAGAAAGTTCCTGCCACGCCGCCACGCGGCGCCCTCGGCGCAAACGCGTTTGATTCGGTCTACGACCAGATCAGCGATGCACGCCGGATTTTAACCGGCCTCGGTCTGAATGAAGCGCAAGGGCAAACGCTGATTTCAAATTCAGAATTTCAAATTTCAAATGCCGGATCAGTGGCGCTCGCCAATCCTTTGAGCAGCGACATGGATGTGCTGCGATTGAGTCTGCTGCCGGGTTTGATTCATTCGCTGCGGCACAATGTCAGCCGGAAAAATTACGACGTAGCGTTGTTTGAAATCGGCCGCGTGTTCACAAATGTGAGTGGTCAGACGAAGGAAAATCGCAACGTCGCCATCGCACTTACCGGCCAGCGGGCGCTGAATTTCTGGAGCGGCGGGGAACGCGACGCGAAGTTTGACGTTTTTGATTTGAAAGGTATCGTCGAGGAATTCTTGGAGCAATTTGGATTACGCGGAATCACTTTCGGCAAACGCACGGAAAGCACGTCTCTGTTTCTCGAATCCGCCACCGTGACGCTCGGCGGGAAATTGCCGCTCGGTGAACTTGGCCAGTTATCGCCGGCGCTGGCGAAGAAATACGATTTGCGCGATGCGGTTTTTCTCGCAG